>Ga0172379_10010639_pt1 | contig 11101 bp, 7 predicted proteins | sample GrowelOW334metaG_FD_119756 | JGI IMG/M metagenome (GOLD analysis project Ga0172379, IMG submission 119756) | Groundwater microbial communities from an aquifer near a municipal landfill in Southern Ontario, Canada - Groundwater well OW334 metaG | ecosystem: Environmental > Aquatic > Deep... | reverse complement strand
CGCTTTCTATATAATCGTCAAAGGACGTGCTGTGAGCGGACTCCAAGGCGGCTAAATACATGCCATAACCGGCGGTAGCGCCGATTAATCCCGCTCCCCGCACTTTCATTTCTTTTATAGCCCCGGCCGCGTCTGCCACTGTCTTTAAATCCTCAATAATAAATTCATGCGGCAGGCGGGTCTGGTCGATAATTTGGATAATTTTCGGATCATCCGGCGAAATCCAAATAGTCCGATAATGCTGGCTTCCTGTTTTCATATAACCCAATTTTACCCCAATTAGCATAAAACACAAAATAAAAAACGGGCTATTAACCCGGTTTTTTTAACTCGTGCTTGTAGTCCCTAGGGGAATCGAACCCCTGTTACCAGGATGAAAACCTGGTGTCCTAACCACTAGACGAAGGGACCAAAATCAATCTTCAATCAACAATTATCAATTTTCAATAATTTTAGTAAAAGAAAAGCTCTTTGCCAGAGCTTGAATTATTATAACAAATTATCAGCGGTTGTCAATATTTTGGCTTAAATTTGACCACTTTCATTTACTTGTAAAATGCCGTAAGGTATAATAATATCAGGCAAATAACCAATTGATAATTTAAAATTGCCAATTGTTAATTGAAAAAAATGGCTTCAATCAAAAAACCAAAATTATTAGTCATTGACGGAAACGCCCTGATCCACCGCAGTTTTCACGCTTTGCCGGCAACGATGACAACTAAATCCGGCGAGATGACCAACGCGATTTACGGCTTTATTATGGTGCTTTTGAAGGCCCTAAAAGAACTAAAGCCCGAATATGTCGCTTTGACTTTGGATAAAAAAGACCGGACTTTCCGCCACGCGGCCTACGAACAATATAAAGCCCACCGGGCGGCGGCTCCGATGGAATTATACAAACAAATTCCGCGAATTAAGGAAGTCTCCCGGGCTTTTGGCATCCCAATTTATGAAATGTCCGGCTATGAGGCGGACGATTTAATTGGAACAATTGTCCAGACAGTCGACGGGGCGGTCGATAAAATAATCGTTACCGGCGATTTGGATACCTTGCAGCTAGTTAATCCGCACACCAAAGTCTATACCATGAGCCACGGCCTTTCGGATAATGTAATCTACGACGAAAAAAAGGTCAAAGAAAGGTTCCTGGGATTGGTTCCCGCCCAAATGGTCGATTACAAGGCTTTGCGCGGCGACCCTTCGGACAATATACCGGGAGTGCCCGGCGTCGGAGAAAAAACCGCCATAGAACTTTTATTAAAGTTCAAAACTTTAGATGGCGTATATAAATATCTTGAAGGAAAGAAAAAAACGGACAAAATCAAGCCGCGCATCGCGCAATTATTAGCTGAAAACAAGAAGCAGGCGTATTTAAGCCAAAAACTGGCGCGAATTGAATGCCGCGTTAAAACCGATTTTAGCTTGGCCAATTCGAAATTCGGCCGATATGACAAAGAAAAACTGGTTCAGCTGTTAAGCGAACTGGAATTCAAATCTCTCCTTCCAAAAATCAGGGAAATAGACGCCCAATTTACAATAAACCAGGGGCTGTCACCCGGAGGAAAAATAAAAAAAGATTCCGGCGGGGAGAGCGGCCAGGCCAGGGCCGGATCCGGCGAAGATAAATTCGAAAGAAATAAAAAACTTTTCAGCTACCGGCTGATTGACGATGAAAAAGAATTTGAAAAATTCGTTAAAGAATTAAAAAAACAAAAGATATTCGCCATCGATACGGAAACTTCGGAATTTGATCCGCATTGTTCTCTTTTACTCGGCGTCAGCTTTTCCTGGAAAGAAAAAGAGGCGTATTTTGTTAAGGTAAAAAACGTCCTGGGGGCCTGCGAAGCCAAGGCCAGAAATTTAAATCTATTTGATCAAAGCGCCAGCGCGAAAGAAGATATTTTTCCGGCTGCTTCGGCCGGCAAAAAAGGCATTGAACTGGAAAAAATTGTTTCCCGCCTGAAACCAATTTTAAATAATCCGAAAATAAAAAAAGTCGGGCAAAATATAAAATTTGATTATAAAATATTGAAGGCTTTCGGAATGGAAATGGAAGGAATATATTTCGATACCATGATCGCTTCTTACATTCTAAATCCCGGAACGCGCCAGCACGGACTGGACGCTTTGGCTTTTTCCGAATTCGGCTTTGAAAAAATTTCCAAGGAAGAGCTTTTGGGGAAGGGAAAAAATAAAATTTCATTTTCGCAAATTTCGGCGGAAAATTTAAGCCTTTATTCCTGTGAAGATGCCGATTTTACGGCTAGGTTAGCCAAAAAATTAGAAAAAGAGCTAAAGGCGCAGGACCAGATAAAATTATTCTTTGGCATTGAGATGCCTATAGTACAAATTTTAGCGGACATGGAATTAACCGGCGTAAAAATCGATACTGATTTTTTAAAAGCCATGGGAAAAAATATCAACCGCGATATAGAAAAACTGGAAGAAAAAATTCTCAAGCTGGCCGGAAAAAAATTCAATATAAGCTCTACCCAGCAGTTAAAAGAAGTGCTCTTCGTTGATCTTGGAATTTCTACCGCCGGGATCGGGAGAACCAAAACCGGGATATCAACTTCGGCCGATGAATTAATTAAAATGCGCGATCGGCATCCGATTATTCCTCTAATCATGGAATACCGCGAATTAACCAAGCTGGAAAGCACCTACATCCGCGCCTTGCCGGAATTAATTACTAAACCGACCGGGCGCCTGCATACGAGCTTCAACCAGGCAATAACTTCAACCGGCCGGTTGTCTTCAACCGAACCGAACCTGCAAAATATTCCGATACGCACCGAACTGGGCCGGGAGATAAGAAAAGCGTTTATCGCCGAAAAAGGCTGCCGGCTTTTGTCGCTTGATTATTCCCAAATCGAATTGCGTTTGGCCGCTCATGTTTCCGGCGATAAAGTAATGACGAGGGCTTTTCGCGATGGTCTAGACATTCATAAATCAACCGCCGCTGAAATTAACCAGGTCAAATTAGAAGAGGTGACGCCGCAGATGAGAAGGGAAGCTAAAGCCACTAATTTTGGAATATTGTACGGCCAGGGTCCGCATGGACTTTCTCAAAACGCGGATATCCCCTACGATCGCGCCAAAGAATTTATCGACAAATATTTCGCGGCCCACACTGGAATTAAAAAATATATCGAAGACAGTCTAGAAAAAGCCAAAGAAAAAGGCTATGCCGAGACCATGTTCGGACGGAAAAGATATTTGCCGGAAATCAATTCTTCGGTGATGCAGATTAAAAAGGCGGCCGAGCGGATGGCCATCAACACGCCCTTACAGGGCGCGGCCGCTGATATCATGAAACTGGCCATGATTAAAGTAGCCGAAGCTTTGCCGGAAGTAAAAATTAAAAATCTGAAAGATTCTTCCGCCAGAATGCTTTTGCAAGTGCATGATGAATTATTATTTGAAGTGCGCGAAGATGAGGCTGAAAAATGGGCCAAAATAATTAAAGATATAATGGAGAACGTTGTAAGTCTTAAAATTCCGATTGAGGTTGAGGCCAAAGTCGGGAAGAATTGGGGAGAGATGGAGGTTGTCGGATAAAAGAAAACCGGGGCGGAAATTGCCCCGGCGGGTCTAGAACATGCCCAGCCTTTTGGCCATGCTAGTCAATGTGTTTGGCAATTCGTAGCAAGCCAAGGCTATCCGTCCGAAGAACCGCTTTAGGAAGGCGGGATAAAAGTACCGGATGCCTTCAAGGCCAACTATAATGCCAATTACAATGACCGCGAGAACGAGGCCAATGGCAATCGCCAGTTGATAGTTCGTGGCAATGTCTTTGGTTCTGATTACCAGCGCAAAAAATATACCGGCAACAAAACAGGCAAAGCTAACGCCTAGACTCGACAATGCCTCCAATAAGCCCATATCAATAATTTTCACTATGCCCTCCTCGCACGCTAAAAAGGAACATTAAAAATATTTTTGTCTTAACAAAACCTTGCCATAAATATGCCCCAAAGTCAACCGAAAAAAAAATCAATCGACACTTTCGCTTTTGAAAAATTTGAACTGGACAAATTCAGGAACGAGATCCGGTTCTTTTACCGCTTGGGAGAAAAAACAAATTTTGTCGAAACATTGAAGCTAAAAAATAAGGCCGCCTGGGACAAAATTAACAAAGCCGCCCTGAATGAAGCCCTGTTCGGCCTGCATTTGGCAATGGGCGTAAGCTATTGGAAAGCCTATTGCCCGAAAAAAATAATCATTAAATCGGGAGCCTTGAGCAAGGCCCAGGCCGATTATTGGAATAAGCTTTATACGATTGGACTGGGCGAATTCTATTATAAAAACAAAATTGATTTTAGAAAACTGGTCAAATTTCCTTTTGCTGATAAAAAAACTTTGCCGGTTAAGATAGGAATAAAAAACAGCTTTCTGGTACCGGTCGGCGGAGGAAAAGATTCCATAGTTTCAGCTGAATTATTAAATAGCGGGCATTTTAATTTCTCCTTATTTAGCCTCGGCGACAGTAAAATACAAAAAGAGGTGTCGAGGATAATAGGAAAAAAGCGGATTTTGTTTGAAAGGACTTTAGATAAAAAACTTTTAGGGCTAAAGGGGGCCTATAACGGCCATATTCCCATTTCATCCATTTATTCGTTTTCCGCGCTCCTGGCCGGAATCTTATATGGCTACAAATATATAATTTTTTCCAATGAGCAAAGCGCCAACTTTGGAAACGTCAAATACCTGGGAAAAAATATCAACCATCAATATTCAAAGAGCTTTGAAGCGGAAAAAGATTTTAATAATTACGTGCAAAAATTCATCACCCCGGACATAACCACGTTCAGCCTGCTTCGGCCTTTTTCTGAACTGAAAATTTCCGAAATTTTCTCCAGGCATAAAAAATATTTTCCTTATTTTTCCAGTTGCAATAATAATTTTAAAATCAAAGGCAAGAGTAAAAAAAGGTGGTGCGGTAAATGCCCTAAGTGCGCTTTTGTTTTTTCCCAGCTTTCCGCCTTTCTTTCCAAGAAGGAACTATTGGGAATTTTCGAGAAAAACCTGTATGATGACCGGAAGCTTTTAGGCTTATATCTTGAATTACTGGGCAAAAAGGATATAAAACCCTTTGACTGCGTCGGTACGCCCGAAGAAGTAACAGCCGGAATGGAGCTGGCTTTAAAAAAGGGTGAATTAAATAACAGCTTTATTTTAAAGCAATACAGTAATAAAATAACGCCGGGTATAAAAAATAAAAGAGGCTTAATTAATGCCGCCTTGAAAATTCATGCGATAAATTTACCAGGCGGATTTGGAAAATTAATTTCTAAATCCAGATAAAGCTATGGGGTATAAAAATATTATAATTCTTGGTTTCGGGATTGAAGGTAAAAGTGCTTTTAGCTATCTTAAAAAAAAATACCCCAAAGCCGCTTTTGCCATTGCCGATAAAAATAAGATTGATTCCTCTTTTAGGGGGCGGACTTTCACCGGGAAAAATTATTTAAAAAACATCGGCGGATACGATTTGATCGTTAAGTCGCCGGGAATAAGCCTCCGTGAAAAAGATATTGCCAAAGCCGTAAAAAAAGGAGCCAGGCTTACTTCGGCGACAGAACTCTTTTTTGAAGCCTGCCGGGGAAAAATTATCGGCGTAACCGGAACAAAAGGAAAAAGCACCACTTCCACTCTAATTTACGAAATACTGAAGAAGGCGAAAATTAAGTCCTCGTTGGTCGGAAATATCGGCAACCCGCCGTTAGATTTTCTAGATAAAAATTCGGGTAAAGGAAAAATTTTCGTGTATGAGTTGTCGAGCTATCAGCTAAATGACTTGAAAAAAAGCCCCTGGATCGCGGTTTTTCTAAACATCTTTCCGGACCACATGCCTTATCACGGCAGTTTTAAAAATTATCAAAAGGCTAAGGCCAATATAGTAAAATTTCAGGGAGGCGATGGCTGCTTCATTTATAATTCCGATTACCGATTCCTGGCTAACCTGGCGAAAAGCGCGAAAGGCCGGGCGGTAAGCTATACAAAAACCTGTTCGGCCAAGAATGGGGCAGTTTACTATAAGAATGAGAAAATCATTTCCCAAAAAGATATCAAGCTTTTAGGGAAACACAATCTAGAAAATATTTTCGCCTGTATAACGGCGGCTAAAATCCTAAAAGTTTCGAATACCGTTATCCGGGAGGCAATAAAAAATTTCAAAGGCCTTCCGCACCGGCTGGAATTAGCGCGCGTTTATAAAGGCATAAAATTTTACGACGACGCCATCTCCACTACGCCCGAATCAACTATCGCGGCAATTGAAGTGTTTGGCGATAATTTAGGAACAATAATATTGGGCGGCGAGAACCGCGGGTATAACTTTTCCCGTCTGGCTAAAATTATATTAAAATACCGGGTTAAAAATGTTGTTTTGTTTCCTGATTCAGGAGCTAAAATCTGGAAAGAAATCGTTAAGGCCTGCCGCGCCCGGGGCGAGAAGCTCCCCTTGAAGCTGGAAACCAAAAAAATGTCCCAAGCCGTAAAATTCGCCTATAAAAATACCGAAGAAGGCAAAGTCTGCCTTTTATCGACTGCCTCTCCCAGCTACAGCATATTTAAAAACTTCATAGACAAAGGAAATCAATTTAAGAAGGAAGTGAAAAAGCTTAAATAAACCAAGTATGATTATATTTCTTTACGGCCCGGATTCTTTTAGGGCCAAAAGAAAATTAGGCGAGCTAAAAGATAAATTCCGCCGGGAAATAGACATCGCCGGAAACGATTTGGTCGCGGTGGACGGCGAGAAAGCAACACTTAACCAAATTAACGAGCTGGTCAGCCCGGCATCATTATTTTCAAAAAAACGGATGGCGGTCATTGAGAATGTTTTCTCTAATAAGTCAGCCGGCCTTTTCGCCGAACTGCTGAAATTTTTAAAAAAGAACGAGAAAGGGGAAAATATAATTATTTTTTTAGACCCGGCTTCGTCAAAAGAAAAATTAGCCGGGGAAAAAAACGAACTTTTTAAATTTCTAGCCGCCCAGAAGTATTCCCAAGAATTCAAGGAACTCTCGCGCGAAGACTTGGCCCGATGGATAAAAAAGGAGATTTCGGATTTGGGCGCGTCAATTACGCCTAAAGCCCTCGACTTACTTATGGCTTTAGCGGAAAATTCCTGGCAGTTAAACAGCGAATTGGGAAAAATTGCCGCTTACAAGGCGGCGATTACCCCGGCCGGAGAAAAGGCGCAAATTGAGGAAAGCGACGTTCATGAGATGGTAAAAGGAAAACTGGATACCAATATTTTCGCCTTGACTGATTCCATCGGCGCCAAAAACAAAGCGCTGGCCCTAAAACTTTTAGAAGATCAATTCCAGTCCGGAGCCAACGACTCTTATCTCCTCTCTATGATTTTAAGGCAATTTAAGATTATTTTAGGCATCCGCCAGGCGCTGGACTCGGGCGGAAATTCGAGAAATATCGCTTCCATATTAAAACTCCATCCGTTTATCGTCCAAAAAGGAATGAGCCAGGCCCGATTTTTTAAAGTCGAAAACCTGAAGACAATAGTCAGTAAGTTAGTTGAAATCGACTTTGATCTAAAAACCGGGAAAGGGGATTTAAAAACTAATTTAAATCTTTTAATCGCCGGGCTAAAATAATATCGCGTCAGCCTATTAAAAATCCCTGCCGGATGGCAGGGATTTTTATTGTAAGCTTATTTTTTTTCCGAAAAAACTTTATTGTAGCGGATATGCAACCTTGATTTTTTCCGGTCGCGGTTATTTTTTTTGATAATCCGTTTTTGGGCGGCCTTATCAATAGCTTTCAAAGAGTCGGTCAAAAGTTTTTTGGCGCCTGCGTCTTTGGCTTCAATAGCCTTGATTGCTTTCTTGACGAGTTTTCGCAAATCAGTAATTACTTTTTGATTTTTTTCCCGCCGCTTGATGCTTTTTCTTAATTCTTTCTTTGCCGAAGGTAGATTGGGCATAATAAATAATGCTTTAAGTCTTTATAAAAATGTGTGAGAGATAGTATATTATTAGCATAATCGCCGTTATTTTTCAAGGGGCTGGCTTTATTTTAACTTCGGTTTTCCGTAATCCATACAAGAGACAGGCTCCAGCCGCGGCTATTATCAACAAGCTCGTAATTTGCGCGTGCCTTAATCCTGCAAACACATAGGCCGGATCAACCCTAATAAATTCAGTCATAAATCGCAAAAAGGAGTATAAAACCAGATAGCTCAAAACTATTTTTTTACCAGCCGAACTGAATGGCTTGCCGGGGGATTTCTTTTTCAAAATTATAACATGCCAGGCTATTAGGATTATAAATATAATCAAGTCGCCGAGGCTTTCGTATAAAAATGCCGGATGGAAATAATTGAAGTTCATATATTCAAATGGGCGGTTCATTATTTTTATAGGGATTCCCCAGGGCAAGCTGGTTGCTTTGCCAAAAAGCTCCTGGTTAAAATAATTTCCCCATCTTCCAAAGCTTTGGGCTAAAGCCAGGCCCGGAACCAAAAGGCCGGACAAAATCCAAAAATTAATTTTCCTTTTTTTCGTAAAAATATATAACGCCGCCAGTCCAAAAATAATCGCGCCGTGAATTGCTAGTCCGCCCTGCCGGAAATTAAAAATTTCTGAAGGCTGGCTTAAATAATATTGCCACTCGATTAAAATATGAAAAATTCTTGCTCCGGCAATTCCGGCGATAACGAGCCAAAAGCTTAAATCAAGAATATAATCGGTTTTAATACCGTAATATTTCGCCAGCTTAAGGCCAACGCTAATCGCGGCAACAATCCCCAAGACAATAAAAAAACCGTACCAGTAGATATGGACAGGGCCAACCGAAAACATGATCGGGTTGGGTTGGAAAGTATGGAGAAAATTAATCATGTTTCTATTATACCAACTCCCGTTAAAAGAGAAAACCGGAGGCCAGCAACACGTCGTAAATGCGCGTGTGCTGAACTCCGGTCAGTATGCTGCTAGTGTGCTTTCTCACCCCTCCTTTGTAAGACAATCTGAAGCGGGGAACGATCCTCCTCTTCAGAGAATTCGGGCTCGGATTCTGTGGGGTTTGGGGGTAGCGTTTTCAGCACTGGCTGATTATGCCAGTCCGAAATCCAAGCGAGGACCGCAAATATCGCTACCCCGGCCACCAAGGCGAAATAAATCCACAATGGGGTCCGGTTGAAATCTTCCTTCAAATATCTCGCCCCGCTGTCAAATAAAAAGAGGACAGCGATGCACCCCCCACATGCACACATGAGGAGTCTAAAAATAACCGTCACGACCTTATAAAACTTGTTCATTTTTACTCTCCTAATTTGTTAGTTAGTAAGAAAGATAATAAAATGAATACGTTACTCCAGTTCTCCAATACTACCCACATAATAAATATATGGCGCAAAATTCGAGAACTGGAGCGTTTTAAAGAGCTTGCCTGCCGCAAGGCACGACAATTTACAATATAGCACAAAACCCATCCGTTGTCAATTGCCAATCCGGGAGAATTGGCTTATATTAAACAAATACTCCAATCAAAAACCACCTTTTCGCGGGTGGTTTTTAAATTCTTAGTAAATTGTTATTTTCCCAAACTCATCATGGTTTTTATAACCGTATCCGGATTTAAAGAAATGCTGTCGATGCCTTCTTTTAAGAGAAATTCGGCAAAGTCCGGAAAGTCGCTCGGTCCCTGGCCGCAGATGCCGACTTTTCTTTTGGCTTTTTTTCCGGCCTGAATTAAATTTTTTATCAGATATTTTACGGCCTGATTTTTTTCGTTTGATTCGCCGGCAACCCTGTAGCCGCCGCCGGCGTCGCGATCCATGCCCAAGGTAAGCTGGGTAAGGTCATTGGAACCGATGGAAAAGCCGTCAAAAACTTTAGCAAATTCTTCGGCCAGAATTATATTAGAGGGAATTTCGGCCATAACATAAATTTCCAGCCCGTTTTTCCCTTGCTTCAATCCGCATTCGTTCATTATCTCCACCACTCTTTTTCCTTCCTCAACGGTTCGGCAGAAAGGCACCATGATTTTAACGTTAGTGAGGCCCATCTCGTCCCGCACCCGGCACAAAGCCTTGCATTCCAGCTCAAAAGCCGGGCGGTATTTTTCGTCGTAATACCTGGACGCCCCGCGCCAGCCAATCATCGGATTGGATTCTTCGGGCTCAAAAATCTTGCCGCCAATCAAGTTAGAATATTCGTTGGATTTAAAATCAGACAGCCGGACAATTACGTCTTTCGGGTAAAAGGCGGCGGCAATCATGGCGATTCCTTCCGAGAGCTTGTCGATGAAAAATCGGCTTTTGTCTTTATAGCCGGCGGTCATTTCCTCGATTTTCTTTCTTGCGGCTTGATCTTTAACTTTATCAAAATTAATTAAAGCCATGGGGTGGATTTTTATTGAGTCGTTTATTATAAATTCCTGGCGTGCGAGGCCGACTCCGTCGTTCGGGATAAAGGAAAACCCGAAAGCCGATTTTGGCGTACCAATATTCATCATTATTTTAACCTCGGGCTTTTTCAGCTTTTTTACGTTAATTTTATTGACTTTGAACTTCACTTCGCCGTCATAAACAATACCTTCTTCCCCTTCAGTACAGCTTACCGTAACCTTTTGGCCGGTTTTAATTTTCTTGGAGGCGTCGTTAGTGCCAACAACGCAAGGGATGCCTAATTCGCGGGACACAATGGCCGCGTGGCAGGTCCGGCCGCCTTTGTCGGTAACTATGGCCGAAGCGATTTTCATGATTGGCTGCCAGTCTGGGTCCGTCATCTCGGTAACCAAAACTTCACCCGGCTTAAAATTGGAAATTTCCTTTACGCTCATAATGCGGTTGGCTTTTCCCGCGCCGATTTTGTAGCCGACGCTTTTCCCTTTGGCGATTATTTTTCCTCTTTTTTCCAGCTTGAACTCTTCAATAATATTATAGTCGCGGGTGGAGTGGATCGTTTCCGGCCGGGCCTGGATGATATAAAGTTCTTTGGTTTTTCCGTCTAAAGCCCATTCGATGTCCATTGGCCGCTTGTAGTGCTTTTCAATGGCCATGCCCCATTCGGCCAGTTTTAATACCTGGGCGTCGGTAATAGAGGGCTTCAAGCGGTCGGCCTCGCTT
>Ga0172379_10010638_pt1 | contig 11102 bp, 8 predicted proteins | sample GrowelOW334metaG_FD_119756 | JGI IMG/M metagenome (GOLD analysis project Ga0172379, IMG submission 119756) | Groundwater microbial communities from an aquifer near a municipal landfill in Southern Ontario, Canada - Groundwater well OW334 metaG | ecosystem: Environmental > Aquatic > Deep... | reverse complement strand
GAGTATCACGGCAGGCTCATCATGGGGAACATCCACGGCCAGCGCCTGAACATGGACGTGCCCGAGCGCGCGGGCAGCGGCTACGTGGGCAGGCACGCGCCGGACTTCCTGAACTTCAACGACCGCGCCTCGCAGACGCTCAACCAGCAGATTGACCAGGACGGCAACGTCTTCGTGATCGACTGGTATGACCGCCAGCAATGCCACAACCAGCGTGACCCGAACGTCCACGACCGGAGCAACGGGCGGATTTACAAGATCAGCTACGGCGACAAGAAGGGCACGCAGGTGGATTTGGCGAAGCTGGAAGACAAACGGCTGGTTGACCTGCTCTTAAACGCCAGCCCGAACGCGTGGTATGCACGACATGCCTCACGGCTGCTTCAAGAGCGGGCCGCCGACAAACAGCTTCGCTCGACGACGCCGGAACTCATGCGCGTTCTGCTGAACGTCAATCCCGACAAATACCTCTTGCGGGTGATGTGGAGCCTGCACGCGACGGCGGGACTCACGGAGAAGGATGCGATGCGGCTTTTCTCGAACAAGTCCGAAAATGCCCGCGCTTGGACCATCCAGCTCCTCTGCGAAGACCACAAGCCCGGCGAGGCCGCGCTGAAAGAATTCGCCCGTCTCGCGAAGGAAGACCCCTCACCGTTGGTGCGGTTGTATCTGGCCAGCGCGTGCCAGCGCCTGACCGTGGCCGAGCGCGCGCCCATCGTGGAAGCCCTCCTCGCCCATGCCGAGGACGCCGCCGATCAAAACCTCCCGCTGATGTATTGGTATGCCACCGAGCCCATCGTCGCCGCCGAACCGGCCAAAGGCGCGCTCCTGCTGGCCAGGGCAAAAATCCCCATCATCCGCGAATACATCACCCGCCGCCTGACCGCGAAGTGATGTGGAAGGGTTTCGCGCGCAGGCTCAAGCTTGCGCCTGTCGGACGCTCACAGCTTCGCCAGCTCCGGCCAGAGCAGCGCGCTCATGCGCATCCCGGCATGGAAGCAGTCGAGGTCGAACTTCTCGTTCGGTGAATGCGCGTTGTCGTCGGGGAGCGAGAGGCCGAGGAGCAGCGTCTCGACGCCGAGGATGCGCTTGAAGTCGTTCACAATCGGAATGGAGCCGCCTTCGCGCATCAGCACCGGCTCGCAGCCGAAGGCGTCGCGCAGGGCGCGCAATGCGGCCTGGGCACGCGGGCTGTCGGGCTGGACGAGATACGCTTCGCCCGCGTGGCCGGCTTCAATGGTGAGCTTGCAGCTCGGCGGGCACAGCGACTTCAAGTGCGAGACGATGAGTTTCTGAATCTTCTTCGGGTTCATGTCCGGCACGAGGCGGAAGGTGAGCTTGGCCCGCGCCCACGCTGGCACGATGGTCTTGCTGCCCTCGCCCTGATAACCGCTGGTGAGGCCGTTGATCTCGCAGGTCGGCCGCGCCGTGCGGCGTTCGGTGCTGGTGAACCCCTTTTCGCCAAACAGCTCTGGCACGCCGACGAGTTTGCGGAAGGATTCCTCGTTGCCCGGCAGCTTCTTGAACATCGCGCGCTCGTATTTTGAAAGCGGCGCAACGTCGTCGTAGAAACCGGGGATGGTGATGTGGCCATGCTTGTCGCGGAGCCTGGCGAGCATCTGCGCGAGGGCCATCGCCGGGTTGTCCACCGCGCCGCCGAAGAGACCGGAGTGCAGGTCGCGGTTTGGTCCATCGAGGCGGATTTCCACGGCGAGGATGCCGCGCAGCGCGTAGGTGAGCGCGGGGTGCTTCTTGCTGGGCAGGCCGTTGTCCGAGATGACGAAGGCCTCGCAGCGCAGGTCCTGTTTCCGCTCGCGCAGGAAGGGTGCGAGGTTTTCGCAGCCGATCTCCTCCTCGCCCTCGATGAGGAACGTGAGGTCGCAGGGCAGTTCGGTGCCGGTCTTGAGATAGGCTTCGACCGCCTTCAAGTGCGCGAAGTGCTGGCCCTTGTTGTCGCACGAGCCGCGGGCGAAGAGGCTGCAGCCCTCGATGCGCGGCTCAAAGGGCGGTGACTTCCACAGCTCCAGCGGCTCGGGCGGCTGCACGTCGTAGTGGCCATAGACGACGTAGTGCGGCTTGCGCGGGCCGGCCTTGCGCGGCGTGCGGGCGAGGACGATGGGGTTGCCGGCGGTGGGGCAGACTTCAACCTTGAGACCGATGTCGCGGGCGTGCCCGGCGATCCACTGGGCGCATTTTTCCAGGTCAGGCTTGTGTTTGGGCTGGGCGGAGACGCTGGGGAAACGGAGGTAGTCGCAGAGTTCGCGCAGGAAGCGCGCTTCGTTGGCGGCGAGGTAGTCGAGGACCGGTTGCATGGCGGAGAGGAAAGCGGAGCCGGGGCGGGAAGGCAATGGCGGGCGAGGAGGAGTGAAAAAGTTCTAGGGTTTTTCCCGGGCTGAAAATCAGATTGTCACCAAGCGCCCCGCTGATACATTCCGTCGCCATTGCAGACCGGCAACCGTGGCTGATATGTCAAACAATCCTGGCCAGACGGGCGACGACGAGTGGGTCAAAAACTCGTCGCTCTACCGCGAGTTCCTCGCTGAACGCGAGGAGATCATGAAGCACAAGTGGATTGAGTCTGAAAAGGCCCAGCACGACGTCGGCTTCGAACGCGCCCTCACCGACTGGATCGTCAAGCACCGCGCCAAATGGCGCAAGTCGAGGCATCCACAGGGTCAGAGCTAGTTCCGTCTCCTCCCTTGCGGCCTGCTTTTCCCGTCCCTTTCCCCCATGTCCGATCTGCTTCTTCTCGACGCCGCAGCCTTTTCCCGTGCCCTCACGCGCATTGCCCACGAGATTGTGGAACGCAATGAATCCGGGGCCAACCTCGTCCTGGTCGGTGTCCAGACCGGGGGCGTGCACCTGGCCCGGCGGCTCTCAAAAACGCTCGGCGAGCTGTGGAAACATCCCGTTCCCACAGGCACGCTCGATGTGAACATGCACCGGGACGACCTGGCCAACGGCCTCGCGCCCACCGTCCACCCCACGCAGATGCCCGGCGACATCACCGGCAAGACCGTCGTGCTCGTGGATGACGTCCTCTTCAGCGGCCGCACCACCCGCGCCGCGCTCGACGCGCTCAACGACTTCGGACGCCCCCGCCGCGTGCAGCTTGCCGTGCTGATTGACCGCGGTCACCGCGACCTGCCCATCAAGGCGGACTTCGTCGGCAAGGACATCTCAACCCGGGCCAATGAGCGTGTGAACGTGAGGCTCCAGGAAACCGACGGCGAAGACAGCGTCTGGCTCGTGAAGAACGGCCCGGCGGTCTGAACGGCTGCCCTTCCTTCTTCTCCTGCCGTCGTTCTGATCCTGATCCACGGAACGGAGGAGAAGCCGGCCCGGTCCCCGGAGTAATGGCTTTCCAAGCCGCCGCATTTCCATTACTTCATTCGTCCAGCTGCGCATGATCTGGAATCGCAAACACCTCCTCGACATCGAATCCCTCTCAGCTGAAGAGATCATCGCCGTGCTCGACACTGCGCGTCAGTTCAAGGCCGTCGGCGAGCGCGCCATCAAGAAAGTGCCCGCCCTGCGCGGCAAAACCGTCGTCAATCTGTTCGTGGAGCCGAGCACGCGCACGCGCATCAGCTTCGAGCTGGCCGCCATCCGCCTCAGCGCCGACGTCATCAACTTCGGGGCCGAGGCCAGCTCGCTCAAGAAAGGCGAGACCCTCAAGGACACCGCCCGCAACCTCGAGGCCCTCAACGCCGACATCATCATCATCCGCCACAGCGCCACCGGCGCGCCCCACTTTCTCTCCCGCGTCCTCAACGCCCACGTGATCAACGCCGGTGACGGCGCGCACGAACACCCCACGCAGGCGCTTCTCGACACCTTCACCATCCGCGAGCACAAGGGCAGGATCGCCGGCCTCAACGTCACCATCCTCGGCGACATTCTATACAGCCGTGTCGCCCGCTCGAACATCTGGGCGCTCCTCAAGCTCGGCGCGAAGGTCACGCTCTGCGGTCCCAGCACGCTCGTCCCCCGCGTCTTCGAGCAGATGGGCTGCCGCGTCACCTACAACGTGGATGAAGCCGTGACCGGTGCCGACGTGATCAACCTCCTGCGCATCCAGCACGAACGGCAGCGCAAGACCATGTTTCCCAGCATCGGCGAATACACCGCGCTCTTCGGCCTCAATCACGCCCGCTTCGCCAGGAGCAAGCCCGACGTGCTCATCATGCATCCCGGCCCCATCAATCGCGGCGTGGAGATCGCCAGCGACCTCGCCGACTGCAGCCGCTCCGTGATCCTGGACCAGGTCACCAACGGGCTGGCCGTCCGCATGGCCGTGCTCTACCTCATCAACGGCGGCACCACCGCGGCTGAATCCGGCGCGCTGAACTGAAACGCGGCGGCGTTCCTCGGGTGAGGTTCATCTGCTTTCCCGTTACGGACGGATTTTTCAGACAGGCTCCCCGACGCTTGCCCCGGCTGCCGCCGACACTGACACTGCACCCATGCCACTGCGCATCGTCTTCATGGGCACGCCGGACATCGCCTGTCCGACGCTGCAAGCCCTTGCCGTCGCACCCGGCTGCCAGGTCGTCGGCGTTGTTGCGCAGCCGGACAAGCCCAGGGGGCGTGACCTGAAACTCCAGCCGCCGCCCGTCAAGGAACTTGCCGTCCGCCTCGGGCTGCCCGTCTTTCAACCGGAGCGCGCGCGCAACGAAACCTTTCTCGCCCAGCTTCGCGAATTGCGGCCCGACCTCGTCGCCGTGCTGGCCTACGGACAAATTCTCCCGCAACCCATTCTCGACCTCCCGGCGCACGGCTGCCTCAACGTCCACACCTCGCTCCTCCCGCGCTGGCGCGGTGCGGCCCCGATCCAGTGGGCCATCCTCGAAGGCGATGCTGAAACCGGCGTGACCCTCATGCGCATGGACGCCGGCCTGGACACCGGCGGCATCGTCGCGACCCGCGCGACGCCCATCGCGCCCGACGACAACGCCCAGACTCTCCACGACCGCCTCGCCGTCCTCGGCGCCGAGCTGCTCGTGCAAACCCTCCCGCGCTACGTCACCGGCGAACTTCCTCCGCACCCGCAGCCAGACGAAGGCGTCACCTACGCCCGCAAACTCACCAAGGACGACGGCCGCCTCGACTGGTCGCAGCCGGCGCGCGTGTTGCACAACCGGCTCCGGGCCTTCACCCCGTGGCCCGGCACGTTCACCTTCCTCCCCGCGCAGCCCAGGCCGCTTCTCCTGAAAGTCTGGCGTGCGGAAATCGCCGTCGGTGCCGGCCATCCCGGCCAGGTCCTCTCCGCGGAGAAGTCCGGGATCGTTGTCGCCTGTCGTGAAGGCGCGCTGCGATTGCTGGAAGTGCAGAAGGAGGGCAGCCGCCGCATGACCGCCGCGGAATTTCTCGCCGGCCATCCACTCGCGTCACCCTGCGCCCTTGGCTGACACTCATGAGCCGCTCCGGTGCGTCGCTTGCCTTTTGAGGGGGTTTCCCTATGGTCCGCCGAGCTAAATGCCCAGCCTCTCGGACAAGATTGAAGCCAGCGCCGCCAGGCGGCTCACGCTGCCGGCGGGCCGTCTGCCGGCGCGCGAGCTGCCCCGCTTCAAGCAGTTCCTCAAGGTCGAGACCGCCCGGCTCAAGATGCTGCACCGCGCTGGCGGCGGCGGACGCGAGGTGTGCCACGCGCGCGCCGTCGTCATCGACGCCCTGCAACGGCACATCCTTGAAGCGCTCATCAACACGCTCCCTGCGGAAGCCCGGCGTGATCTGCCGCGCTACGCGCTCATCGCCATCGGCGGTTACGGCCGGGCCGAGCTGAACCCGCACAGCGACATCGACATCCAGCTGCTGCACACGGGGGACACCGCCGCCGCCGCGCGCGGACGGGTGCATCCGTTCATCAAGCTGCTCACCGAGCCGGACGGCCTCCTCTACACGCTCTTCGACCTCGGGCTGAAGGTGGGCTACTCCGTCCGCACGATTGACGACTGCGTGACGGCGGCGAACGAGAACATCCAGTCCAAGACCTCGCTCATCGAGGCCCGGCTGCTCTGCGGTGACGAGGAGCTCTTCCATGAGATGCAGGGCGTCGTGCTCGCCCGCTGCGTGCGCGGGCATGAGGAGGCATACATCGCCGCGCGCCTCGAGGACCAGGAATCCCGGCGCCAGAAATACGGCAACACCGCGCTCATGCAGGAGCCGAACATCAAGAACGGCTGCGGCGGCCTGCGCGACTACCAGAACCTCCTGTGGATGGCGTTCTTCACCAAGGACCGCCCGCGCAATCTCGCCGACCTCCAGGGCAAGGAATACATCAGCGACGCCGAGCGGCGGCAGCTCGACGCGGCCTACGACTTCCTCCTGCGCGTGCGCAACGAGCTGCATTACCACACCAACCGCGCCGGTGACGTGCTCACCAAAAGCGTGCAGCCCCCCGTCGCGCACAACCTCGGCTACACCGACCGTTCGCCCAGCGGACGGCTGGAGCAGTTCATGCGCGACTACTACCTCCACGCGCGCAACATCGACATGATCACGCGCACGGTGGAGCGCCGCCTCGCGCTGCTGCCCAAGCCCGCGCGGGTGCCCTTCCTCTCGAAGTTTCTGCCCAACCGCCGCAAGCAGCCGGATCCGGTCGTGGATGGTTTCCGCCTGGTGGAAGGCGAGCTGCTGCACCAGACGCCGCGGGTCTTCCGCGAGGACCCGCTGCGGCTCATGCGCGTGTTCCTCTACTCGCAGCAGCGCGGCGCGAGGCTGCATCCCGACACGGCGCAGCTCCTCCGCAACGAGCTGCGGCTGGTGGACTCGGCCTTCCTCCGCAACGAGCACGTCCACGAAAGCTTCCGGGAAATCCTCAACCAGCGCGGCAACGTGGCCCCCACGCTGCGGGCCATGCACGAGGTGGATTTCCTCGGCAAGTATCTGCCCGAGTTCGGGAAGCTCACATGCCTCGTCCAGCACGAGTTCTTCCACATCTACACGGCGGATGAGCACACGCTGATGTGCATCCAGCGGCTTGATGACATCTGGTCCGGGCGCATCCCCAACGGCGCGCCCTACCAGGAGCTGTTCCAGAAGCTTGAGCGGCCCTTCATCCTCTACCTCGCGCTGCTGTTGCACGACGCCGGCAAGGCGCTGCACAGCGGGCGGCACGAGCTGGACAGCGCGAAGATTGCCGACCGGGTCGCAGGCCGCCTCCGGCTCGACGGCGCGACCACGCACATCCTGCGCCTGCTCGTGGAGCACCATCTGGCCATCGTCCAGATCTCCCAGCGCCGCGATCTCGATGATCCGGCGGTGGTCCGCTACTTCGCGGCGCTTGTGCAGACGCCGGAAAACCTCAACAAGCTCGTGCTGCTCACGCTGGCAGACTCGCTGGGCACGAGCGACAAGCTCTGGAACGGATTCAAGGACATGCTCCTCTGGACGCTCTACAGGAAGACGCTTGCCGAGGTCACCGGCGTGACCACCTTCATCCGCGCCGAGGAGAAGCAGCGCGAACTGCTCCTCGACGAAGTCGTGCGCCTGCTCCCGCGGGAAGTGCAGCTCGGGGAGGCGCAGGCCCATTTCGGCACGCTGCCGCCGCGTTACTTTCTCATCCATTCCGCCACGGAGATCATCACCGACCTCACGCTGACCAACCGGTTCATGCGGAACCTGCTCGACAACGACCCGGAGGTTTCACTCGGGCCCGCCATCGAGTGGGCCGACGAACCGGACCGTGGCTGCTCGCGCGTGAAAATCTGCACCTGGGACCGCGCCGGCCTGTTCAGCAAACTCGCCGGCTCCTTCACCGCCGCCGGCCTGAACATCCTCAGCGCGCAGATTTTCACCCGCACCGACCGCATCGTGCTGGACACCTTCGACGTCACCAGCGCCCGCGGGGGCATCCTCGCCTCGAAGGAGGAGAAGGAGAAGTTTGACCATTACCTCCACAAGGCGCTCACCGGACACGTGGACTTCGACCCCCTCATTGCGCGGCAGAAAGTGGCGAACCCGCTCTACCAGTCTCTCGAAGGCGAACGCATCGCAACCCGGATTCTCTTCGACAACGAGACCTCCGACACCCGCACGGTGATTGACGTTGAAACCGAGGACCGCGTCGGCCTGCTCTACACCCTCTCGCAGACGTTGAGCGAACTCGGCCTCGACATCTCGGTGGCCAAGATCAGCACTGAAAAGGGCGCGGCGATGGACAGCTTCTACGTGGGCGAAGCCAACGGTGACAAGATTCTCTCCCCCGTCCGCCAGCACGCGATCGAGGGCCGCCTCCGCACCGCGCTGGTGAATTTCGACCGCCCGGCGAAGTAGCCGCTGATGTGAGGAGACGGAACACGCTGCGTCCCCGTAGTCGCGGGCTTCAGCCTGCGAATGAAGTTCGGAAAGTTCGAAGCGCAGGCTGAAGCCTGCGGCTACGCCAGCGCCCCGCTACAGCTGCTGCCCGCGCCTGCGGTGCAGGCGAGGCAGTGGTCGCCGGTGAGTATTTCCCGCTCCGTGAGCGAGCCGGGCGTCACATCCCAGAGAAAGCAGCCGCCGAGGTGAGGAGGCGGAACGTGACTTGCGCCCGATCCCTCCTCGCCTCGGCGGCTGCCCAGTTGCATGCCGAGCATCTGGTTGAAGTCGCAGTCGTAGATTTCCCCGCGCCACCCGACGCTCACGGTGTCCCGGCACATGAGGCCCGAAACGGTCTCCGGGTTGAAGGCGTTGGCGAGCAATTCGAGATAGGCATCCCACTCGCCGCGCGCCCGCAAGTCCTCGGCGAAGCGCGCGATGGGCTGGTTCGTGATCGTGAAAAGATTCGTAAACTCGATGCCAAACCGTGCGCGCAGTTCGGTCCGGTAATCGGCCTCCAGTCCGGCCTGCGGCGGCGGCAGCTTCGGGCCCGGCGGGTTGTAAACCAGGTTCAGCGGCAGGCGCGTGCCGTAGCCGACGGCGTTGAGCTTGCGCAGCGCGCGGATGCTCTTTTCAAACACGCCGCCGCCGCGCTGGGCGTTCACGTTCTCTTCGAGGTAGCACGGCAGCGAGGCGATGACTTCCACCTCGTTTGCCGAGAGAAATTCCGGCAGCCAGCCGAACGACTCCGCCTCGATGATGGTCAGGTTGTTGCGGTCAATGACATGGCAGCCGCACGCGCGCGCGGTCCCGACGAGGAAGCGGAAGTGCTCGCTCAACTCCGGTGCCCCGCCGGTGATGTCCACGACGGCAGGCCGGTGCGCCTGAATCCAGTCGGCGATGCGGCGGGCCGTGCCGGCGTCCATCATTTCCGTGCGCGCAGGCGAGGCATCCACATGACAGTGGCGGCAGGTCTGGTTGCACTTGCGGCCGACGTTGATCTGGAGCGTGCGAAGCAGTCCGCGCCGCAGCACGAGGCCGTGGCGGGAAAGCAGCCGAGTGAATGAACTCATCACGCCTCTTGGACTGCGCCGGCAGAGCGCAGCGGCGACACCGCTTTTGTTTGGTGTTCACGCTTCAGCGTGCCGGCGCGTGCGAACACCCTGAAGGGTGGACACCGAAAAAGGGCGCGGTTGATCTGCGCGCTCATCACAGCACCTTGAGCACGATCGCCGTCACGTCGTCCTGCTGCTCGGTGTCTTTGCAAAACTCGCCAACTGCAAGGTAGAGGGCGTCCACGATGCGGGCGGCGGGCTGGTCGCGGTTGGCCCGCAGCACGTCCAGCATCCGGTCGGTGCCGAACATTTCATCGCCCGGCCCCATTGCCTCCTCGATGCCGTCGGTGAGCAGGAGGACGATTTCACCCGGCTGCAAAGCGATGGGCGGCCCCAGGGGATAATCCGTGTTGGGACGCATCCCCAGCGGCACGCCGGTGCGGCGGAGTTCCATCCGCACCGCACCATCGGGTGTGAGCAGATAACCCGGGGGATGGCCGGCGCTGACGTAGGTGAGCTGGCGCTTCGCAGCGTCCAGCCGCCCCAGAAACAGCGTTACAAAGCGCTCCGAACCGATGTCCTCCGCCAGGGCGATGTTGGTGCGGGTGAGCACCTCGCTCGCATCGGCGCGGTTGAGCGCGGCGATGCGCACGTAGGCGCGCGTCTCCGCCATGAGGAGCGCGGGGCCGATGCCGTGCCCCGTCACGTCACCCACCACCAGGCCGAGTCCGTTGTCCGCCATCGGAATGAAGTCGAAATAGTCGCCGCCCGCCGCCGCCGCCGGGAAGGACGCACCGGCGATGTCGAAGCCGGCCAGATTCGGGGCGGCCTTCGGAAACAGGTGCTGCTGGATCTCGCGCGCGACACGGAACTGCTCCGCGTGCTCGAGCAGCTCGCGCCGGTTGCGCTCGCGCTCGGTGATGTCCCGGATGAAGGCGACGAAGAGCCGCTGGCCGCCCAGCTCGATGTCGTTGAAAGCCATTTCGAGCAGCACCTCCGAACCGTCCTTCTTCAAGCCGGCGGTTTCGAGGGTCCGCCGCTGCGCGGTGGTGACGACCTGGGCGTGCTTCTTGAAATCGGCGCTGGATGTCGCGCGGAGTTTCTCCGGCAGCAGCATGGAGAAGTTTTTCCCGACCAGCTCGGCGGGGCCGTAACCAAAAATGCCCTGCACCGCGGGGTTGGCGAAGAGGATGCTGCTCTGGGTGTCCATCAACAGGATGGCGTCGGTGGCCGTTTCCCAGAGCAGGCGGTAGCGCTGCTCGCTTTCGCGAAGCTCGTTCTCCGCATTGTGCCGGGCCTGGCGGACGGCCGCATCGCGCAGTTCGCGTTCCACGGCCGGGACGAGGCGGGCGAGGTTGCCCTTCATCAGGTAGTCGTTGGCGCCCGACTTCATCGCGGCCACGGCGATGTCCTCGCCGATGCCGCCGGAGACGATGATGAACGGGATGTCCAGCTTCGTGGCCTGGAGGAGCTGGAGCGCAAGCGTGGCGTTGAAGCCGGGGAGGTTGTAGTCGGACAGGACGAGGTCCCACTGCTTGTTCGTGAGCGCGGCGGCCATCGCGTCGGCGGTCTGGACGCGCTCGTAGGTGGTGGCGTAGCCGCCACGATCCAGCAGACGGACAAGCATCTTGGCGTCAAACTCGGAATCCTCGACCACGAGGACGCGCAAGGGCAGTTTCATGGCACGAACGTAGGGGAAACTCAGCCGCCTAACAACTCCCGCGCTTTGGCGGCCAGGTCGGCCTCGCG
>Ga0172379_10010637_pt1 | contig 11103 bp, 21 predicted proteins | sample GrowelOW334metaG_FD_119756 | JGI IMG/M metagenome (GOLD analysis project Ga0172379, IMG submission 119756) | Groundwater microbial communities from an aquifer near a municipal landfill in Southern Ontario, Canada - Groundwater well OW334 metaG | ecosystem: Environmental > Aquatic > Deep... | reverse complement strand
CTAACGGGAGATGAGCCGCCGCGCGGCTCCATCGACAAGTTAGACTCCATAGCGGCAAAATGTCTGTCGTTCAGTGCTTAAAAAATAAATTCGATTGATGCACAAGCCGGGAGACTCCCGGCGAACGACTTTTTTTCAATCTCGATCCGTTCCGTCGGCGGGGAAGTGAACTCCAAGAAACAACGCAGATAGCGCGGGATCGTTCACCGGATCGATTAATTTTTTAAGCGGGAAATGCTTAATCGTCGCACCGCTTATGTAACACCCAGTAAATCGTAAATTAAGACTTGTTACTTTCGCCTAAACCAATATACCATAATCACTTACGGATTTTAAGGAGTGTACAAACATGACCGCAGTAAATATCGATTTTGACTTTTCGGGGTTATCTCAAGAGGCAAAGGATGTGCTTTTGATAGGCATAGCCGATGAAAAAATCCCGATCAAGGAACTGTTTGAAACCTGCACGAAGAATGAAACGGATAAAGCTATATTCGCTGAATTTCTTAATAAAATAATGGAATTGGTAGGAGAAACTAATCCGTTGGCATATTCGCTATCGAAAAAATTGATAAAATTACTGTTGAGATAACTATGAGTAAAACAATTTCTGAAAAAATTAACTTTACAACGTCATTTGAGATATGGCAAAAAAGGGCAATGGAGAGAATTTCTCTTCAAAAAGGGTTGCCATTAAATGAAATAATTATTGAATCGTTACAGAAAGACTACCCGGAACAGTTTGAAACGGCTAAAAAATCATATATTCGGACAATTGTTTCAAGCCGTTAAACATACATACGTATAAGTTTTGAATTCAATGAGCGAATTATTTTCTTGTATAGAAATTAATTCACTCATTTTTTTTATTAATCGGAATAAATATGAACAATGACAACAAAACAACAATTTCGGCCCTGTTAGTTGTCGGCTCCCAAGTCATTAAATTGGTGGGGATCGAAATTCCTTCCGTTGTGGTGGATGGTATATCGATCATCGGAACGTTGCTCTGGGGTTACTTCACGAATAAAAAATGATAATTAAAAAAAAAGAAAAGTGCCCGAATTGCGGGCTACACTATGTAGCGGAGATCGTTAACGATGGAACAGACGGACAGCACCTTGAAATTACCTATGATCCAATCGGAGACGGTGGAATCGAATCCGAAATCGAACGACGCGCCGCAGAGCAATTTGAAAAACGAAGAGTCGAACTCGAATCCGGTTTTGAAGGAAGAGTCCAAGCCGCAGTTAACGAACGCAGCGAAAGAGAAGCTATCGAAAGAGATCGAAGCCGCCAAGGAAAGAAAATCGGAACAATCTTCGCGTGAAGCCGCGGCGAAGGTAAAACAAAGAAAACCGTCCGTCCCGGCAGAGGTAAAAAATCCGGTCGGTCGTCCAAAAAAAGAAGTAGTTGAAGAAGAGTCGTTGCAGTTTGAGCAGGGAGAGATTGAAGATGCGCTTGAAATTTTTTCCGTTCTTTTAAAGAAATTCAAACTTGAAGAACTTGATTCGCGCGAAAGAAAACAGGTAGCGAAACCGTTAACGAAAATAGTCAACAAAACTTTGGCGGCGAAATATAAAAAATATTCTGATGAAGCTCAGTTAGCTATGGCTGTCGGTGGAATAATTATAGCGAGATTGCCGATTGGAAAACAAAATACTGGCGGTGTTCGGAATGAAGGGGAAGGGAAAAACGACGCACCTTCGAGAGTATACACGATCGGCAAAGAGGTTGCTGGTAGTTGATCCGGTTGCTCAATTTAGCGATGGATTAATTTTCAAAAAGTCTGAAACGGTTTTTGAATATCTTGAAAAATTCGATCCGAAAACATTTCGCGTAATATGTCGGTTCCGGGATAACGAAGAATTTGAGCAGACGGAGGAAATATTAAGATTGTCGATGGAGTTAAAAGATGTTGATGTTGTGATCGATGAGGTAGATAAAATTTGCAATGCGAACTATGTTTCCCCGGCTCTTTTTCAGATAATAAATTTTGGTCGGCACGATAGAGTATCGCTCTACACAAGCGCAAGGCGTCCCGCAGATGTTGCAAGGACCCTAACAAGTAACGCTGATGAAATTGTATCGTACCGAATTGAAGAACCAGCCGATCTTGATTATTTGAAAAAGCGTGGATTCGATCCGGCGAAATTACAGACTTTAGAAAAATTTGATTTTCTCACAAACAATTAACAAAGGAGTAATGAAATGAACTGGAAACAAATCGGTATCTCTGTTGCAACAATCGTTGTTGGCGTTATGCTCTACAACGTGCTTGTTGCAGGATCGTCCGTTGAAACACAGATCAAAAAAACTGTCGGCGGGATTATCTAAGTGGGCGTTGATCTTAAAACTTTATTGTCGGGTGGTGGTGCAACGGCGGCGGTTGCCTCTGGCGGTGTGTTGGCTATCGTCGGAGGTGCGCTTCTTGGTGCGTATTCTTTGCTATCCGGAATAAAGGGCAAGACGGGGCATTTGACATGGGATGAAAGTTTGTCTGTTGCGCGTCCATTTGCCGATAAAGTACAATCAATGTTCAACACAATGCCTCAAGCAACACAAATAAAGGTTGCCCGAAATCTTGGTGAAAAAATGATCGCCTTGATGGCGGAGAGATACCGGGAAGGGAATTCGTCATGGGGAATTAATGTAAACCTATGGAGTAATGAAATCTCGAAAATGTTGAATACGGATTCTCCAAAATTGAACATCTGGGATGCTGTATATATGATCGTAATGTTCGGCGCGAATAATTACGACGCAGCCCGTCCCGACGATCTGCAATTATATATCCAATCAATTTTGGATAAATTTTTCTCCGAAATTCCCGAAGCGGTTTCGGTCTTTACACCGATTGCGGCAAACGCACAAAAGAAAGACCAAAAAAACGCGCTCGAACAAACGGTAAACAGTATTTTTGGAAGTCCGGGCGGAGGTGGTGGAACACCGTCAACACCGCAGACAACAAAGGCGGGCATGGACCCGAACGCTCAAGGAATCGCCGGGATCGCTTTTATCTTATTAATTGGCGGCGGTTTATACCTTGCATCTAAAAAGGGAAGATAATGCTTACAACGACACTTACACCAAACGGTAGTATACTCACGGATAAGGCCGTCCTCACTTGGACTATACCGCCGAGTTTTGCAGTATTGAAAAAAGCGAAAGAGGATGCTTGGGCTAACGCAAAGGCAAAACAAAAAGGTATGCCTATCGTCGGCGGTATCAATGTGCAGTTGATGGATTTCGTCTACAATTATTCAACAGATATTTACTACAAGTTGAATAGTGCTGCATCTTTCACAAAAATTGATGTGGGTGGCAGTTTTACATATTCTTTGCCGTTGAATGTTGGCGATAAAGTGGAATGGTATATAACGATGAAACTTGTCGAACAAAAATATATCATTCAAACAAAAAGAACCGATCCGGCTTATGGGGTATTGGTAACACAAGATACTTCCTCTCATGCAACGGTCACGCGGCTTTCTGTCTCTCCTCCGCAAATTAAAATTGAAAAAATTCCGCTGCCATCGAATCCGGGAATCAGTGTGATTTCTGTAACAGTAGCACCAAAAACCCCGGCCATTACTCCGATCAAAAATATCTCAATGGCAACAAAGGCGTCGATCGACGCGGTAAATGTTTCGGCAAAGACTCAAACCCCGATTGTGCCGCCGACGAAATCGGTTCAAACAACGGCCGCGCCGAAAGTTTCTCCGGTGATCGATCAACAGCAAAACATTCAACAGGCAGGCGTTCAATCTCCATACATTAAATGGCTTTTAATTTCAATCGTCATTTGGTTCGTGTGGAAGAAAGTTCTGAAAAAATAATGTTCGATTGGATTAAAAATATTTTTTCGTTCGGCTCTGAAAGCTGGCTCTCCATCGATCTTGCGGGTGGTTCAGTCTCGAACGGGCAGCGGGTCCGGGTAAAAATTACCCCGAAAATTCCTTACACACTCGAACTGGCGAAAAATTATTTTAAGAGTAATTCGTTCACCGTTCCGGGTGGAAAAATTCAGCCCATTGATGCGTATATCGAAGGAAATTCTATTTGGGTGGACGGTCAATTTATTGCCGCTGATCCGAGTAAGCCGGTTCAAGCTAATGCTTGGGTGGCGGTCGCAATCGCAGGGGCGGCAATTCTCGCGGTCACGTTCTCAATCGACAAAATTGAAATTGCAGTCGATAAAACAACCTCCAATATTGGACGGCTTGTAATTTTATTAATTGTTCTTTTGCTCGTATGGAAATTCGTAATAAAAAGAAAATAATTATTTACGCGGTGATCGCGGCGGTAATTATTCTCTTTTTTATTACTCGCGGAAACGGAAACGCGGAAGCAATCGCAAACAGGATAAAACAAAAATCATGGTATCCGCGATTGCTGCAAATAGCCGCATCGTATAACGTTCCGCACGCAGTTATAGCGGCAATCGTCGCGGTGGAAAGCGGCGGGAACGAAAAAGCAGTCGGCACAAAAAACGATTACGGATTAATGCAGGTAACGCCGATTGCTCACAAAGAAGTACAGAACAGTTGGTCCAGCGGTTTAGCGTATTTGCATAAAGATCAAGAATTGATCGACGATCCGAACTACAATTTGCTTGTCGGAACTGCTTACTTAGCGATCTTGAAACAGAGATACGGAAATCTCGATAAGGCGATAGAAGCATACAACGACGGCGGCGGTTACGGATCGGATTACACAAACAAAGTAAAAGTTTTTATTCCATTATTTAATCAAGCGTAGGAGAAACTCTTATGATAATGAAACTTGTAACAGGCAGTGCAACGGCTCCGAATAGCACGCTGACGGCATTGACGATGTATACGGATGATTCGGCTCAAATCCTGAATCCTCCGAATCCCGGTTTTATCCGGCTCATAAAACAATGGGCAAAGGTCCGAACCGCCGGAAATATCCGCACACGATCCCCGCAGATGGGTTCTGATGTTCAGGGCTTGCGGTTCAGGGTCCCGATCAATAACGTCGAACCTCCGACACCCTACGGCTTTTACCAGGAGATGCAGGCGCAGGACGTGCCGACGTTTGAAATTTCCGGATCGGCAACGGCAAGCGATATCGAAATTTTTTCATCGCTGTTCCTGTATCAGGGTTACAGCGGCGGACAATTCGTTACGCCGGATTTCGTGGAGTCGTTTAAGAAATCGATTCAGGTCCACGAACAGACCATTTCAACGGGAACAACAGGCGGTTATTCCGGATCGTCCGCAATGACGAACGGAACCTACAACCTGAAAGCCGACACCTATTATGCCATGATGGGTTACACGGTGGACGTTATTTGCGGCGCGGTCCGGTGGAAGGGTCCCGATTTCGGAAACTACGGTCTCGGTGGTCCTGGTGTGGTTTCTCCGAAGTCGCTCGGAAATCGGTTCTGGTATGATCTGTCTCTCGAGTACGGAATCGGACTTGTTCCGATTGTCAAATTCGAGAACCTTGCACAAACATTTCTTGATGTTGCGCAGGACGAGGACGGCACGGACGTAACCGTCTCGACGATTCTTGTAGAACTCGATCCCGCCGTGAAGGGCCTCATCGACGCATACAAAACGCTTTGAAAAACGGGAGGGGAGAAATCTCCTCCCATATTTTCCCACAATTAAAATTTTGAGGACTTATGGCATCTACATTTTTAAAGCCGGAGCAATATTCGGTGAGACTCAACGAGACAATGCGTTCTCTTGGTGGATCGGCAACGATTGACAAGGCGAAGGAAACTCTCGCGGAGCAAGGTATCTACAAAGACACCGAAGCAAACCGAAAGAAATTCGGCAAATAGTAACACACGCGCGGCGGGGGAGTGATCCCTCTCCGCGTTCTATCCTTTCTGAAAGCAGAAAAATGATTCCTATTTTTTCAAATCAAAAATTACAGCTTCTCGTATCTTGCACCGAAAACGTAACTCTCATAATGCGCGGGCAGATTAAAACGCCCGACGGCTCGACCCTTCCATTTTCCGAAACTTACACGCTTACCGGAGTAACAAGCGGGACCGTTTCGATATTCACAAAGAAAAAAATCAATTTGCCTATCGGGGAATTATTAACTTATTCGACTTCAATGACAACCGCAAGTATACAGCGGGGACAATGTTTCGTTCAATCAATGATAACAAACTCCGACGATCTTACGGAGGTGAATATCTGCGCCGGATATGTTTCAAGCGGCAAAGGGATTTCGCTTGGATTTTTTGAAGATAGCTTGAGCGGTCGTGGGTTTATTGGGCAAATAATTACTGGGGCTATCACACCGGCCGGAGGAATGTATACTCTACAAGGCTCGGACTATTTGTTCCGAAGATTAATCTCGGTTTCTATGGTTTTTCAATTGTCGGCAGACGTTGGAACAAGAGTTCCGATGTTCCGGCTAACCAATGTTGGTGGCACAGCGGCACAAATTATTTATAATGGTGCTTTCGTGGCAGCGGATACCGCAATGATCTTTTTTGCCTTGAATAATGATATTTACAACGTCTATTCGCCACAAGATGGCATGGTAGAATATTTTGTAAACATTCCGAACGATCTTTATTTGAGAGATTCTTCGGAATCGTTCCAAGTTATAATGTCGTCGGAAGATGGACCGGTCGGAGATGAGTTTAATGTATCAATCCGGACGGAAGACTGGATTATAGCTTGATGGAACAATCAATCGTAATATTCCTTCAAATCGTTTCTATCGGTTACATTATCAAGCTCGAACACCGTTTAACTCGCTTAGAAACAATTATCTCTGAAGCAAAGGACCAAAAGAAACTATAAACATACCCAAAGAACGAAGTAAACGACAAACGCCGGGCAATTCCGCCCGGCGTTTATTGCTTCAGTAACTGTAAATATGGCGATGCGAGATCTCAAAAAATCTACTTTTGTTGGAGCGAAACGCGGTTCCGGCGTGTGGCAGAGAATTATATCAGAAATGCCGCCTCATACGGTTTATGCCGAACCATTTGCCGGAACTGGTCATATAGGACACACAAAAAAGTCAGCTCTTAAAAATTACTTTATTGACATTGATCCTGCAGCACCAGTATTTAAAGCGATGTGTCCGGATAAACGATATCACGCCTACATAGTCGGCGATGGTGCACAGTGGATCCTATCGCATAAAACGACGATGACAGCTGATTGGCTCTTGTATGTTGATCCGCCGTATCTGTCGGACGTTCGCAGCTGTAAAAAAGATTACTACAAGCACGAATTTAAGACAAATTTTCAGCATTGGTATTTATTATCGTCACTTTTAACGGTTCCGGCCAAAGTGATGATATCGGGGTATGATTCGCCTTTGTACGATCGGATATTGAAAGGATGGAGAAAAATTTATATTCCTACCGTCAAAAGAAGCGGTGCACGATCGATTGAAGTTGTCTGGATGAACTTTCCGGAAGGTATCGCCTTTCACGACGTTAGATTCCTTGGAAAGAATTACCGGGAGAGAGAGCGAATAAAAAGAAAAAAAAATCGATGGGTCGGCAGACTTAAAAAGATGGACCGGATCGATAAAGCGGTCCTTATCGACGCTCTCGGCGATATGATCAATAAAAACCCGGATGATCTACCCGGGTCCGTAACTTCATAAATAGCGATAACGTAAGCTTACGTTATCAAAACTGAAATTGTGCCGCAATCTCTCCGTTGACGATCACTTTAAACTTGTTGCTCTTTCCAATTCCTAAAAATCCCATATTGTAGACTCTCTCCAAAACAATTTTTTTTCCGTTCCAATCTCCGGTCTCGGTTGCTTCAAATCTGAAAATAGCATCGTTCGTGTGGAGAATTTCTTTCCCGTCGATAAACAACGTCCACGTTGTGGCGGTCGAATTTTGCACCAAATTGAATTGATGGCTTTCGGTTTCTCCGGCAAAGCGGAAATTTTGAACGCTCGAAGCACCGGAACAACCAAAGAGAACGACGGCGAATAAGACAAAAAGTATTTTTTTCATAGTTTACCCTGTGTATGATTTTATGAGAATTGACTCTACAAGTAGAGTGTGGATTTCAGAATTTAAAAACAAACGAGTCTTAAAATATTGATTCCGTAGGAACTCAACGTCGCGCGGGTGTAGGTGGAACTCTTTAGCAAGTTTCCAGTTGTTTTCTTCGATCCGGTCGGCAAGTTGGAAGAAAAGGTGGATTGATCCTATCCGGTCTATGATTTCAAACAAAAGGTTTACTTCGCGCGCTGTCATTGTTTAAATTTCCTGCTTAACAATTGCAAAGTTTCAGGGATAGGAAGATACGGATCACGGCGGTAATTTGCACGAATGGCAGATAAAAATCTTTCGTCGGGTGAATTGGATATAATAGATATTCCGGAGCTGATGAGTCCGAGAACTCCCGTTTTTAAATCAACAAGTTTTTTTTGTTCATAGTATTTCTTATGTAAAGCTGTATACCTATCTGAAAAAATCCACGCAAACCCCGCGTTACGTCCTTTCACCTTTTGGACCGTTTCAATAATCCCTTCACGCTCGAACGCTGCAATCCCTTTCATCGTCGTTCTTTTATTGAAGTTGCACGCGCGGGAGAGACCCTCGACGGTAGAATGAAACACGCCGTTGATGTTTTCTTCCTGATGCAGAAAATAGAATAGCTTGCAATCGGACGGCGAAAATAAATTCGACTCCATCACAAATTTTAATTTTTGGTAGTAATTTAATTCGGTCATTGTCCCACTCCCATAGGTCAGTTGATCCGGTATGATCCAGAAACAGGCAGAGAGCCGGACGGAACCGGTCTCCCCGCTTTGTTTCAGGGCAAAACCATAATAGCATATTTTCACTTTGTTGTCAAGATGCGGTGCAAAATATGCACGTGAAATTGTCCTCTATCACTTCCCGCATTATATTTGGCTATCACTTTCGCGGTAATCCCGCAAGTGTTCCACTCCCTTGAGCATAGGCGCGGCTTCGTGAGAGCCGCGCCGAACTCAAACTAATAACTCACGAAGGGAATAAATACAATGCCGCGACAAAAAGTAATTTTATACAAACAGATGCGAAAAGATGGCTTGATCTATACGATTAAAGTCGAAAACTCTGATGAATACCCTATCGAAAGACTCCCTAACTCCGAAGAACTGGTAAAACAATTCTTTGATATTGCAGAAAATCATTGTGCGTTCACGCACGAACACATAGAAAAAACTTCGATCTTTGACACGGCAGCACAACAGGCCCGCGAGTATTTCGAGAACCGAAAAAAGCCGCTCGCTGTCGCGCTTGGTTTATGATTGATCGGCTCGAATTAAAAACTTCCCGGTATGGTCATTTCATCGAATCACGTGACAAAAGAATCCCAAAAGGGATAAGTCAGCTGATCGATGAGGACGACGATCTCAAAGAGATAAAGCGGTCGGACCTTAACCCGTTGTATCGGGAAAGCATTACTCACACCGTTTTACAATCCGGCGGGGTCCCGTACGAAGACCCGGTGAAATTTTATATTTTCGTCGATCCACGCTTTAATAAACAAATGACAGACAAGTATAAAATCGCATTCAACCCAAACAAGACACCGATAGGGGAGGTGATGGATTTCCTATTTGAGAACTTTGCACACTCCAAGGACCGGGACGAAATTTTTCTCGACGATTTTAAAATCGGTCGAATAGACTTCAATGTCGATATTGAGACTCACTCCGTAAACGATATTTTCAGAACTCTTTTTTTTGACAGAAAAACCATTCTCCACACCGCGCTCTATGCCTGCGATGATGAAATTTTTGATACCACTTTCCCGGTCAGGACCATTAATCGAAAATATATGGAGACGTTCTACATCGGAAAAGGAATGTATCTCTTAAGAGTATACGATAAGGTTAGGGAGGCAAAGCATCGAATACAGGTTTTAAAGGCAAACGATATGCCTATCCCGGACGCTTTGAAAGAACTCTCTGAAAAAAAACAAGTAACAAGGATCGAAATTCAAATCCGGGACCTAAACAAGTCAGGAATAAAAAAAGTTGATACCCGGACCGGAGAAACGAATATTTTTTCACCCACACGCCGACACCAAAACGTCAGAACGTTCAACGACTTACTCCACATTAAGCCGGATCAATTCGATATTTTCTCGGACCTGCATTTCAAAGCGGAACAGTACATAACAATGGCACGTGAAACGCGCCGCCGATCTGGGAGACAGGATTTTTTAAAAGAACAGTGGGTCATTGAGTCATTCAATTCTCATATTCAAAATGTAGGACTTGATACAGCATTGAAACAGCTTCCATCGGACACCCGCCGCGAACTCAAAAGACGTATCAAAGAAAAATCATTCATTCACGATTTAAATAATGTCTGTTTAAAGGAGGTTCAACAATGGTTACAGAATTAATCGTAACAATAATTTTCGTCGCTCTGATCGTTGGAATGTTTTTCGGAACCGCTCTTCGTCGTTTTGATAGCCGAATCTCAAAAATGATGAACAACGAACTCCGAAAAAAACTCGAAACAATCGCTATGGACTTGCGAACGGTCCACAAAGTGAAACATAACTACGTTGTGATAAAAATTCCGAACACCCGGAACCACGTATATGTACAGGTCAAAGAGTTTTGTGAAGATCACATCGTATTTTCAGACGGTACGTTCTCGTCGTATTCCGGTTTAAATGGTTACTGCAACCCGCCGCTTGAGGTTGTCGAATCAATCAGAAATTTTGAATCCGGCTTAACACTCCAAACAAAAAAAATCATCACTAATTAGGGGAAGCTATGCCTGTCCAATTAATTAATTTTGAGAAGGGTTCCTACGATCCGGTTGAGGATAAAATAATCTGCAAGGATTGCGGATATATCGGAACACCGGAAACGGATTTCGACATACAAACAGCATCGGACAAGATTTTGATCTGTCCGAATTGCGATCAGATCATCGGCGCGGTATCGCCCGCGATAGGAGAGAGCCATGAAAAGGAATATTGAACACGACTTAACAGCGCGGGAAATTGCGCTCTATGCGAACGGCTTACAGTTGTTTTATTTATCAAAACCAAAATACCGATCATTGCCGTTCGTTCAGATTGCAGTATCACAAATGCGGTTATTCGATGGAGTCTAACG
>Ga0172379_10010636_pt1 | contig 11104 bp, 14 predicted proteins | sample GrowelOW334metaG_FD_119756 | JGI IMG/M metagenome (GOLD analysis project Ga0172379, IMG submission 119756) | Groundwater microbial communities from an aquifer near a municipal landfill in Southern Ontario, Canada - Groundwater well OW334 metaG | ecosystem: Environmental > Aquatic > Deep... | reverse complement strand
TCCTTGCATATCGGACATCGTTTTCTGGAACCACTTATGGTCATAGACCACTAAGTTTTCCAGAATGTGGCTTAAGTTAGAAGAAAACTGACGGTTTCACCAACTCGTTTCTTTAATTACCTCAATTTTCAAATTTGTCCACTGGCTACTCCCTTCTCACCACTATCCGCTCTCTGCTATCTTCGTCTCGTCATCAAACTGATTTCAAGATTCATGAAGTTACCTCACCTGCTCGCAATCCCTGCCCTCTTGGCGCTCCTCGGCGCGGGCTGTGCCGTGTCGCCCGTGCCGTCTCCGGTCAAAGAGACGGTACCGCCTTCGACGACAACGACCTCGTCCGTGGTCGAGACCGCGCATCCCGAAGTCGCCTTCGACAAGCCGTTCAGTCTCGCGCCTGGCGAGACGGTCTCGGTCGGCGGCGAACTCTTCGTGACATTGAAGACCATCAACGACTCGCGTTGCAAGAAAGGGACGGTCTGCATCTGGGCCGGCGAACTCGGAGCCACGCTCGAAGTCGCGGTACAGAACGGCGGCGAGTCCGAGGAGGTAATCCTGGGCGAGACGACCGCTCCGAAGAAGACGGTCTTCCTGCGCGAGATCAGTCTCGTGAAAGCGGGGGAGCAGACGGTCGAGCTGTCGGTCGCGTCGGTGCCGATCGTCGAAGAACAAATTGAATCGTAAGAAATGGCCAGTAGCGAGTAGCCAGTCGCCAGTAGGTCGGATCGAAATCGTCCTACTCGCTACTGGCCACTGGCTACTGACTCCACCGATATGATGCATCACCAATACCCGTTGCCGCCCGCGGAGATCCAGGCTTTCATCGAAGAGTCCCGACGGAACGGAGTCTCGGAGGAACGGGTCGCGGCCGGGCTCAAGGAACGCGGCCTGTCGGATGATGCCGTGGCGCACGCGCTCGCGCCGGCGGCGACGGTCGTCGCGGTCGCCGAGAGTTCGGTCGAGATGATCGAGCACTTCACACCGGCGCAGATCTGGCTTTACGGTCTCGTCCTCGGATTCCCGTCCGCGCTCCAGATGGTCCGCGTCAATTCGCTCGAGATCCGCGGTCAGGACCGGATGCTCGGCCCCGTCGCCCGCTACGCTTGGGCTTACGGCGCGTGGTGCTTCGCCGTCATCATCGCTTTTTTCCTGATCGGCATCGCCGGGCAAGGCGTCCCGCCGTTTGCCGTCGCGCTCGCGCTTCTCGTCGGCAACGTCGCTTTCGTCGCGGTCTTCGCGATCAAGTCCGTCCGGGCGGAGAAGCCGTTCCATGACGACGCGGCGTCGCGAGACGAATTGGCGCCGGCGAGCGTCATGGTGCCGCTCCTCTCGGGAGTCGTCTTCGACCTCGCGGCCTACGCCGGAATCCCTTACTCGCTCGGTCTCCTTTCCTGAACCCATGCGCGAAGAGAACGGACTCGTCGTCTACGACGTCTCGGAATTCATCCAATACCTGAACGACACGCTTTCCGCGATCGTCGACCCGGCCCGGGTCGCGGTCGAAGGCGAGGTGTCGTCCTTCAATATCTCGCAAGGTAAGTGGGTCCGGTTCGATCTCAAGGACGCGGACGGACTCATGAACTGTTTCCTCACGACCTATCAGCTCCGGGTCGATCTCGAAGACGGGATGAAGGTGAGGGTCTACGGCACTCCCAAGATCTATCCGAAGTACGGCAAGCTCTCGATCACCGTCTCGCGGATCGAGCTCGTGGGCGAAGGGGCACAGCGTCGAGCTTACGAACTGATGAAGAAGCGGCTGTTCGAGGAAGGGCTGTTCGCGCCGGAGCGGAAGCGTGGCATCCCGCGTTTCCCGAGACGGATCGGACTCATCGCCTCGCGCGAATCCGCGGCTTGCGGCGATTTCCTGCGCATCCTCGGCAACCGTTGGAGCGGCGTCGTCGTGGATTTGGCGCACGTGCAGGTCCAAGGCGAACCGGCCGCCCCGCAGATCGTCGCCGCGTTCCGCGCCGTGAACGCGCGGGCCGAACCGCCGGACGTCATCGTGCTCACTCGCGGCGGCGGTTCGCTCGAGGATCTCGCGGCGTTCAACGACGAACGCGTCGCTCGGGCGATCTTCGGGTCGCGCGTCCCGGTCGTCGTCGGCGTCGGCCATGAACGCGACGAGACGATCGCCGATTTCGTCGCCGACCTGCGCGCTTCGACGCCGACGAACGCCGCCGAACTGGTCGTCCCGGATCGGCGCGAGATCGTCTACGCCATCGATTCCTCGGTCTCGCGGCTTTCGAAGACGATGGATTCGCGGATAGCGCAGACCGATTCCGAATTGGATCGTTCGGTGTCGCGTCTCGAGACTCATATCCGGCGCGCCGTGCATCGCATCCAAGCGGCGATCGCGGGTTTCCGCGGCGCGTTCCGCGAGTTCGCGGCGAACGCCGTCTCGCGGGAAAAGGAGGTGCGCGTCATGACGACGAGACTCGAATCCGGCTCCGGGCGTTGGCTAAGGAAGATCGATGAACGGATCGCGGTGGCGACGCGCGTCCTCGCCACCCTGGATCCCAAAGCCGTGTTGCGCCGCGGCTACTCGATCGTCACTGACCGGCAGGGAAGGGTGGTGCGCGAAGCCGCCGGCGTGGACATCGGAGCCGCGCTCAACATACAATTGCATCGTGGGACATTGACGGCGGAGGTCCTGGGCGCGGATAAGAGCCAGGGCACCTTGCCGATCTGAAATTATGGCCATGAAAACCGACAAGAAACTGGATTTCGGCGAGGCTTTCGCCGAACTCGAGACGATCACCGACTGGTTCGATAAGGGCGAAATCGACCTCGAGGAGGGTCTCGCCAAATTCGAGCGCGGCCTCGAACTGGCGGCCAAGCTCAAAGCGCGTCTCAAAACGGTCGAGAACAAGGTGGAGGAGATCAAGGTCAAGTTCTCGGACCTGATCGAAGACGACGATAATAAAGGCGATAGCGATAGGGTATAGCGATAGGGGGCCTACGAAAGTACGAATGACTACGAAATCACGAATGCTCAAGGAACGACTGACTTTTTCGGATTTACTGACGTCGATCCGTCGGCCTATGGCTATTCCCTATAACTCTAACCTCGATCCAGTATGTTCTATATCCTGATTCGCTGGCTCCTGAACGCGTTGACGCTCATGGTCGTGGCTAACGTCATCCCGGGCATCGCGGTGCGGAACATCTATGCCGCGCTCGTCGCCGCGCTCGTCCTCGGGATCCTGAACGCGCTCGTCCGTCCGGTCCTCGTCCTGCTGACTTTGCCGATCAACATCCTGACGCTCGGGCTGTTCACGCTTGTCCTGAACGCCATCATCTTTTGGCTCGCGAGCACGGTTGTCAAAGGCTTCGACGTCCAGGGTTTCGCTCCGGCGTTCTGGGGCGCGCTCGTCCTCTGGCTCGTCTCGTGGGCGACGAACGTGCTTATAAAGAATTAATGTGGCTAGCTAGGCCAGTAAGCGAGTAGGCGAGTAAGCCAGTATCGACAATCGGAGTCGGAACTGGCCTACTCGCTTACTGGTCTACTGGCTCTCACCCCCCCCCATCCATGCCTCATCGCGAACCGATCGTCGTCATCAGTCTCGGAGGCTCGCTCATCTCGCCGTCCGAGGGGATCGATCCGAAATATCTCCGTGAGTTCCATGCGTTGATTTCCGGCCAGGTGAAGAAGGGCTATCGTTTCGTACTGATCTGCGGCGGGGGAGCCACGGCGCGCGCCTACCAGAAAGCGGCGCGCGAAGTCGCGACCCTCACGAGAGACGATTTGGACTGGATCGGCATCCACGCCACGCGTCTGAACGGACATCTCTTGCGCACCGTTTTCCGCGGGCAGGCGCACCCCCGCGTCCTCAAGGATCCGACGCGGCCCTTCGTCTGGAAACAACCGATCGTGATCGCCGCCGGCTGGAAGCCAGGAGCTTCGACCGATTACGACGCCGTCTTGATGGCGAAGAAGTTCAAGGCCGCGGTCGTCCTCAACCTTTCGAACATCAAGATGCTCTACGACTCGGATCCCAAGAAGAACCCGGATGCCAAACCGATCTCGGAGATCGGTTGGAAAGATTTCCGTAAGATCGTCGGGACGAAGTGGGATCCAGGCGCGAACCTGCCGTTCGACCCCGTGGCGAGCAAACTGGCCGAGAAGATCAAGCTCCGCGTCATCTTGGCCGACGGCAAGGACTTGAAGAACCTCGAAGACATTCTCGCTGGACGCAAGTTCACGGGATCGGTGATCGGGATATGAGATCGAGAGAAAGCGAAAGAAAAAGCGTAAGGATCGACGGATGGGCCGTCGAGATCGTCGGTTGGTATGGCGTCGCGGCGATACTCGTCGCTTATGCCGCGAACTCCTTCGGTTTCCTGGACGCCAAGGGCTTGGGCTACGTCGTCTTGAACTTGACCGGTTCCGTCGCCATCATCGTCGAGGCGTTTCGCAAGAAAGACGTCCAACCGGTCGTGTTGAACGCGATCTGGTCGGTGGTCGCGCTCGTCGCTTTGATCAAGTTGATCGTATGACCCACGAGAAGAAAGTCTGGCCGCGGTATTTCGGGAAGATCCTGGACGGTAGCAAGAAGTTCGAGCTCCGTCTCGCGGATTGGGAATGCGCTCCCGGCGACACGCTCCGTCTGCGCGAATGGAATCCCGAGACGAAGGATTACACCGGACGTTCGATCGAGAAGACGGTGACGTACGTGTTGAAGACGAAGGACGTGAATCTCTGGCCGGCGGAGGACGTGGAGAGATACGGTTACCAGATCATCTCGTTCGAGTGAATCGTGAAGATAAAAAACGGCCCGGGCGCGCGCTGCGTCCGGGCTTTCGAGTCCCCCGTGTCACGGGGCGTTCCGTCTAGTAGCGATCGCCGCCGCGGCATAGAGGACACGACAGCGATGGGCCGCCGGCGGGTGGACCTCATCGAGACGGTTCTGGCGATCGTTGGCCTTGAACATGGCGCATTCCCAGACAGCGCCTTCCCAGGGGTCGAAGCCCGCCTTGGCCGCGAGGATGACGCCGAACGCGTCGGCCCGGGCTTCGCCCTCAGGGTCGCTGGCGTAGCCAGCAAGTCGATGGCCGAGCTCATGACCGAACAAGACCGCCAAGGCGTCTTTCCGTCCGTCGTACAGGCGGACGAAAATCGCATGGATGAGGATCTCGTCGTCGCCGCGTATCACGGCGACCGGCGAGACTATCGGCAGGCGATCGTCGATGGCGCCCCAGACCGTCACGCTCACCGCCTCGACGCCGGCGACGGCGGTCAGGCGGTCGGCGACCGCTTGAATCTCTGGTTCGGCCGGACGCCGGTCCGGGTAGTGGATGGCCTTCGTGAAGGCCACGCATCCCGTGAGCAGGACGCACGGGACGATCGCCGCGAAGGTCAGTCTCGCTGTCCGGTTCAATATCCTTCCTCCTTACTTCGTCTCGGAATGGGACGAAGACGACAACTATAGGCATCAAGGTCAGGTGCGTCAATCCCGGTCAGGTAAAAAACTCCCGGGCGCGCGTTGCGTCCGGGTCTTTCGGCGTCTTGTCCTGTCTAGCGGCAGAGCGCGATCCAGCGTCGTTCCTCGCCCATGGTCATGCCGATGATCTGGTTTCTGGCGGTAGCGGCGATCAGCCTACCGATCGTCTCCGCCCTCTCCTTGTCGCCGTTCGCCGTCGCCCAGAGGAAGTGGTCGAACGGGAAGTTCCGGGCCAGATGGCTGTAGAGCCAGGGGTTCATGCGCCCGATCATTCTTCGGGCATAGGCGTCCCGGAACGAGGCCATGGCTGCCGCCCTTATCTTGTTCGCGTGATACCCGATCGGTCTGCCGACGAAAGCGTTCAGCTTCGCCCGCAGGTCGCCGCCGCGGATATGGCGCGTCACCATGTGGTGCTTGGCCCGCCGCCAGTGATCCGCGTCGATCCAGTCCGGCTTCGGGAACGGCTCGTCGCATGGACAGAACGCGACCCCGTGCGTCCCGTCGTCGTCGGACGCTCCGATTCCGGCCATGGCCAGACGGATCGCCTCGCGTCGCATCTCGCTTGCCGGGTCGAAGTCGAACCCGTTCCCTTCCGTGACCGCGAAGGCCGGCTCGAGCGTCGCGACCGCCCAATCGACGAGCGGCTTGCCGTTCTCGGTCGCGTGCTTGCGCAACGCCATCCGGAGGTGTTTCCTGTCGGAATTCCCCATTTCTCTCCCCTTATCGTATCGGACGCCCAAGCTTATCGTTTCCTGGAGCGATGGTCAACTCGTTTCGATCCGGCCGTTTTTCGCAGTTTTCGGCTGTCTTGACCGATTCGGGCGGTTGTCCTATACTGTCCGCACAATCGAATAGCCACAGACAGCGGCCGTCGCGTAAAATCGCCCTGCGATCACGTGACTTAATCTACCGCCTAGGCGAGAGTCGGGAAGCGGAGTCTGGTGCCTTTAGGGGCCACGGACTCTGTCGCTCGACAGGAAAACGTCTGTGGCCAAACCGCAGCCGTTTTGTTTTAAAGGTCGAAAGGAACTATGCCAAAGACAAGGCAAGCGAAGGAGTTGACTATCGGCCAGCTCACCGACCTGTTCCGCCGCGCCAAGAGTCTCGTGTTCGCGACTGGCGAGAAGATCCCGGTCAGCGAAGTCGAGAAGCTCCGTCGCGAGGCGAAAAAACAGGGCGCGCATTACACCGTCGCCAAGAAGACCCTCCTGACCCGCGCCATGAAGGACGCCGGCATCGAACTCGACGCCAAGTCGATCAAGGGCAACTTCGCGACGATCGTCGGTCTCGAAGACGAGGTGGCTCCGGCCAAGCTCGTAGCCGCGTTCGCGAAGGATCACGAAGCCATGCAGATCGTGGGCGGCGTGCTCGAAGGCAAGACGATGGACGCCAAGGCGGTCATCGCGCTCGCCAAGCTTCCTGGCAAGCAGGAATTGCTCGGCAAGCTCGTCGGCACGTTGCAGGCGCCGATCGGCGGATTCGTCAACGTGCTCGCCGGAAACCTCCGCGGGCTCGTCACGGTCCTCAAGGCCGTGCAGGACAAGAAGACGGCTTAATAAGGTCATATTTCCTGAGCTTGTCGAAGGACTACATCACGGAAACCCTTCGATTCCACTCAAGGAATAATCCACAACTATGTCAGAGATGAAAGACGTCGTCGTGCCGGAGAAGTTCAAGTCGCTCGTCGAGACGATCGAGAAGATGTCGGTCTTGGACCTCGCCGAATTGGTGGGTCTCCTCGAAGACAAGTTCGGTGTCTCCGCCGCCGCTCCGGCCATGATGATGGCCGCCGCTCCGGGCGCCGCCGTCGAGGCCGCCGAGGAGAAGACCTCGTTCAACGTCGAGCTCACCGAGTCGGGCGCCAACAAGATCGCCGTGATCAAGGTGCTCCGCGAGCTCACCGGTCTCGGCCTCAAGGAAGCCAAGGACCTGGTCGACGCCGCTCCGAAGGTCGTCAAGGAAGGCGCGGACAAGGCCGCCGCCGAGGAGATGAAGAAGAAGATCGAGGAAGCCGGCGGCAAGGCCGTGCTCAAGTAAAATCGAAAGACACGAAACGACCCCGTCTGACGGGGTCGTTTTTAAAAATCAAGATACGTCAACTTGGCTTGTGTCATATTAGTGAACGGGATAGTATTTCGTGACAAATGTGCGCACTCAGTCGAGTAGGTAACCACCTTAAATGCTGATTCTGTCAAGCAAACTACTACTTCTTACTGGTGCTGGTTTCACTAAAAACTTTGATGGTTTTCTGGCTAGCGAAATGTGGGCTAAGATATTCAATAACCCCGTCGTTCAGAAAACCGAAAAGATTCGGAAACTGCTTCTCGAGGATTTCGATTTTGAATCGGTGTACGCGTCCGTTACAGCAAGCTCCGTGTTTACGGATGAAGATAAACGGTCGTTTCAGAACGCTGTCTCCGAGGCATACAAGAAGCTTGATGATAATGTTAGGGGTTGGGTTTTCAATGATAGTAACCCAACCGCCTTGAACAAATATGGTCTTGGCGAACTTTTGAATTTGTTCAACGGAATTGACGCAGCAAGGGGGATGTTCTTCACGTTGAATCAAGATTTATTTATAGAGCGTCATTTTCAGCATCGCGCACCTGGCGCGCCGCCGTTTCCAGGAGATGTATATAACTTGTTCGGTAAAGAGTTTGGGGTGAGTGATTTTATAACGTTGCCACTTGATGATGTGGCAAGCAAAGTCGAAGGAAGTATAAGCGGCCACGGTGGAATGGTTTACATAAAACTTCATGGATCATACGGATGGCGCTCGTCAGATGGCCGAAATCAAATGGTGCTAGGGCACGACAAAGAAGGAGAAATTCTTCGTGAGCCTCTCCTGCGCTATTATCTCGAATTATTCAAGAACGCGATTGCTGATGGGGGTAAGAGGCTTCTTGTTATCGGATATGGATTCCGTGATCAGCACATCAACAAGATTCTTACTGACGGGGTAAACAAACACGGATTGAAATTAATCATTATTACTCCTTCGTCAATTTCTGATTTTAGGCGCAGTATCATAAATGGCCATTTTTACGCCAAGGGTATGCTTGATGGTCTGACAGGTTATTTCCCCTACACGCTCAGAGAAATTTTCCCACCAAATCAGAATAGAACTACGTATTTTGAAGAGATAAGAGATGCACTCCTGTCATGAGACGACCATGTGGCGATTTTCAAAATGCAGTCGTTTATTACGACTGCATTTTGTATCGATCCAATTGCTACGTTCGCGGTTATCATGGCAATTCCGTCCTGAACAGCGAGCGGGAAGTCAGGATCCAGAGCCCCTTGCCTTTATCGTCGATCGAGACATCTTTGAGGTCGTCCATCGGGCCGCCGGCGTATTGCGTCTTCAGGTCTCCGGACTTCGAGAGCAGGTAGAGCCGCTTCAGGTCCCGGTCGTAGACGGCGACGTAATCGCCAGAGACCGAGGTCCAGATGCGGGAGATGGCTTGCGGCGCGGGGTCCATCCGTTTCATCGCGAACGCTTCCTCGTCGCCGGCCAGGTAGCGTTTCACCGTGGAGCCGCCGGCGACCCAGACCGAACCGTCGATCGAGATGTCGGCCATGCCGTCCGGCAGGGCGGATTTGATCACCGCCGAGGATAGGTTCCAGCCAGCATCCGTCTTGGCGCCTTTGTATACCTGTTTGCCTGAAGCCGAGAGAGCGTAGACTCGAGAGTTCCAAGTCTGGACCGCGGTCGCCTCGTTCCCGCCCGGTAGGCTGACCGAGCTCTTCGACGTGCTTGTCGCGGCGCGTTCGAGCAGGGCCTTGCCGGTGAAGTAATCGAGACCGATCCCGATCATCATGGCGCGCTTTATGTTGCCGTCCGTGAGGAACGCGGCCACGGCGGGGGAGAGCGAACGCTTGGCGATGTCCCAGTTCATGACCCCGCCTCTGTCGCCGACGAACGAGACGAGCGTCTTGCCAGCGAGTACCGTGACGCCCGAACCGGCGTCGTCGGGGAGCGAGGCCAAGGCCGAGAGATCGTCGAGACGGGTGACGTGCCGCAGTTTCTCGCGATCGGCTTCGATCTGCGCGAGCAGGTCCGTGACCGTCTTCTTTTGCGCTTCGTCCGTTTGCGGCAACGCCTTGGCCGCGGTCTCGGCTTCGTAGAGTTCGTTCCAGGCTTTATCCTCGTCCTTGTAGATCATGCTCGCTTCGGCCGCGTCACGTTTGGCTTGGATGGCCGCGACCTGGCCGTTGTAGGAGTTTACGGCATCTTGGGCGGCGCGATTCCGCGACATGAAGCGCAGGCTTTCGCCGAAAAGGAGCGCGAGCAGGACAAGCGCCACGAGGATGACCCTCGTCCGAGTCGGCAACCCGTTCCAGCGACCGATCAGGTTCTGCGGCAGAGACCTGATCTTGCCGATCGTCTTGTCGCGATCGGATCCGTCCGAGAGGAAACGCCAGAAACCGCGGCCGCCTCTGGCCAGGAGCGAACCGCCTTTGACGATGACTCGACCGCTCGCCGCAGTGCCGAGCTGGACGCCGCTAGCGAGCAAGCCACCGACCTGTTTGGTGCGCGAGACGCTCAAGAGTTTGACCTTGTCGTCCTTGTTCTCGATCTTGCCGGTCGGCCCCGCCGCCCGACCGGGGGGTCCGAAGCCGCCTCGGCCCTGTTCCGGAGGAGGCGCGCCGATGATGATCCCGGAGAGGCAGATCGAAGTCGGGATGTCGCCCAAGAGCTCGAGCACTCTGGTCCGAGCTTCGCGCGCCGGGGTCTCGGCCAGCACTTTGGAGAGGTGTTTCACCGAAAGATAGTCGAACAGGCTCGAGAAAGTGACGAGCATGACGTCCGTGGCGCGCATGGTGCCGGAGAGGATGGTGCGGAAAAGCACTTTCTCGTCGCCGCGGTTCTCGCCCTCGGCGAAAAGGTTGCGCGGGTTCTGGTCGTCGCCCGCCTGGAACATGAAAGCCTCGACTGCGCCGCGGCCGGTAAGGAACACTTCGTTGTCGACGATCATGCCCATGAGCGCCTCGGGGAGCGGCGAGGACGGCAGTGTGCCGCTCGCGGCGAGTTCGGCGTAACCGCGGTTCACCGCGAGGAGCATCGCCTCGAACTGTCCGTCGAGACCGCTGTTCAAGGTCCGGCGATTCAAGGTCTGCGCCGAGATGATGGCGTTCCGGATCAGGCTCGCGAGCGTGGAAGTGGCGTCGGGGGATTCGGAACGGATCACGCCGAATACGCGGGCGTTCGCCGGCAGTCCCGGGCAGGGCAATTCGAAAACCCGTTCGATGGGGAATCGCGGATCCCCGCCGCGCGAGAAGAGCTCTAGCCGGAAGGACGTCCTATCCGGCGTGGTGCGTAGATTGGTCATCGTTGGAGAGTAGGGAGTGGATAGTGGGGAGTGGATCGTCGGACCGGACGTCGGACCTACTATCCACTAACTACTTTCCACTCTCCTTACGGCTTGTGGACAACCTTTTTGCCCACACCGAACAAACGAGTCTTGGCCGCGGCGAGCGTTGACCGTCCGGCCTTCGCTTCATTATACTATATCCGGACGCCACCCGCACTAGTCACAGGCGGCAAGAACAAGGCCATTGTCCGGAAAAACCCCGGATCGGCCCGATCACCAGCATGCCACTCGCCCGTTCAGGTCTCGAACACGTCTTCGGATCGGATACCAGATTGAAGCTACTCCGGATAT
>Ga0172379_10010635_pt1 | contig 11104 bp, 12 predicted proteins | sample GrowelOW334metaG_FD_119756 | JGI IMG/M metagenome (GOLD analysis project Ga0172379, IMG submission 119756) | Groundwater microbial communities from an aquifer near a municipal landfill in Southern Ontario, Canada - Groundwater well OW334 metaG | ecosystem: Environmental > Aquatic > Deep... | reverse complement strand
GCCAGAATTTCTGAATCCCCCCGCAGAATCAAAACAAAATCAGTGGGCGTGCCTTCGGCATGCCCACCATTTGGGTCTTTCAAAACCTTTTTGTGCGTTTCGGGAGCCGTCAGTGAGAATCGGACTCACGGTCTCTGACTTACCAAGTCAGTGCTTTACCACTAAGCTATGACGGCTAAAACAATTTTTAATAAAATTGTTCGCCCGACCAAAATGGTTTAGGCTAAAACAATTAAAACTCTTTAAGAATACTATAAAATATGATTATTTTCAATCATTGCAAAACTTATTTATTTAGGTATAATACAAAGATTAATACTACTTAATGAATTAACCCCTAAAAATGGTTTAATTTGTTTGATTTAGTGTTTTTAAAATATCGCGGGGTAGAGAAATGGTATCTCGTAAGGCTCATAACCTTAAGACGGTCGTTCGATTCGATCCCCCGCAACAATATAGCAAAAAACTCCATAATAGGAGTTTTTTGTATTGCGCAGTCGATGGGACTTGAACCCACGACCTCCAGCGTGACAGGCCGGCGCTCTAACCAGCTGAGCTACGACTGCTTTTTGCCTAATTTAATGTATTTTTCAAAGATTTTTCGCTTCCTTGGCAAATACAACTCAAGACAATCTATATTATACATAATTTTATGTAATTTCAAAGTGTCATTCACACTATATGTAATTCTACTACAATCCTTGTTTTTTATATTAAAAATTGAGCCACCTAACAATCCAAGTTTTCCTAGGTGTAATTGTAGGTCAATAAGAAAACATTTAGATGCACTTGTAAAAGAAGTTTGAATCGTTATCTTACTTTTTGAATTTTTATGACTTATCCCCATCCAGACATTACCGTCTCCATCAAAAAATCCCCTAATAAAATCGGGTATAAAATTATTTGGAATTTCTGGTATTCTCATTCTTTTTATTTTATTTTCATAAAACCCAAGTTTTTTTAAATCCCCTACCATTTCTTTACTTCCTACTTGGAATCGAAATACATTTCCACTTCTTGCGCTTCTTTGAGATATTTTGTGATCTGATCCCATTTTATATTTAATTTTTTTAAGTAAATCTTCATCATTTGAATAAAGTGCAAAATAACACCCTCCTCGAGAGTTTATACTTATCCCGCCATCTGCAAACATAAAACCAATAGTATATGACATTTCATGATTCCAGATTTTAAAAAAATTTTGATTAATTTTCTTATATTTATACATGACAGTATTATACACTATCTTAACTTAAATAAAAAATCACTAATTTGTGTCGGCGGGAGGACTTGAACCTCCTACCTCGGGCTTATGAGTCCCGCGCTCTAACCAGATGAGCTACGCCGACAAATTAAAATAACACCTAGTATTCTAGCAGATTTTCGCAAAAATTCAAGGCTATTTTTTATACAATTCTTAATTCTTCAAAAAAGTTTTGAAACATTTTAATAACACGACGTCCTTCTATTTGACTTATTGGGAAATCAGAACCAACGTGAGCAATTTGATTTCGAACCAGATGAGCATCCCAAGCGTCTTGGATACTTCGATAACCGCTATCTTTAGCTGCCTCTAATAACTCACTAACTGTAGAACCTGATAAACCTTTTTCTTTTAGAACTTCTTCCATCATCGAGTCAGCTTCAATAATCGCAACTCGCCAGTCAGATTCATTTGGACTTTCAATTAATGTCTGAATATAGTGCCATCGCGGATTTGCATTTCGATCCTTTTCTTTTTGTTTTAAAAGAGCAGAGTGTATTTCATGGGCTATTTCTTCTTTATCATAAATTTGAATTTCAACCAGTCGAACCAGTGAAAAAATAATAATTCCAAGAAAAATAACTGCTAAAAGTGCTGAAATAATTGCGAGAGTAGACCAAGTATGTGGATTTGTCAAAAAATCCCAAACTGGTCCTACAGCATGAACAATCTTACTAAAAACATATTCAATATTCAAATAGTTTGGCGTAAATAGTGGTTTATCCAAAGCTGATTGTATTATTGTAGGTTGCTCCATCCCGTTAGAAGCAGATCGCGATTAATTCGCAATTCTGACTTATTAAGCTATTAATTTTTTTATTAAATCTTTTCATAGTTTGATTTCTTTGTTAATTATGATCACGGCTTCTAACGGGGTCCATATTTAAATTATACTAGTTTTTCAAAATCTTTCCCAATCGTGAAAAGAATATCTTCTCTCAAGAACGGTGCGGTAATCTGAATCCCAAAAGGAAGTCCATTTTCTGTTTTACCAGATGGGATTGAAATAGCAGGAATATCTGCTAAGTTTGCTGGGGCAGAAAAAATGTCAGACAAATACATTGAAACTGGATCATTCAATTTTTCTCCCAACTTAAAAGGAAGAGAAGGGGCTGTTGGGGTTATAAATGCATCAAAATCTTTAAAAAATAAAGCCAATTCATCTTTGATAATCTGTCGAACCTTCAAGGCCGTATTATAGTAAGCATCGTAATAACCATGAGAAAGAATATATGTTCCCAAAAGTATTCGGCGTCTAGCCTCTTTTCCGAAACCCTTCCCGCGACTTTTTGTATAAACTTCATATAAATTTTTACCATCTTCATGTAATCCATAACGTATCCCATCGTAACGAGCCAAATTGCTTGAAACTTCAGCAGGCATAATAATATAATATACGGCTAAAGAATATTTTATTGACGGCAATTCTACATCTACAATTTCATATCCAGCTTTTTTTAATTTATCACAACTTTCTTCAAAATTTTTCAAAACATCTTTATCGATTCCCTCCCCAGATAAAAATTCTCTCGGAACACCTATCCGTTTTTTGATTGGGTCTTTTTTTATCAATCTCATCTCATCATTAATAGAAGTACTATCTTTGGGGTCATATCCTGTCATTGCATCAAAAAGAATTTCAACATCATTTACATTTTTACCAAATGGTCCAACTTGGTCAAGAGAACTCCCCATGGCTATAACACCAGAACGAGAAACTGATCCATAAGTCGTCCTCAATCCTACAAGCCCACAAAATGAAGCTGGTTGCCTTACTGAACCACACGTCTCAGTTCCAAGTGAAGCAAGCGACATATCGGCTGCCAAAGCAGCAGCAGAACCTCCAGATGAACCTCCTGGGACACGACTAGTATCATATGGATTCCTTGTTACTCCATAAGCACTTGTTTCTGTTGAAGAACCCATAGCAAACTCATCCATATTGGTTCTTCCAAGAAAAATGACACCTTGTTTTTTAAATTTTTCTACAACAAATGAATCATAGGTCGCGACATAATTCTCAAGAATCTTAGAAGAAGCGGAAGCAATATGCCCTTCAAATAAGATTATGTCCTTAAGTGCAATTGGAATACCAGTAAGAATTGTAGCCGTACCATCTGTAAACATTTTCTCAGCATTTTTAATTTGTTCATCTATATCTTTATATATTTCAAGATAAGCATTTATGGTAGGATTTTTTTCATTTATAACCTTTAAATATTCATCTACTAATTGACGCACCGTAAAATCACCATTTAAAAATGATTCATGAGCTTTTTTTATTGTTAGGTTTTTTAAATCAATCATAATATTTGCTTAACTTTTAAATAACCATTCTGAGTATCTGGCATTTCATTAATAATTTTATCTGTATATTCGCCTCTTTTGTTTGTCACAACATCTTCACGCATAATATTGTGTAAAAAATAATCATCTGGAATTTTGTCTTTAGAAATATTTTCACTTATTTTTAAGGCTTCTTGTACTTGCCCAACGTATGCCAAAATAGGATCAAAATCTTTTGCAATTTCTTTCATTTCATCTTCAGACATATCTATACGGGCTAAATCTGCCAACTTTTTAATATCTTCTAATCTCATAGGCTTAATAATATCATAATTCTGTAAAATTATGAATCCATAATAAATCTAAAATTTACATATTTAATATGCTATAGCACATAAAATATGTAAATTAAAAGAATAAAATGAGTAAAATGAGTCGTGTAAATTATTTTTGAATATACCCTTTTTCAAGTTTAAAAGTTTTTAAACTTTCTTTTAATCCAATCTTTTTTAAATAATCCGTAAATTCCTTCGGTAGTGGCGATGGCCCAACCCAAACACTTCGCTGGATCATGATATATCCAAATTTATAGAGATGTCTACGAAACCATTCCCTTTCGGGTTTTTTATCTTCAGAAATATCATACATTAATAATAAATCCTTTGGGGAATTATCAGGAAAAGAAAAATTAAAAATTTTATCTTTTAATATATTATTTTTCAAAAGAGCCCTACCTTTATTCGTGAGAATAGTATTTTTGTCTCCTGTGGTTAGATACCCTTCATTGCAAAGTGAATAATAAGCATTTTTAATTGATTCAGATTTTTTATTTTTAAAAACTGGTAATCCAAAAATATTTATATCCAGACCCTTATACTGACCAATTTTTGTATTATATAATTTGAGAAGTTCTTGTTTTATCGTCATGTCTATATTATAACACTTTACATATTTTATATGCTATAGCATATGTTATATGTAAATGCTAATTAAAAAAAATTATTTTATTTAACCTTATTCTATTTAATTTAATTCAATTTAACTTTATTTTTTAACCTTATTTAACTTTATCTAACCTTATTTAATCTAATTTAACTTTATTTTTTAACCTTACTTTATTTTAAATAATTTAATTTAAATTATTTATTTAAATTAAATTTTTAATAATAAAAAATATCAACCCAAAATAGATATTTAAACTATTTTCAAAAATTCGTCTTCCTTCAAAATTTTAATTCCGAGTTTCAAAGCTTCATCATATTTACTTCCTGGTTTATCACCTGTTACTACATAACTGGTATTAGTAGATACCGAAGAAGCTACACTGCCACCATTTTCTACAATTTTCTTTTTTGCTTCATCTCGAGACATCGTAGAAAGAGTTCCCGTTAATACAAAAGTAAAACTAGATAATTTTAAGCTTTTTGCTTTTTCATGATAAATAGAAACACCGTTTGATATTAATTTATCAATAAAATTTAAATTTGATTTATCTTGAAAATATTCATATATACTATTAGAAACAACTGGACCTATATTGGCTAGATTATTTATTTGTTCTTTATTTGCTTTCATTAGTTTAGGAAGTGAACCAAAATAATTAGCTAAATCTTGTGCTGTTTGTTCCCCGACGTGTATGATCCCAAGAGCATAAATGAAACGCCAAAAGAGAACTCTCTTGTGCGATTGAATAGAAGAAATAATATTATCTGCTGATTTTTCTCCAAATCGTTCAAGCCCTGAAAGATCGGCTTTCTCAAGTGTAAATAAATCAGCAGCATCACTTACTAAACCTTCATCTTTTAATCTATCTAAAATTTTAGGACCAATTTCATATATCTCAAATATATTTACAAAATGTTGTAAACCTCTCCTATTTCTTGCTGGGCAATTTTTATTAGTACAATAAAAAGCCACGGAACTTTTCTCTGTTCCAACTTTTTGTTCAATCAAAGAATCACATATAGGACATTTTTGAGGCATTTTAAATTTCTTTTCTTTTCCATCGCGCATATTAATTAGAACTTCCACAACTTCAGGAATAACATCCCCCGCTTTTTGAATAACCACTGTATCACCAATACGAATACCTAGGCGGTTTATTTGATCCATATTGTGAAGTGTCGCCTTTGAAACTGTTGATCCCGCTACTGAGGTTGGATTAAAATGAGCGACGGGTGTCAAAACTCCAGTACGTCCAACATTTACAGTAATATTCAAAACTCTTGTTGTAACCCGTTCTGCTTGATATTTATAAGCCACAGAATGCCGAGGAGCCTTACCTACAACACCCAAAGTTTCTTGTAAATCAAGCTCGTCGACGGTTACAACAATACCATCTGTTCCATAAGGAAGTTTTGGTCTAAATTTTTCAACTTCTTCAATAAAAGAAAAAACTTCTTTTAAATTTTTAGCTTGTTTTTCATATGGAGATATTTGGAAACCAAGTCTTCTAATTAAATCATGCTTCTCTGAATGTTTTTTTATATCTAAACTATCTGACAATTGAACCGCATCCCAAGCAAAAAAATCAAGATCTCGATCCTTAGCAATACTAGGGTCGAGTTGTCGTAAACTTCCAGCTGCGGCATTTCGTGTATTCGCAAATGGTTGTTTACCAATACTTTCTTGTTTTTTATTTAAGGTAACCCAAGCTCTTTTAGACATAACAACTTCACCTCTTATTTCAATAAATGGTGGATATGGAGATTTTAATTTTAAAGGAATTGTTGTAATCATTTTTAGATTTTCTGTAACATCTTCTCCTATAAATCCATCACCCCGAGTTGAACCTTCCACAAAAATACCATCTTTATAAATAAGAGAGGCTGATAAACCATCTAATTTTATCTCGCAAAAATATGTATGTTTTTTATTTATAAGCTTTGAGACTCGTGTTTCCCAATCAGATACTTCAGAAAAAGAGAAAGCGTCATTCAAAGAAAGCATTCTAATCTCATGCCTAACTTTTTTAAAACAAGGCAATGGCTCTCCAGCAACACGATTAACTAAACTATTTTGGTCTGTAAATTCTGGATATTTACTTTCTAGTTTATGAAGTTCTCTTGTTAAAGATTCATAAATGTCATCTGTCACTTTGGGATTATTTTCCACATGATATAAAAACCGCAACCGAGAAATTTCTCCCCGAAGTTTTTGTATTCGGTTTTTTACTTCTTGTTTATTCATAAAAATTAATAACTGACCTCAATTTCACGTTCAACTGTTCGTGGGTTACTAACATTACACATATTATATCCCTTAGCTGATATTTTTGTATCTGTTGCAGAGGTGGGAATAAAAGTAAGTGAATTATAAATATCCTGTATTTCTGATGCACTTAAAATTCTATCAAAAATCATTACTTCATCTATTAAACCATCAAAATAATTGGGGCTACCAGAAGTCATTCTAGTTCCTATTATATTAGAGGATGATCCAACCGTAAAATCATTGTTCCAAGTTACTGTCTTTGATACACCATTTAGATAATAAATAACATTGTTTGTTGATAAATTATTATCAAAAGTAACAGCAGTATAATTCCATTCATTTTTTTTAGCAAGCATGGAACTAGGTGGAATATCACTCGAGTTATTTTTCGTCATTTGAAGACCATTGGTTGATTTATGTAATCCTAAAGATGCAGCGCCTGCTTCTCCTCCAATTATACCCGCCCAATCATTACTAGGATATGTTCTAGGATTTATAAAAGCTACAAAAGTAAAATTTTTCCCTTGCATTTGAAGGGAAGAATTATCTAACATACTAATATAACCATTACTTCCATTAAAATCATAACAACTACCAGAAAAACAACCAGAGACTGGAGTAGCTCCTCCGTTTGAAACACCGTCATTTAATCCGGCTGAATCAATAGTATTTCCGTCTAATTTCCACCAAGAAACTAAACCTGCTTGCCAATTATTATTTGGAGTACTAGTTATAGCACTTTTTGTTATATTAATTCTAAAACAAGAATCCGTAGATGCACTTTCTTGTGAGGAAGGCATTAAATCATAACTTCCATCTGCGCCGAGTGTAGAGATTAAAGTTTGACCCCCACAATTCCAAGATACACCAGTTGCAGGAGAAGAATCTGGCCACTTTATTAAGTCTGCATAAATAGCACAATCAGAAGCAGTGTCAGCTTGATAAAATGCTATTTGAGAATCTTTTGCAAGAGAAGAAAGAATAAGTTGTTTATATGTTGAATTTGTTAGTCCAGCAATTATCGCCGAAATGGCACTCACGATTACAACCGTAAATAAGATGGCATATCCTTTTTGATTATTATTTTTTATAAAAAATTTATGCATATTAAATATAAATTAATACCTCAAGAAACTAGTTTCTAATACCCTCGTTCGATTTGCTCCACCGTTTTTCCATGAAACTGTAACGACTACATCAATTTCATCTGAATTTACAGAATTTTTAGAAACCACAATTTTTCTTTGAAATTTTGTTATCTTATTACCAGATGAAGTATATGTATAAAAAGAATTAGAAGTAGCATTTTCATCATAATAGAGATAAGGGCAACCACTTGAATTACAGTCTTGTGAAATGGTATTTGTATTCTGAGTAATATGAAGAGAACACCCCCCAGATGAAACAGAGCAGGCACTGTATTTAATCCAAAAATTAGTCCATGCCTCATCGGGGGTTAAAGTATTTTGAAGCAAAACTGTTGTATCACGATCATTTCGAATATAGTCTATTACCTCTTGGGAAAGATAATTTGCAGTAATCTCATCTTTGGAATACCTAGCAGCAAATAAACTATTTGCAACAACAGTCATTAAACCAGTAATCACAAAAGTTAAAATAAAAACAGCAAACATGGCTTCTACAAGAGTAAATCCTGCTCTTGATGAGATGAATTTTTTTTCTTTATTAATTTTTATATCTTTACTTATCATATATTTAAAAATTACGCTGTGAGGCCATTGTTTGAATTGCAAATGATGTCGGAACTCCTTTGACGGTGACTGTCCCCTTTATTATTATGTAGACACTAGCTTGAGTGGTATCAGGTAGAGGAGCTGAACCATTTACAAAAAATAATAACTTTTCTATATCTACTGCAGACGAAACAATATCAACACAACCATCAATATCACAACGTTGCAACGAATGAGTACCACTGCCATCTGTCCTACTTGTCAATTTATACCCAACACGATTACTACTATATGTTTTTTGTGGAACAAAAGCGATAAGTGTTCCGCCATTTGAACAATTTTGATAACTTGTTACATCATTATTACTAGGCATAGTCTCACCATTTAAAACACAATAATAATACGTCCCCATACGGATGGATCTAGTCATACTTTCCATCGCAAAATTTACATTATCCATGGCTAAACGCATGGCCTTAGAGTTTCTTGCAGCATTTAATGTAACAAAAAGAGAACCCATTGAAGCTAGCATAATAGAAGTAAAAACAACAGTTGCTACCATTAATTCAATGAGCGTAAATCCTGCTTTTTTATTTTGTTGTCTTTTTAGTCGTGTCATATAATTAGTCAACACTTATTTGCCCATTATTATAAATAGTTACTATTTTATAAATCCCAGAATTTCCTTCATTCATTATTTTTACTTTTATATAAGAAATATCATTCCCAAAACTACAGACACCATTCCCTGCGTTAACCCGAGCACAAAATGTTGGTTCTGGATTCGGCCTTTTAAAGAAAATATCCAAAGTGCCATTTTCTGTCATTGTTGTTTGCCCATTCCCATTTCCATGTTTAATAAAAATCTCTGATATTTTATTTGCACTTATTATATTCAGAGCCTCCAGACACTCATCCCCTAGAACTGGGGATCCGCATGAATCACCTGCATCATAGGCTACGTCGTTGTCTATATTTGAAAATAATATAAATGATTTATTTGAACCAGAATACAAATCGCCATTCACAGGAATCGTGGTTGAAAAGTGAACACCATAACCAACATCAAATACTGAATCTGATTTATGAACCCCAATCGCGTAGCTTTGAGCCTTGCGAACAGATAGTGCAATATCATCTGCTAAATTTTGAGTTAACGTCTGAGAACGATATTTATTGTAATCAAACATTGTTATTCCAGATAGAACCATCATAATAGAAATAACAACAAGAAGCTCGACGAGAGTTATTCCTGAATTGTATTTATTTTTATTAAACTTTTTAAACATTGTTTTAATTATATACTAAATAGATTAACTAGAGAAAATATATCCAGACTAAATAGAAAAACAATAAGAGTACTTATAATCAAAAATGGAGCAAACGGTATTTCAGTTTTCATATTCATCTTCTTTTTAGATAAATACATTATAGATAAACTAATTATAGTTCCAATCCAAAATGACAATATTACAGCTCCAAGACCAGTATATAAACCAAGTAGCCACCCGATACCTAGGATTAATTTGCCATCCCCCAAACCCATAAGTTTCCCTTTTGAAAATAGCCACAAAAAAACAAATGGGATGGAGAGAATTGGTCCAGCTATCAAATCAGTAATAGTTGGCAGAACAAAAAAGTGACCGAATCCTGAATAATTTATAAAAATTGAAAGAAAAGAAATAATGATAAATAAAAAAACTAATTTATCGGGAATGATTTTATGTCGTAAGTCGTAAACAGAGATAACTATCAACAAAGAAAAAATAAAAACAAAAAATGTAGTTGCAAAAAAATACACCCAGAAAGAAATTTCAAGAATCGGCAAAAGTTTGAAAGCGACCAAAGCAAAAACCAATCCTGTACCAAATTCAACTAGAGGATATTGGTGAGATATCTTACTTGCACAACGACGACACTTACCAGACTGAATCAAAAATGAAAGTATTGGAATAAGTTCATACCACCTAAGATCACGATTACAATTCATGCAAATAGACCTGCCTTTCACAATAGTTTTGCCAGTATTCAGTCTATAAATAACAACGTTTAAAAAACTTCCAATAATAGTTCCTAATAAAAAGATAAAAAGAAATATAAGTAAATACATGCTTATATTGTAACATCCTTACAAACAAAAAACCACCCGAGGTGGGTGGTTTTTTGAAAATTAGATAAATTTTATAAACAAACTACGGCATTTGCAGCCAAGAATGTCGAGGTCTCAATACTTTTACCAGTTGAGTCAACACAGAATGATACTCCTGATTTAAGTGGAACCTGAGCAGCCCAACCAGTTGCATCATCGTGACAAGCTGGTACTGTTGCAGATGGAACTGTTGCATTATCAGCAGTGAAAGTAGCGGTTGTTCCACTATTTGCTTGCCATGCAGCAAGAACATTGTCTCCTATTGTATTTGCTCCAGTAGCAGCACAAACACCAGTATAAGTTAAACCAGCATCATAAAACATTGCCGCTTCAGCTTTTGCCCCAGCTAGGTTTGCTTTTACTGCAGCATCTGCACCTTTTGCACGAGCAGTATTTAGTGAAGCTAAAACAACTGACGATAATATACCAATGATCGCAATAACGACCAACAATTCGATTAATGTAAAACCTTTATTTTTTTTCATAATTTATTTTCCG
>Ga0172379_10010634_pt1 | contig 11104 bp, 11 predicted proteins | sample GrowelOW334metaG_FD_119756 | JGI IMG/M metagenome (GOLD analysis project Ga0172379, IMG submission 119756) | Groundwater microbial communities from an aquifer near a municipal landfill in Southern Ontario, Canada - Groundwater well OW334 metaG | ecosystem: Environmental > Aquatic > Deep... | reverse complement strand
GGGCGTTTTTTCCACGCCCTCCACGAAGACGTGGCCCGCGAAGAGTTGGGCCATATTGCCCGCGACGTTCGCCTGGAAAGCTCCCGCGAACCCGTTGATGACCGTGACGATAAGTATGCCGAACGCGATCGCTCCCCCGAGGAGGAACGTGCGTTTCTTTTGTCGGTTCAGGTTCCTGAACGCGATCTTTACGAGTGTATTCACGACGTTCTCCTACTCGGTCTGCATGGCTTTGACCGGCTGGATCTTGAGCGCGACCCGTACCGGGTACAGATGCGCCAGCCAGCCGACGGCGAAGACCATAACTATCGTGGTGACGAACGAACTGAAGCGCGGCACCAAGTGCAGCACCTCTCCGCCGAACAGCAGCTTGAGCAGATCGTTCGTCGCGGGGATCTTCAGCGCGTTCAGTATCAGCGTCGCCAGGATGGCGACGATCGACCCGATGAAGCCGAAAACCACGGTAAGCGTGAGCGTTTCGGTCAGGAACATCGAACTGACAAAGTTGGACTGCGCCCCGAGCGCCCGCATGGTGCCGATTTCCGAAGTGCGTTCGATCACCGAAATCACCAGCGTGTTCATCATGATGATGACCGACACGATAGAGATGACGATGAGCGCGACGTTGAAGACTACGCGGACAATGTCGGCGAATTTGCCGAATGAGCCCGCCGCGCCTTTCCAGTCGGTAATTTTCGCGTCTATGCCTGAATCCTTGAACCACCGCGTATAATCGACTATGGCGCCGGGGGCCGCATTGGAATCCTTGAGTCGGGCCAGGATGAAGTGCCAGGCGCCGCTGTCCGTCTTGTTCAGTAAGTCGCGTTTGCTCGTGTCTCCCAGCAGTTTCGCGGCGCTGTCGAACGTAGTCTTCGCGCCCTTCACCGGCGCGGCGCCGACCATATCGTCCGCTCCGTCGCCGAAAAGCGCGTCCTCGCCGCTCGCCGACAAAAGAGCCGTCTGGCTCGCGTCTAGTTTGACGTCCTCATCCGTGCCGAGCACCAAGCCGCCCAACACGCGCGCCGTATCGATATCGGTAAAAATGAACGGGGCGGGGCTTCCGGAGTCGTCCGCCCTCTGGTACACGCCGACGATTTCCGTTTCCCGGATCCGCATACCCGCCGTGCCGAAACCGGTGATAAGCACCTTGTCCCCGAGCGCGAAGGTCCGTTTGTATTTCTTCTCAAGCTTCTCAATCTGTTTTTGGGTCAGCATGACGGCGCTTTCCCCGGTTTTCACCGCGCGCCCTTTCACTATCTTCACCGCGGGGAACATCTTGAAGTAGCTGTCCGCTTCCACGCCGAAAACGATGGCGAAGGAGACGTTTTCCCGCCCGTCGCCGGCTGAGTCTTCTATGGTCTCGTCCGCGTCGATGGCCAGCAGGCCGTAGGCCACGGCCATACTCGTCGCGGTGGCCACGCGGGGATCGGATCGTACTTTCGCCAGAATCTTTTCGTATTCGGGCACCGTCGGCGTTTCCGTGTCCGCGTCCATGGACATCGACTCGACGCCGAAGACGGTAATGGCTTTATCCGACGGGCCGTGGATCATGAGATCCCCGGTGAAACTTTCAATAAAGGAGCTTCTCACCCCTTCCGCCGCCGAATCCATCAGGGCGTTGCCCAGAACGATTACGACGACTCCCAGGGCGATGAGAATCCCGATGATGGCGCTCTTTGCCTTGTGCTCTATCATGTTGCGGAAGGCTATTCGTACGAGCACCGGCATCGACAAGCTTCGCAGCGTGATGCCTTTCATGTCAGGCCTCCGCCGGCTTCGCGTCCTTGCGATAATTCTCCGAGACCAGGCCGTCCTTCAGGCGGATGACGTGGTCGGCTATTTCCACGATTTTCATGTCGTGGGTGGAGAATACGAAGGTGGTCTGCATTTCGCGGTTGATCTTCTTCATCAGTTCGATGATCTGCTCGCCGGTGGCAGAATCCAGGTTCGCCGTAGGCTCGTCGGCCAGCACTATCGCCGGCTTGCACACCAGCGCCCGCGCGATCGCAACGCGTTGCCGTTGCCCGCCCGAAAGCTCATTGGAACGATGGTTTCGCCACTGCTCCAAACCGACTTCTTTTATAAGGAAATCGATCCATTCCTTCTTCTCCGCCTTGCTCATCTTCTGTTTACCCAGAAGCAGCGGAAATTCGATGTTTTCATAGACGTTGAGGACCGGCACCAGGTTGAACGACTGGAAAATGAAGCCGATCGTGTCGTGCCGGAGCTTGGTCAGCTCCTTGTCCTTCAGGCCGGAAACCGGTCTGCCTTCGATCTGAACCTCTCCCGCCGTAGGCGTGTCGATAAGTCCGATCATGTTGAGGATGGTCGACTTCCCCGATCCCGACGGTCCGGCGATCGAAATGAAGTCACCCTTCTCGATGCGAAAACTCACGCCTTTTACGGCTTCCACTTGGACTTTGCCCAGCGGATAGGTCTTTCGCACGTCCGAGAGTTCGATGATGGTCACGTTTTCCCTCCGTGTAGTTCGCCTTCACGGCCCTTCCGGCGCCGGTTTTTAGGCATATTTTTAGAATATACTAAAAAAAATTCCAAAAAGTATGCGGTATCGAGCAACTTTCGATCCTCCGCTTTTACTGTACGTACCGTTCTTTTCCGATTCCTTAAAAAATCCTTACGCGTTTCTTAAGAATCCACATCCTCCGGATTTTGCCGCGCTCCGGTGGGGACGTCCTTTTCTCCCTTTTTCTTGCGTTGCCGTACGCAATCCGTCAGGAGAAACTCGATCTGCCCGTTGATCGAGCGGAAGTCATCTTCCGCCCAGGCCGCCAGTTCACGCCAGAGCGTGGGGGAAAGCCTGAGCAGCAACTGTTTCTTTGCGCCGTCTTTTTCCGTCTCTTCCATCAGTAGATCGAGCCGCTGTTTACGATCGGCTGCGCGTCCTTGTTGCCGCAGAGCACTACAAGCAGATTGCTCACCATCGCGGCCTTTCGTTCCTCATCAAGCTCCACGATCTTCTTGTCGCTCAATTTAGCGAGCGCCATCTCTACCATGCCGACCGCGCCTTCAACGATCATCTGGCGGGCCGCGATGATGGCGGAAGCCTGTTGCCTCTGCAGCATGGCCGCGGCTATTTCCGGGGCGTAAGAAAGATGCGTAATGCGCGCCTCGAGGATTTCCAGACCGGCGACGTCCACCTTCCGCTGTATCTCCGCCTTCAGGTTTTCCGCGATCTCCTGGCTGGAGCCCCGAAGCGATTTCTCGCCTTCGGCGTCATCCGCGTCGTAGGGATAGAGCCGGATGATGTTGCGGAGCGCCGCATCGGATTGAATTGAAAGGAACTCAGCGTAGTTCTCGACATTGAAGATGGCTTTCGCGGTATTCACCACCTTCCATACCACGATGATCCCGACGACGATCGGCGTTCCGAGCGCGTCGTTGACCTTTTGCTTGTCGTTATTGAGGGTCATCGTTTTAAGTGACAGCTTCTTGTTCTGCGCGCGCGGCAAGCCTTTGATCGGCGCTTCCTCTCCCGTCGCTCCCGAGGTCGGTTTCGAGCGGTTCGAGTTCGCGGCGCTGGTGAAGGGATTCACGAAGAAAAACCCCGGCCCCCGCAGGGTGCCGTAATAGGCGCCGAAGAGGGTAAGTACCAGCGCTTCGTTCGGCCGTAGAATCTTGAGTCCGTTAAAAAGCGCCGGACCGACAAGGCAGAGATACAGCATAGCCGCGGAGGCGAGCACGATATCGGATACCGCGAAATTTGGGCTTTCGACCCGCGTCAGGCCGATGATCGATCCGGCAAGGGCCAAAGCCATTAAGGCGATATTGAGAATCAATACCGGGATCCCGCCGATTTTGCCGGCCTCCCGCTCGTCGCTAATATATTCCTGGTTCATAAAAACCTCCGTTATGTGGAATTGGGTGATATCATAATGATATCACCTTGATATTCATACTTCAATAACGGTTTGTCAAGACTATCGAGAACAAAATCGTTCAGTATCTTCTGAGCCGTTATCCGTGCCAAAAAACTTGACGTTCGTCTCTCGGATAAGTAATTTCATAACAAACAATCCTCAGGATGTATCGATGTCCAAGCAACATGATAAGAAGCACCATTCGGAAAGCGCTGAAAAAGTGATTCCTTTCCCGGATGAGGCGAACGCGGCAGGCGTGAACGACGGTAGCGCGGAAGCCTCCAAAGAACAACCGAAAGCGGCGGAGCCGTCCGACGCGACTATTGAGCTGAAGGCGCGCATCGCCTCTCTTGAAGCGGAAAATTCGAACCTTAAAGATCAATACTTGCGTAAAGCGGCGGAATTCGAAAATTTCCGTAAACGTATGACCAAGGACAAGCAGGACGCGATCGATTTCGCGAACCAAAGCCTGCTGCTCGACCTTGTTCCCGTCATCGATGATTTTGAACGGGCGATCAAGTCTTCCGAGGCTTCTCGGGACTTCAATACTCTCCACGAAGGCATCGCGATCATCGAAAAGCGTCTGGTTTCTCAACTGGAAGCGAAGTGGGGTCTTGTCCGCTTCGAATCGAAGGGCTGCGTCTTTGACCCGAACCGCCACGAAGGGATCATGATGGAAAAGTCTTCCGATGTGACGGAGGCGATCGTCTCGGAAGATTTCGTTCGAGGTTACACCTTGAAGGACCGGGTCATACGTTCCGCCAAAGTCAAAGTAATGATGCCCGCGGATGAGGCGCCGCAAAACGATGCCCCCGCCGGTAACAACGATTCGTCTTCGGTGACGAACGACGCTCAAAATTAGTATATTTCTAAGGGATAAGGAGTCCAACCATGGGTAAGATCATCGGAATTGACCTCGGCACCACCAACTCGTGCGTAGCCGTACTTGAAGGCGGAGAGCCTATAGTTATACAGAACTCGGAGGGCGGTCGTACCACGCCGTCCATCGTCGGTTTCACCGGAAAAGGCGAACGCGTCGTCGGACAGCCCGCCAAGAATCAGATGATCACCAACCCCGAGAATACCGTCTATTCAATCAAGCGTTTCATGGGACGCCGCTTCACCGAGGTCACAAGCGAGATGAAACTCGTTCCGTACAAGGTGATGGAGCAGGGGGACGATGTTCGCGTAGATATCTCCGGCAAGTTCTACTCGCCGCAGGAAATTTCCGCGTTCATCCTTCAGAAGATGAAGAAGACCGCGGAGGACTACCTCGGTGAACCGGTCACCGAAGCGGTCATCACCGTTCCGGCCTACTTCAACGACGCGCAGCGACAGGCGACCAAAGATGCCGGAAAGATCGCCGGTCTTGAAGTCAAACGCATCATCAACGAACCGACAGCCGCCTCTCTGGCTTTCGGTTTTAATAAAGACCAGAAGAAAGAGAAAACCATCGCCGTGTACGATCTCGGCGGCGGCACCTTCGACGTTTCCATCCTGGAACTCGGCGAAGGCGTGTTTGAAGTAAAATCGACCAACGGCGACACGCACTTGGGCGGCGACGACTTCGATCGCCGCATTATGGAATGGCTCGTGGACGAGTTCAAGAAAGATTCGGGCATCGATCTTTCCAAGGACCGCATGGCCTTGCAGCGCCTCCGCGAAGCTTCCGAAAAAGCCAAGATCGAGCTTTCCGCCGTGCAGACGACCGACATCAACCTTCCGTTCATCACCGCCGACGCGTCCGGTCCGAAGCATTTGCAGAAGAACCTGACCCGCGCCAAGTTTGAACAGATGGTTGCCGACCTCTTTGAACGTTCCAAAGACCCGTGCAAAAAGGCCTTGGCCGACGCCGGACTCACTCCCGATCAGATCGACGAGGTTATTCTTGTCGGCGGTTCCACGCGTATTCCCGCGGTGCAGAAAATCGTCAAAGATCTCTTCGGAAAAGAGCCCAACCGGGGTGTTAATCCCGACGAAGCGGTCGCGGTAGGCGCCGCCATCCAGGGTGGTATTCTCGGCGGCGACGTCAAAGACGTGCTGCTTTTGGACGTTACCCCGTTGTCCCTCGGTATTGAAACCCTCGGCTCGGTCATGACGCGCCTGATTCCGCGAAACACGACCATCCCGACCCGCAAGAGCCAGATTTTCTCCACGGCCGCCGACGGCCAGACCGCCGTTTCCATCCACGTCCTCCAGGGCGAGCGTGAAATGGCAAGCCATAACCGCACGCTCGGCCGCTTCGACCTAGTCGGCATACCGCCCGCTCCGCGCGGCGTTCCGCAGGTTGAGGTCACCTTCGACATCGACGCGAACGGCATAGTCCACGTATCCGCGAAGGACCTCGGAACCGGCAAGGAACAGAAGATCCGCATCGAAAGCTCCTCGGGCCTCAACGAAGGCGACATTGACAAGATGGTTAAAGAAGCAGAGGCTCACGCCGAGGAAGACAAAAAAGAGCACGAACGCGCCGAAGCTCGCAATGATGCCGATTCCACGATCTACGCGACTGAAAAGTCAATCAAGGAGCTCGGCGACAAGGTGGACGCGGCCGAGAAGGCAAAAGTCGAAGCCGCCGTAGCTGAAGTGAAGCAAGCCTTGGAAAGCGGCGATATGCAAACGATCAAGGACAAGACCGAAGCCCTCAAGCAGGCGTCTTACAAGATCGCGGAGGAAATGTACAAAAACGCGCAAGGTTCCCAGGGGGCCCAAGGCGCTCAGGGTGGTCCCGGTATGGGCGGAGCCGCCCCCGGTTCAGGAACTCCCGGCGGCGACGATATGAAGAGCGCCCAGGACGTGGACTATGAAGTTGTCGACGACGACAAGACCGATAAAAAATAAATCCGGTGGGGGAGCGCTGAAAGCTCCCCCAAATTGTTCTTAGAAAGGATGACCCGTGGCGAAGCGCGATTATTATGAGGTCCTCGGCGTTCAAAAAGGCGCCGTGAAGGACGACATCAAAAAGGCCTACCGCAAGCTCGCGATCCAGTACCACCCTGACAAGAATCCGGGGAATAAGGAAGCCGAGGAAAAGTTCAAGGAAGCCACCGAGGCGTACGAGGTGCTTTCCGATGAGCAAAAAAAGGCCGCGTACGACCAGTTCGGCTTCGCCGGGGTTGAAGGCATGGGCGGCGGGGCGCAGAATTATTCCCACGCGTTCCACGACTTCGAGGATTTGTTCGGGGATTTCTCCGGCATCTTCGATTCCTTTTTCGGCGGCGGTCAGCGCCGGCAGAGCAGAAGCGGTCCGCCTCCGGGCGCCAATCTTCGCTATGACCTGGAAATCTCTTTCAAGGATGCCGTATTCGGCATCAAGGAAGAAATTCATTTTGCGCACAATGAGGCTTGCGGTACCTGTCACGGTTCCGGGGCAACCGGCGGTTCAGGGCGTAAAGTGTGCCCATCCTGTGCCGGCTCCGGCCAGATCAGACGCAGCCAAGGCTTCTTCTCCATCGCTTCCCCCTGTCCGAGCTGCGGCGGCGAGGGTTTCATCATCGAGAATCCGTGCAAGGAATGCAGCGGTTCCGGCGTTTTGAAGAAACGGCGTAAAATCGCGGTCACCATTCCGTCGGGCATGGAAGACGGCAAACGCGTCGTTATTCCCGGCCAGGGAGACGTTGGGGCCAACGGCGGTCCAGCAGGCGATTTATACGTGTTCATCCACGTAACCGCGCACGACCATTTCGAACGCGACGGTTTGGACTTGTATTGCGCCGTACCCATATCGATGACTCAGGCTGCCCTCGGCGCGGAACTTCTGGTGTCGACCCTTGACGAGAAAAAGATCAAAGTGAAGATCCCCGCGGGTATGCAGAACGGGAAAATGCTTCGCGTCCGCGATGAAGGCATCCCCTCCGGCGGCCGTCGCGGAGATTTGTACATCAAGCTCATCATCAAAATTCCCGCCAAGCTTTCCAAACGCGGAAAGGAACTCTTGGAAGAGCTTTCCAAGACCGAGGGTGAAGAGAGTTCGCCTAAACCTATTTCGCTTTCCGAACTTTCCAGGGACTAGCTTTGGGCGACGCCAAAATAATCGGCATCTGCGGAGGATCGGGGTCCGGCAAGACAACCATCGTCCGCAAGATCTCCGAACTCATATCCGATTTCGTGTTTCTGCCGCAGGACAGCTACTATAAGTCCGCCACGTATATCTCCAACACGAATATCACCGCGTTTAATTGGGACCACCCCCAAGCTTTCGACAATGAGCTTCTGATCGAGCATCTCACCCGTCTCAAGCGCGGAGAAGCGATCGAAATGCCTCGTTATGATTTCGTGCACCACCGCCGCGAGGACGAGACGATCCGGGTGGAGCCCAAGAAACTCATCATTTTTGAAGGCATCATGATCTACACCGACAAGCGGGTGCGCGACCTCATCGATCTGAAAATCTTCGTCGATACGCCCGACGATATCCGTTTCATCAGGCGTCTCACGCGCGATATCAAGGAACGCGGGCGCACGCTGGATTCCGTCATTGAACAGTATCTTAACGTGGTACGGCCCGGCCACTTCGAGTTTATCGAACCTACCAAAGCCTACGCCGACATCATTATTCCCGAGGGTGGACATAACGAAAACGCCTTGTCGGTTCTGCTTTCCTTCATCAGGGAAACCGTCAGGACTGAATCCTAAAGGCCAAGAGCCGACTTTTTCCCTGATTTCAAATCCAAAGAGCGATATACTCCCCGTAAGTTTAAAAACCGGATCGAGGGAAGGCCTTCATGGACCATCTCATAGTTTCCGAGCGATGTTTAAAAGATCGGGTGCTTGTTGAAGTCTCGGGTTCCATCAACGCGTATTCCTATGCGCGGTTCCAGCAGAAATTGCATACTCTCATCCGCGCCGGCGATGTGGTTCTTGATCTGAGCCGCATTTCCTGCCTCTCCTCCTCCGGCGTCGGCGCCCTCATTTCCGCCGTGGAGGACGGAGAGGAATTCGGTTCGCGCTTCTTTTTACTGTCGCCAAGCGTCATCGTGCGATTAGCCATCGAATCGAGCGGTTTTGCCCACCTGTTCACCATCGTATCGTCCGAAAACGAAGCGGACTAGCGCGTCGGCGCTTCTCCGGCGTATTATGAGGGTCATGAACGCAGCACGATCGATAGCCTTTTTCGGGATTTCCGTCCTCGCGTTTGCGGGGGGAGCTTCTTGCGAAGGACGCCGCGCGGTCCTGGATCAGGGAGCCTCCGCTTTTGCCGCGGCCGCCGCCGAAAGCGCCGCCTTCGTTTCAAAAGTTGAACGCGCCGCGTCCGCCGCCGGTCTTCCCGCGGACCTGACAACCAAATTGGCCGCCGCCGCGCGCGACGATCGCCCCGCTTTTGAAGCCGACCTTGCCGCGGCGCTTGCCCCCGATCCGTACCTCACGTTCGTGGTCGATAAAAATCATCCCCTTCCCGAAACCTACGAACCCGCCGACATTGTCGCCTTGGATACGCTCGCTCGTCCTTCTTTCAAAACCAACCGATCAGGTCACACGCTCCGTTCGCTCGCCGTTTCCGCGCTTGAGCGCATGGCGGCAGCTTCGCGCGCCGAGCGCGTTACTCTCGTCGTGTCATCCGGCTATCGCTCGGCCGCGTACCAGAAAAAGGTGTATGAACGTACAGTCGCGGAGATGGGGAAGGAAGCGGCCGACCGCGAATCGGCGCGCCCGGGATACAGCCAGCACCAATTAGGTCTGGCCGTCGACTTCGGTTCGGTTACCGACGGGTTTGCCCAGACTTCTCCCTCGCGCTGGCTCGAAAAAAACGCAAGCCGCTTCGGCTGGTCGCTCTCTTTTCCGAAGGGCTACGAAGAAGTCACCGGTTACCGCTGGGAAAGCTGGCATTACCGGTACGTGGGAGAGGCAGCCGCTGCCCTCATTGATAGACGTTTCGGCGGCATCCAGCACTACGCGCTGGCGTTCCTGGCAGCGTGGCGGAATACCGGCGACGGAAACCCGCGCGGCTGACCGATCGGGCTACTCGGCGGCGAATGCGGTTATATTTCGAAGATCGCCTCAATTTCCACCGGGATGTTTCCCGGTAGTTCATTGGTTCCCATCGCCGAGCGGCAATGTTTTCCCCTTTCACCGAAGACATCGATCAGTAGCTGAGAACCGCCGTTCACGACCAAGGGCTGTTGCCCGAACCCGGGAGCGCTTGCCACGAGCGCGAGGACCTTCACCACATTTTTTATCCGGTTGAGATCCCCGGTGAACGCGTGAAGGACGCTGAGAAGATTGAGCACGCACAGTCGCGCGGCTTGTTGGCCTTCCTCAACGGTAAGTTCCGCTCCAACTTTACCCGTAAAAAGCGGTTTTCCGTTTCTTGTCGCCCCTTGTCCGGAGGTATACAAAAAATTCCCAACTTGCTTAACCGGTACGTATAAGCCGCCGGGCGGCGGAGGAGTAGGCAATTCCAGCCCTAGTTTCCGTAGGTTTTCATACGCGTCCATGTTTTATCCTCCTTATCTATATTGAAAGACGTCGGTCTCTTGAAATGATGGACCACTTTGAGATGATCTCTCCGTCACCGTTAATAATTGATGCCTCCGCGTAGAGCGCGACCGTCGGGCAGATGTGGGTGGGGAGGATGTAATATTCCCGTCCGATTTCCGGCAGTTTGCCTTTTCCCACTTTCCACACCCAATGTTCCTCGTTCTGAAAAAGAGGGACCGCATGCATCGATTCCGGATTGAAGAGGATTCCGCGCTGCCCGGCCGGGTCCGATGCCAGCCCCTTGTATCCGAGATCGAGAGTAAAACTAGATTCATTCGGATGTACGCTCACTACGCGGGTGAGAATCAAGGCCGCGGGAGTGAAGGGCAGGTCGGGGAAATGCGACGAATACCCCCAATCATGCAAAAAGAAGGTACCCGGAGACACTTCGACTTCCGGCATCGCGGCGTAGAATGGGAACGTTGGGGTTCCACCCATGACAACCGTGGGTACGGACCATCCTCGGCTTTCAAGCGCCTTTTTAAAGTCGACGACTTCGGCATAACATTTCCGGGCGGCTTCGCCCCGTTCGCGGGGATCAGCTTGGTGATTGTGTCCATCGTAGCAGTGAAGACCCGCGGCTCGGAGTCCCGGTGACGCATTGATTTTCCCGTACAGTTCCGCCGCCGCCGCCCCGCACTCAACGCCCGTTCGATGCAATCCCGGATCGATCTCAAGCAGTACGTCGACCTTTATTCCGTATTTGACCGCCGCCTGAGATAAATCGGCAAGAGCTTTCGGATTATCGG
>Ga0172379_10010633_pt1 | contig 11104 bp, 10 predicted proteins | sample GrowelOW334metaG_FD_119756 | JGI IMG/M metagenome (GOLD analysis project Ga0172379, IMG submission 119756) | Groundwater microbial communities from an aquifer near a municipal landfill in Southern Ontario, Canada - Groundwater well OW334 metaG | ecosystem: Environmental > Aquatic > Deep... | reverse complement strand
TGCGCTGCGCGACTTCATCTTCACGCCGCGCTGGCAGGCCTCATGGGAGCTGACTGACGCACAGACGCTGCTCGTGGGCGCGTCCGCCGCGTTCGGCGCGAACGGGACCGGCTCCGACACCGAGACGCAAATCTACGGCGCGGACCTCACATGGAAATGGAAGCCCGCGAACCACACGAAGGGCTTCCCGTTCGTCACCTGGCAGACCGAGGCCATGCTCCGCAAATACCAGGCCGCCGCCTACAACAACGCCGCCGATGACGCCAACGCCAGCGGCGTGGTCGGCGACGCGTTCGGCGAGGCGAACGTCTTCGGCGACGGCTCCATCCGCTTCGTGCCGCGTGAGACGCTCACCGACTACGGCCTCTATTCGCAGCTCACCTACGGCTTCCGGCCCGGCTGGGTGGCCGGCGCGCGCTGGGACTACGTCACCAGCGACCGCGCGCAATACGAAAACCTCTTCGGCATTGACCCGCAACGCGACACCCGCTGGCGGCTCTCGCCGAACCTCACCTGGTTCCCCAGCGAATTCTCGAAGATTCGCCTGCAATACAACTACGACGACCGGAAGAACATCGGGGTGGACCACTCGATCTGGCTCCAGTTCGAGTTCCTGCTCGGCAGCCACGCCGCACACAAGTTCTGAGCTTCAACCTGCCCAGCCATGAAAAACTTCTTCTGCCTTCTCGCCGCCCTCGCGCTGCTCCCGGGCGCGGCGCACGCCAGGCTCAACATCGTCGCCTCGCTGCCGGACTTCGCCTCGCTCGCCGAGGAAATCGGCGGCGACAAAGTCAAGGTCACCAGCCTCGCCAAGGGCACCGAGGACCCGCACTTCGTGGATGCCAAGCCCAGCTTCATCCGCGTGCTCAACCAGGCCGACGCGCTGCTCGAGGGCGGCGCGGAACTGGAGCAGGGCTGGCTCCCGCCGCTCGTGCAGAACGCGCGCAACCCGCGCATCCTGCCGAATGCCCCCGGCCACATCGTCCTCGCGCGGGGCCTCAAGCTGCTCGACGTGCCCACGACGCTCGACCGCTCGCAGGGCGACGTTCACGCCGCCGGCAACCCGCACTTCAACCTCGACCCCGCCAACTTCAAAATCATGGCGGCGACCATCGCCGAGGGCTTCAGCCGGCTCGACCCCGCGAACCAATCCGCCTATCAGGCCAACCTCCGCGCGTTCAACGAGCGGGTGGACCGAAAGATGGCCGAGTGGGCGAAGCTCGCGGCCCCGTTGCGCGGCTTGAAAGTCATCACCTACCACAAGTCCTTCGAGTATCTCGCCGCCCGCTACGGCCTTGAAATCTTCAGCCAGATTGAGCCGAAACCCGGCATCGAGGCGACGCCCACGCACATCAACGCGCTGATTCCGCAGGCCAGGGCCGCAGGCGTGAAGCTCGTGTTGATGGAGCCGAACCGTTCGCGCAAGACGCCGCAGTTCGTGGCCGACTCCATCGGTGCCAAACTGGTCGTCTGCCCCGGCCTCGTGGGCGGCGCTCCCGAGGCGAAGACTTGCTTCGACTTGATTGATCATGATCTCCGCGCCTTGATAAGGGCGCTCCAGCCATGACCGATTCCGCGCTCAAAGCTCCGTGGGTGCGCCTCACTGACGCCGCCGTTGGTTACGACGGGAAGCCCGTGCTGGCGGACCTGACCTTCGAGCTGCCGCGCGGGCGCTTCACCGCGATGGTGGGCGAGAACGGCTCCGGCAAGACGACGCTGCTCAAGACGCTCGCCGGCATCCTGCCGACGGTCGGGGGCCGCGTGGAATTGTCCGGGGCGAACGGCGCGCTCCCCGTGCTGGGCTACGTGCCGCAGCGCGACAGCCTCGACCCGCTCTGGCCGCTCTCGACCTTCGAGGTCGCGTTAATGGGCACTTACGGACGGCTCGGCGCGGGCCGAGCCGCTGGTGAGGCGGAACACCGCTTCGCGCGCGAGTGCCTGGCGCAAACCGGCGCGGCGGACTTGGAGCGGAAAGCGTTCTCAGTCTTGTCCGGCGGGCAGAAGCAGCGCGTGCTCATCGCCCGCGCGCTGGCGACACAGCCGGAAGTTCTCCTGCTCGACGAACCGACCGCCGGCATTGACCCCGAGGCCACGCAGGCGGTGATGGAAATGCTCTCCCGCCTGCACCGTGAGCGGCACCTCACCCTCCTGATGGTGAATCACGATCTCCCGCTCACGCGCCGCCACGCCACGGACGTGCTGCGCGTGGCCGATGGCACGGTGAGCTTCGAAACAACCGCCCACCTCGGCGCGCCATGAACGTCCTCACCGAAGTCCTCTCGCCGTCGTTCCTGCTGCGGGACGCGCTCTACACCAGCGTCGTCATCGGGCTGGCGTGTCCGGTGGTCGGGGTGTTCCTCGTGCTGCGACGCATGGTTTTCATGGGCGTGGCGCTGCCGCAGCTTTCCTCGACGGGCGTGGCGCTGGCGCTTTCGCTGCACGCGCTGGGGCACATCCATCTGGAGCACGGCGCGCTGGACGAGCATTCGCTGGCGTTCGTCGGCGCGCTCACGTTCTCCATCCTCGCCGTGACGGCGCTGGCATTTCTCGAACAGCGCCACGTGGCCTGGAACGAGGCGCGCGTGGGTGCGGCCTACGTGCTCTCCGCCGCCGCGAGCCTGCTCCTGCTCGCGAAGTGTCCGACGGCCGAGCGCGGCTGGCTGAACCTCTTCAAGGGCGAGATCATCGCCATCTCGAACTCCGACCTGAAGCTCACGCTCGGCGCGTTTGCCGCCGTGCTGTTCGTGCTCTGGCTGTTTCGCAAGGAGATCATCCTCGTGTCCTACGACCGCGAGCTGGCGCTCACGCTGCGCAAACGCGTGTTCGGCTGGAACCTGCTGCTTTACCTCTTGATCGGCCTCGCCATTTCGGTGGCGGTCATCGCGGTCGGGCCGCTGGTCACGTTCGGCTTCCTGCTGCTGCCGCCGCTGGCCGTGCGTTCCTTCGCCGGGACGATGCGTCAGTTCGTCATCGCGTCCAGCGTGCTGGGCGGGCTTGCGTCGGTCGCCGGCTTCGTGCTGGCGTATCAGTGGGATCTGCCCGTCGGCCCCACGGATGTCGCGCTGCTGGGAGTTGTCTGCGGACTGGGCAACGGCCTGCGCTGGTGCCGGGACCGGGCATTGTCTTCCCGCTGACAACGCGCTATACCCTCCGTCCACATGACGTTGACCCCCAATCGCCGCATGGCGCTCGTGGCCGTGGTGACGCTGGTGCTGGACCAGTTGAGCAAGTTCGCCGTGCTGCGTTATCTGGACTACGCCAAGGAGCGGGTCGTGGTGGAGGGCTTCTTCAAGTTTGTCCACTGGGGCAACACCGGCGCGGCCTGGAGCATGTTTCACGGGAACAACGAGCTGCTCACCATCATCGCGATGCTGGCGCTGCTCGCACTCTTCCTCACGCGGCACCACTTCGGCCTCGAACAGCCGCTCGGCCAGTGGTCGCTGGGCCTGATGTTCGGCGGCATCGCCGGCAACATTGCGGACCGCCTGCTGCAGGGCCACGTCGTGGACTTCATCTACTTCCACGTGCAGACGCGCAGCGGCAACGAGGCGGGCTTTCCAGCCTTCAACATCGCCGACAGCGGCATCTGCATCGGTGTGGGCCTGATGTTCCTGCTCTCGTGGCAGATGGAGACGAAGAAGCAGGAGCCATCGCCAGCTCCGCCGGAAACTGTCGCCAAGGATTCTGCCGACGCGGCGTCGAAGTAAGTCATGAAGCCGTCCGAGACACTTGGTAGGGTGAGACTCCGTCGAACCCCATTTGCTGACGCAGTCGGCGCGAGCGAAGCGAGCATCTCGGTTCGTTGCATCGAAAGAGATGCTCGCTCCGCTCGCCTCGCTCCGCTCGACATGGGGCTCGACAGAGTCTCGCCCTACCGGCCCTTGGCCTTCGCTTTCCTTTGTCTGCTCGCCGCTCTTTTCTCCGTTTCCGCCGCCGAGCCTTCCGCCACGCAGCTCATCTCCCCCTTTTTCACGCCGCCGGCGGAATTCGCCGGGCAGCCCGGCAGCTACCGCTCCCCGCTGCTCTTCAACGACGGCTCGCGCGTGCGGACCGCCGCCGACTGGCCGCGTCGCCGCGCCGAGATCCTCGCCCAATGGCACGGGCTCATGGGCGCGTGGCCGCCGGTTTTGGAGAAACCGAAACTCGAATACCTGGGCGAAAGCCCCCGGGACAACTACACCCAGCATCGCGTCCGCCTCGAACTTGCGCCCGGCGTCACCGGCGATGCGTGGCTCCTGATTCCCGACGGCAAAGGCCCGTTCCCCGCCGTGCTCGTGCCGTTCTACGAACCCGAGACCAGCATCGGCCTGGGCAGGAACCCGCACCGCGACTTCGCCGCACAGCTCACGCGCCGGGGCTTTGTGACCTTGAGCATCGGCTCGCCGGGCGGCGATGCCCGCAAACCCGAGCCGGGCCGCGATGGCTGGCAGCCGCTCTCCTTCCTCGGCTACATCGGCGCGAACTGCTGGCACGCGCTGGCGAACCTGCCGCAGGTTGATTCCAGGCGCATCGGCGTGGCCGGCCACAGCTACGGCGGCAAATGGGCGATGTTTGCGTCGTGCTTCTACGACAAGTTCGCCGCCGCCGTGTGGAGCGATCCCGGCATCGTCTTCGACGAGCCGCGCGGCAGCGTGAACTACTGGGAGCCGTGGTATCTGGGCCGCGACCCGCAGACGACGCGCAAGCCCGGCCTCATCACGCCGGACAGCCCGCGCACCGGCGCCTACAAGGTGATGCGCGAGGCAGGCCGCGACCTCCACGAAGTCCACGCGCTCATGGCCCCGCGCCCGTTCCTCGTCAGCGGCGGCAGCGAGGATTCTCCCAACCGCTGGATTCCGCTGAACCACACCGTCGCTGTGAACGAACTGCTCGGTTTCAAAAACCGCGTCGCGATGACCAACCGCAAGGACCACTCGCCAAACGAGGAGTCCAACGCGCTGCTTGTCGCGTTCTTCGAGCACTTCCTGAAGCCGGCGGAGCAGCGTCGGTAAGCCGGCGGGCGCTGCAAGTGCGTCGTGGGGATTCCGTCAGCCGCTCAGGGCCGCTCCAGATGAAGCTTCACGAACTCGAACGCCAGCGCCCCGACCTCCAACCGGAAGGGCCGTGGACTGTCAAATCCTTGCGCCGAGCGATTCTGAAAGAGTCACCATGCGTTCGGGCCGACGAAGTCAGGAGCTTGAATGCCTTCACCGGCGAACCTCTTCGCGAAGAAGCCACTCCCGGCAACCTCCTCTTCCTCCGGACCGAGCGCGGCATCGAGGTCATCTGGCACGACGTGGACTGCGTCGAGCACATCCTCGGCACGCTGCCCACCCGCGCGCCGTGAGCGGGACACTCCTGTCCCGCAATTGGAGAAGCGGGAGCAGGATTAGGATCAGGATTACGAGCAGGAGCCGAAGCGCGTCCCCTCGTGCTCCTGATCTTGATCCTAATCCTGCTCCTCTCACACCCGCGCAAACCAAGCGTGACGCCCGCGCTCCGCCGACTATCCTTCGCCCCATGCAACTCCGCCCCGTCGCCTTCCTCGCGTTGCTCACGCTCGCGGTCCCCGCTTTCGCCGACGCGCTGTCCACCGAGCAGCAGGTCCACCTCTGCCGCTGGTGCTCCGCGCAGTTCGCGCCCGCGCCGGTGGATTCGCCCGCCTACCGCAAATACGCGCCCGACCGCCGCGTGGACATCTTCCACCTCGCGCTCGATGTGACGCCGGACTTCAAGGCCCGCACCATCGCCGGCACCGCCACGCTCACGTTCAAGCCCATCGCCACGCCGCTCGAAGAGTTGCGGCTGGACGCGGTCGAGCTGCGCGTCGCCAGCTTGACCAGCTCGGAGAAGCTGCGCGGCCACCAGGTCACCGACAGTCAGATTGTCTTCACCTTTGCGACGCCGGTTCCGGTCGGGAAAGAGGCGCGCGTGACGGTGAAGTATTCCGCCGAGCCGCGCAAAGGCCTCTACTTCCGCACGCCGGAGATGGGTTACGCGGAGACGCATCTCTGGACGCAGGGCGAGCCGGGCGAGGCGCGGCACTGGTTCCCGTCGTTCGACCATCCGGTCGCGAAGTTCACCAGCGAGGTCACCTGCCACGTGCCCGCCGGCATGGTCGCGCTCTCGAACGGCCGGCAAGTTTCCGCGCAGCCCGGCGCGGCCGGACTCACCGCGTTTCACTGGACGCAGGAGAAGCCGCACGTGAACTATCTCATCACGCTCGTCGCGGGGCAGTTGAAGAAAATCGAGGACAAGCACCGTGATATCCCGCTGGAGTTCTGGACCACGCCCGGCGACCTCGCCGCCGCTCCGAACTCCTTCCGCCACACCAGGAACATCATGCAGTTCTTCGAGCGCGAAATCGGCGTGAACTACCCGTGGGCGAAATACGGACAGGTGGCCGTCCACGACTACCACTGGGGCGGCATGGAGAACACCAGCCTCACCACGCTGAACCACCGCACGCTCTTCACCGCCGAGACGGAGAACCTGTTCACCAGCGACAGCCTCGTCGCCCACGAGATGGCGCACCAGTGGTTCGGCGATCTCGTGACGTGCAAGGACTGGAGCCACGTCTGGCTGAACGAAGGCTTCGCCACCTACTACGACTGGCTCTGGCAGGGCGACCACGGCGGCACGAACGAAACGCTCTACGCCCTGCACGGCGCGGCGAAGGGCATCCTCGCGAACACGAACGAAACGCGCGGCATGGTGTGGCGGAAGTTCGGCGAGCCGGAGGAGATGTTCAACTACCTCGCCTATCCGAAGGGCGCGTGGGTGTTGCACATGCTCCGCTGCCAGCTCGGCGCGGACCTCTACCGCCGCTGCATCCGCACGTATCTCGACCGCCACGCCTATGGCTCGGTGACGACGGAGGACTTGAAGAAGGCCATCGAAGAGCAGTCCGGCCGGAGCTTCGACCGCTTCTTCGACCAATGGGTGCATGGCATCGGCGCGCCGACGCTGGACGTGACTTACGCGTGGGACGAGAAGGCCAGGCTCGCGCGCGTGAGCGTGAAGCAGTCGCAGAAGATTTCCGACGACGCGCACCTGTTCCAGTTTCCGCTGACGCTGCGCTTCAAGTCCAAGTCCGGCACCGCAGACCACACGGTGCAGGTGCGTGAAAAGGAGGAGGACTTCTACGTGCCGCTCAAGGCCGCGCCCGAAGTCGTCCGCGTGGACCCCGGCCTCACGCTGCTCGCGCGCATCAACTTCAAGCCGTCCACGCCGATGCTCCACGCGCAGCTCGCGGACAAGACCGATCTCGTCGGCCAGCTCCATGCGCTCGACCGGCTCGCCGGCCGCAGCGACGGCGAAACCATCACGAAGCTCAAGGCCGCGCTGGCGGGCGATTCGCACTACTCCGTCCGATCGCGCGCCGCCGACCTCCTCAAGCAGGCGCGGACGGACGAGGCGCTCGCGGCGCTGCTGGCTTCGACAAGGCAGTCCGACGCCCGCGTCCGCAGCGCCGTCATCAGCGCCCTCGGCGGTTTCTACCACGACGACGCCTTCGCCGCGCTGAAGCAGACGCTCGCAAGTGAGAAGAACCCCGGCATCCAGGCCACGGCGCTTCGCGAACTCGGCCCTTACGCGAAGCCGGAGGTTCGCGACCTGCTCGTGAAGTTCCTCAACACGCCGAGCTATCGCGACCGTCTCGCCGAGGCCGCCATCGCCGGCATGAGGGCGCAGGACGACCCGGCCTTCGTCGCGCCGCTGCTTGCCGCCCTTCAGTCACGCGAGCCCACGCAGCCGAGCACCGTTTTCTCCGCCGGTCTCGACGCTCTCGCCTCGCTCGCTCGCAACGAAGCAAAGAAGGATTCCGTCCGGGAGTTCCTCGCCGCGCGCGTGAACTCGCCGAAGGAACGCGTCCGCCTTGCTGCCATCACCGCGCTCGGCACGCTCGACGATCCGCGCGCGATTGCCGTGTTGGAGACGTTCACGCCGCTCGCCGCCGACCGCCCGGAGAAAGCCGCCGCCGACAGGGCTGTCGAGAAACTCCGCACCGCGCGCAAACCCGGCGACGACTTGAAGGGTCTGCGCACCGAAGTGCTTGATCTCCAGAAATCCAACCGCGAATTGAAGAAAGACCTGGAGGCGCTCAGGAAGAAGATCGAGGCGAAGTAAGAACGCACCTACTTGCCTGCGCCAGCCGGAGACCGTCTCCGCCACTCGCGCAGGATCTCGATGAGCATCGGCAGCACGGAGACGAAGATGATGCCGAGCACGACCAGCTCGAAGTTCTTCTTCACCCACGGCAGGTTGCCGAAGAACCAGCCGCACGGCACGAGCAGCGCCACCCACGCGACCGCGCCGGCCACGTTGAACAGCATGAAGCGCCGGTAGTCCATCGCGCCGCTGCCCGCCACGAACGGCGCGAACGTCCGCACGATGGGCACGAACCGCGCCAGGATGATCGTCTTGCCGCCGTAGCGCTCGAAGAACTCGTGGGTCTTCGCGAGATACTCCGGTTTGATCAGCCGCGGATATTTCTTCGAGAGCGCCGCGCCGGCGAACTTGCCGACGGAGTAGTTCACCGTGTCGCCGATGACCGCCGCGAAGAAGAGCACCAGCCCGGCCGCGAAGACGTTCAGGCCGCTCTCGGGATTCGCGGCGATCGCACCGACCGCAAACAGCAGCGAATCACCCGGCAGGAACGGGGTCACCACAAGTCCCGTTTCCGCGAAGACGATGATGAACAGGATGCCATAGACCCACGCGCCGTGTTCGCGCGTGAGGTGGTGCAAGTGGTCCTGCAGGTGCAGGAAGAGATCGAGGACTTGCTTGATGGTGTCCATGAGCGGGCGCGACGCTGCGGAAATAGGCGTTGCGAGGCAAGCGTGTTGTTGCAGACTGTGCAGACGAGTTCTTCACATGAAAGCCGCCGTCCTCCACGGGAAAGAAGATGTCCGTCTCGAAGAAGTCGCCGAGCGTCCGCTCGCGCCGGGCGAGGTGCGCATCCGCATTGGCGCGGCACTGACGTGCGGGACGGACCTCAAGGTCTTCAAGCGCGGCTATCACGCCAGGATGCTCGTGCCCCCGACGGTCTTCGGACATGAGATGGCGGGCGAAATCGTCGAAACGCGGAGCGCGGAAGGCGGAGCGCGGAATGAAAACTGGCGCGTCGGCGAGCGTGTGGTGGTCGCGAACTCCGCGCCGTGCGACGACTGCGACGCGTGCGAGTGGGAGCAGCACAACCTTTGCGACGACCTGCTCTTTCTGAACGGGGCCTACGCCGAGTCCATCATTGTCCCCGCGCGGCTGGTGGAGAAAAACCTTCTGCGGCTCCGGCCTGGCACCGCCTTCCGTGACGCCGCGCTCACCGAGCCGCTCGCATGCGTCGTGCAGGGCATCGAGGATTCCCAGCTCGCCGCCGGGCAGCGCGTTCTGATCATCGGTGCGGGACCGATCGGCCTGATGTTCGTTGCGCTGGCGAGGCATCTCGGATGCGAAGTGGCCGTGGCGGGCCGCGGCGAAGCCCGCCTGCAGGCGGCCCGCAGGCTCGGGGCCGGTGAGATTTACGACGTCGGCGCAGCCGGCGACATCGTGAAGACCGTCACCGCGCGCCTGCCAAAGCCGAACTTCGACACCGTCATCGAGGCGGTGGGCAAACCGGAGGCATGGGAGGCGGCCGTGAAGCTCGTGCGCAAGGGCGGGGCGGTGAACTTCTTCGGCGGCTGCCCGGCGGGCACGAGCGTCTCCCTCGACACGGGGCTGATTCACTATTCCAACCTCACGTTGCGGGCCAGCTTCCATCACACGCCCCGCACGATCCGCCGGGCGCTGGAGTTCATCGAGTCCGGCGTCATCCGCGCCGCTGACTTCGTGGACGGCGAATGTGCGTTGAGCGAGCTGCCCGCGCTCTTCGCCCGCATGACGGCGGGCAACCGCGTGGTGAAGACGTTTGTGGATGTGACGCGGTAGGGTGAGACTCCGTCGAACCCCATTTCGAGCGGGGCGAGGCGAGCGCAGCGAGTTTCCCCGATGACCGGTATGCTCGCCTTACCGCTCCCCGCGATACACCGCCTGTGCCGTGCAGGTCTCGGCGACGACGACCTCGGTGAGCAGCGGCAGGCACGGCTTCAGGCGCTCCCAAATCCACACGGCCACGATTTCGCTTGTGGGATTGTCGAGGCCGGGGACTTCGTTGAGGTAACGGTGATCGAGTTGTTCCCACAGCGGCTTGAAGGCGGCGGAGATGTCCGCGTAGTCCATGAGCCAGCCAAGCTTTGGGTCACACTCCCCGGCGATGACGATCTCCACCTTGAAGCTGTGGCCGTGCAGCCGCCGGCACTTGTGCGCCTCGGGGAGGAGCGGCAGCAGGTGGGCGGCTTCGAATTGAAAGGATTTGCGGAGTTCCATCTTCATGAGTTCAAAAAAGTGATTGGTAATTAGTGATAAGTGGGTGGGGCAGCGTGGTGGTGGCTTGGACTAATTACTGAGCACTAATTACTCCCGGTTCATTGCTCCCAGTCCGTCCACCTCACCAGGTCGCCCAGCAGCGCCCGGCCGTCATGCCGCCACGTCAGCGGCGGGTTTTGCATCTGGCCCAGCGGACAGAGACGCGTTGCGCCCCAGCGGGCGAACTGCTGCGCAAGCCCCGCCAGCTCGTGTTCCTGTGCGCCCAGGCCGACGGTCGAGGTGTGGTCGCGCACCGGGTCCGCGCCACGCAAGGCTTCGCCCACGTCCAGCACGGGCTTCACGTAGATGAAGCGGTTCGCGCAGGACAACGCGAAGCGCGCCTCGGCCTCGTAAACCACCGTCCAGGCCGTGGAATCCGGGCTGCACCAGTGGCGGGTCTGGTCGGGCGCATGCGCGGCGCGGACTTCGTAAACGGCACGTCGGGCGGCGATGTGCGCGGCGGTCTCCGTGGAGATTTTCCCGCGCGGCTCGGCTGCCTCGCGGCGGGCCAGTTCTTCCGCAAGCTGTCCGGCGAACAGCAGCGCCGTGCCGGTGCCGTTGTCCTCGACGTAGAAGACGTGCGGCGACAGGCACCCGAGCTGGTCCCATGCGACGACATCGGCGGCGGCGGCGGCAACAAGCTTTTTGGCGCGCCAGCTCAGGAGCGCGTCACGCGTGACGTAGCCGAAGCTGACCTTGTGCCCGTAGCCGGCAAAGCGCACGC
>Ga0172379_10010632_pt1 | contig 11104 bp, 5 predicted proteins | sample GrowelOW334metaG_FD_119756 | JGI IMG/M metagenome (GOLD analysis project Ga0172379, IMG submission 119756) | Groundwater microbial communities from an aquifer near a municipal landfill in Southern Ontario, Canada - Groundwater well OW334 metaG | ecosystem: Environmental > Aquatic > Deep... | reverse complement strand
GGTATAGGGCAAAAATATATAGCGCTTCCCTCCCTGTTCCAATCCGGCGTCGAAGCCGATCAGTTCCGGCAGCGGGATGAGCATCCGATCCCGTCGCGCAATCTGCGAAAATTCAAGATTACTAGAGAAACGGTCGCCGGAAGAATCCGGCGCGCTTTGGTCATCAAAACCGTCCGGCGTGATATCCAAAGCATAATAAGCTGGATCATATTCCAGGGCCGCCAGGTTATTGGGGTTAGGAATATCGGCACTCTCGTATATCTTCTCGGTCAGGCCGACACAGGTCCAATCTCCGTCGCCGGGACCTTTCTGATGCTTAAAATCAAAATCATAAGCTAACTTCCGGTCGGCGAGGCTCTTGGCTAAAGCGACAGCGCGCGCTTGCTGCAGCTTGTCGGCCGCGGCCGGAATCTTGGCGCCCAAAAATACTTCACCCGCCGCTTCGTTGACGAAGTAACGGGCGGGCGTCTTGACGATGCCGCCGCCCATCGCCTCCACGACATAATCTTCGCCGTCGACCTGGCCGATATAGACGGCCACATGGCCGGCATTGATGCCCCTGAGTATTCCCTTCTCTATCTCCATCAGAGAATCATCGCTATAACCGAACATCTTCCCGGCGGCGCCCGTCCGATACAACAAGGCGCCCGGCGGCAAAGCGCGACAAAACTGCGGCCAGATACCACCGGCTAAAACTAAAAGAAAAATTAGATATCTTATTTTCATACGATTGATTAGTCATTATAATACTCGGCCCAGGCCGCCGCACTGACTTCCGGGATCTTAAGCTTGGCTCCGGCCAGGCGATTGAGGAGATCAGCGCTGAAAGCTCGGCTGACTTCATCGCCGCCCGCGCCGGAATCATAAACGATGCGCCAGATCAGTTCGGTATCAGACGGGAAAAACGGAAAATAATCGCCCGAGAGCAGTATCAAGGATTGGCGCAAACGGTTCGGCGTAGCGGATGCTAAAATCAAATCCCGGATCACGGCTAACTGGTTCGCAGAAAAATTATTCTTCTTATCGGGCTCCAGACTGAAAGTTCCGACCGCGGCCAGGCGGAGCGACAAGCCGCCACTGCTATCTAGGACGGCCAGATAGGCGTCCAGCGGCGAAACGCCGGCAGAAGCATCTCCGGCCGACACCAAGCCTAATGATTGCGGAGAGAAGGACCGCAAGATTTCTGCTTGTATTACTGCATTGGCGCCGGAGCGCAAGAAATAGTCCTTCAGATAAGACGGCGGCTCATTGCTCCCATAAGCGGCGGCCAATATCCTGACTAAAGCCTTCCTAAACGCTAAAAATTCCGTCTCCGATTGAACATACTGAGCCAAACGCCTAGATGCGCGGGTCTCCCGGCCGCTTTGCAGATCGGCTATGACATCTTGAGCCGCCTGTCTCTTGGCCGCCGCACAGTCTTCATGGCAAGGCTGAGACGCATCCCAAGCAGCAGCGAGTGCAGCCAAATTAAGCTCTTCCCGACTGATCAGGGCAAAACTGAGGGAAAGATAACTGATACTGACAGTCGCCAGGACAAGGCTGAGAAAAGCGGCGCCGACTATTATCTTCTTAAAAGTCGACAAACTTGTATAATGCTGCCATCGTCTCTTCAAGAAACCTATAGCATCAATCCTGATCATAAATATAAAATTATCTGTAAACCGCCGCTTCCAATATAACAGAAGCTCCCTGACGGGGTTTTAAGATAATCTTAAAGGCAAATAATATCAGGAGGCGCAGTCCGGCTAGTAACCGAAGACTTTATTAATAAAATAAAAAATCAGACCTCGCGGCCTGATTTTCTAAAATAATACTTTATCTGCGGTCTTGGTATTTATCTGCAGCCTGAGCGCCTCACTCCCCCGCCGGCTGGGTCGGCGTTCCGTCCAGGAAGGCCTGCCACTGAGCGGCCAGGTCGGGAGAAAGCTTGGCCGCCTGCGCCGCGGCCGCTTCGGCTGACGCGGTCTGACCCGAAACCCAATAAATCTTGGCGAGATTGAACCAGACCGGGGCGTTATCGGGATTGAGCTGGCTCAGGCGCTCCGCCAGCTTGGTGATGCGCGGATAATCTGTCTTAGCAATATAGTGATTAACGTATTTCTCAATCATCTGGCTGACATACATGCCGTCGACGCCGCCGAGATCAAGGCATTTATCCAGAGGCGCGGACATCTTGGCATCGTCATCCAGGATCAGGTAGACCTGAGCCAGGCGGCAATACGGCTCCTCATAGCGGGGGTTCAGGCTGATGGCATATTCCACGCTTTTAACGGCCTCTTCCTTATCGCCGCGTAAGAGCAGCATTTGCGTCTGAATCAGATACAGGGGGGCGCGGCCCGGACTGGCGGCGATGGCGCGATCCATGGCTTGGAGCGAGCGGCGGGAATAGTCATTGAACTTTTCCAGATCCTGATAATTGAAGCGGGCCGCCGCATCCAAAACCTGAGCCAGCTGCAGCTGCATCAGGCTGTCATCGGGATTCTCGGCGACGTTCTCTTCCGCCAGGCCGATAACATAGTCCAGAACCGCGTTGGCGCCCTCCTTGGGCACATTGTCGAGGGAGGCCTGATTGGCATTGAGGAGATTGATCAGGGTGACGCGACCGTCGCGGTCCAGGGGCGTGCCGACCAGGGCTTTCTGATAGGCTAGAACGCCACTAGTGAAGCGCCCGGAGAGGATATCGGTGTAACCGACGATTACGCCCTGGAACATGCGCCAGGGCTTCAGATTGTACTGGCTGGCAAAGATATAGGCGAGCATGATCAGGATGACGGCCGCGACGCCTTCCCATTGCCGGCTGACGAGGAAGCGACGGACCGGCGCGGCGGCCATCTCATCCGCCGACGGCGCGGACTGCCAATAGATGAAGCCGAGCATCATCATCAGTCCGATATAAGTCACATAAGAATCGAAGACGACCAGGTTCTGGATGAAATAGGCGGCGATGAGGGCGACCAGGAGCAGAATTTCCAGATTGCGCCGGCCGGCGGGATCGGCCGTTCCGGCATAGGCGCCGTTGCGCTTGAAATTGCGGCGCAAGTAATAAAGAGCCGCGACCAGGACGCTCAGATAGGACAGGAGGCCGACGACGCCGGTCGTGGAAGCGATGTCGATCAGATTATTGTGCGCCCGGTCGAAATAACTCTCCGTCTTCAGATAATCGAAGAATTTGGAATCGAAGTGCTGATCGAATATTATGGCATAGTTTCCGAAGCCAGTACCGAAGAGCCAATGATTATGAAAATCGACGGCCGCGGCGCGCCAAGAGATGAGCCGCGTCTGAAACGTAGCCTTCTGGAAGCTCAAGCTGCGCAGGAAGGAATTTCCTTGGAACCAGGCTGACTGCTGCTGAGAGAAGATAGCGATGACGAGCAGCACGGCCGCCAAGGAAGCGGCCAGATTCACCCGCCGCCAGAGCCGGTTCTGATGCGTCAAGCCGAGCAGGAGAGACAGGAGCCAAGCGCCGACCAAGAGGCCAATGATCGCTCCCGAAGTGCGGCAGAGCCAAAACTCATAAAGCATGATGAGTGCGGGCAAGGCATAAAGCCAGCGCCAAGACCGGTTCTCGCTGCGAAAGAAAAGAATCAGCAGGAAACAGAGGTTGAAGATTATGTAAGCGCTAACGTAAGTGGTATTACCGATACTGCTATAGACTTCGGGGCCGAAGATCCCCGCTAAACTGACCAGCGTCGCCACGAGGACGGAAGACATGAACAAGGCGCGCCACTCCGGCCAAGAACGGAAGACCGATATCAGGACCAGATAGAAGATCAGAAAATGGAGAAGATGAAAGAGGCCGAGCATGCGTTCGGCATCGCCCCAGAAGCTCAGGCCGATGTCCACGCTCACGGCGCAGGAAGCCAAGATGGCCAGAAAGAAGGCTAAGAGCCCGAAAGTCAGGTGACTGCGGCGCGGACGGTATTCGGGATAGCGCAAGACGAGAACCAGCCAGACCGCCAGCAAGAATTCCATCAGGATATTGAAAGACAGCTGCTTGGAGGTGATGTAAGGAAAGAGAAGGTCGCGGAAGACGAAGAAGACGATGAAGAGCGAAGCGATTACTCCTCCCTGCAGGAGACGCAGATAGACTTTGGCGGACATAGTATTTTTACGGTTTACGGTTTAAAAGACGCGAAATTCTAATCTCTTGATGCGCATGGCGTGGTCAGCGGTGAATAGGTTAAGCTCATTGACATTGCGGTCTTGCCTCTCCGAACGCTGCTCCGACTTGTCCAAACGACCGGCCAAATCGTTGAAAGAAGATTCGATCTTATAGTCCAACTGATTGAAGCGCAAATCGAGCTTGTCCTCCAGGCGCTTAAAATCTTTCTTCAAATCGCCGAAGTCGCCCTTTAGGACACCAAAGTCTTCCCGTAAAGCCTTAAGGTCCTCTTTCGTCGCGAAATCCTTAAGGTCCTCTTTCGTCGCGAAATCCTTAAGGTCCTCTTTCGTCGCGAAACTTTTCAAACGTTCATCGAGATAATCCTTGGTCGCGAAACTTTTCAAACGTTCATCGAGATAGTCCTTGGTCAAAAGCTGGCTAAACTGTTCGGCGGTCAACATTACAGGTGCGGCGTTCATAAGCTTGAGCCCGCCGGCCGGAATCCTGCCACGGCTTCCGACCGGCGTCGGCAATTAAATTAATAATTGCCTCCGGTAGCGATGTTTTCCCAGGTTAATATTTCGGGAGGTAAGAAGGATTATAGCACTTTACCGCAACGGCTACAATATAGAAAAAGAGCGGAAATTTCCGCTCTTCCCTGTTATTTCTTGACGGCATAGGGTCCGGACGGAAGATAGGTCCGCGCGCCCAGTTCCTGATCTAACATGTAGAGCGAAGGGCCGTCAGAACCGACCATCTCCAGCTTGCCGATGATTTCCATAGCGTTCGCCTCCTCTTCCACCTGCTCATCAATATACCATTTCACGAAAGACTCCAAGGCGTGATCCTTCTCGACGCGGGCCGCGTCCTGAATCTTGTTGATCAGCTCGCTGATATGGCGCTCATGCTTGAGACCGGCGGCAAATACCGACTTGACGGACTTAAGTTCTCCCAGCTTCGGCTGCGCCAAAGCTTGGAGCACCGGCTCTTCCCCGCGTTCCAGGAGGAAACGGAAGAAACCCAGGGCGTGATCCATCTCTTCCTTGGCCTGGATATACATCCAATTGGCGATGCCTTTCAGATTGCGGCCGTCCAGATGGCCGGCGAGAGCGAGATAGAGGTAAGCGGAATAAAGTTCTTCGCGGATCTGGTCATTCAAGATCTTCTTGATCTTCGCGGTCATAAAGTTTGAGTTAATTATTAAAGTCGGCCGGCGTCTATCTCTCTCACTTAGTCTCGCCGATGCCGATCTTGCGGAGGTCGGCGTTAGAGATGCCTAGGCTCAAAGTCCGGAAGATATTCATCAGATTCTCCTGGGCTATATCGTGGCGGTAGCCGTCCAAGTCGACATAGCTGATCTGGCCGCGCGCTTCCACGCGCAGGAGCAGCTTGCCCTTGAGCTTGGCGCGCAGAGCGGCATTGCCCTTCTGGCCGCTCTCCTTGGTCGGAATCAGGTTTAAGTTGGCTTCGCTGATGCCCAGAGCCAAAGAGCGGAAGATGCTCAAGGCGTTATCCGAACTGATCAGGTAGCGCTGGCCGTCGGCCGGATTCAGGTACCAGATATAACCCTTATTTTCCACCTGCAGGAGCAGGCGGCCGGACAGGCGCTTGGACAGCTTGGCATCGGCGGCCGTAAGCAGGCCCTTTTCGGCGGCGATGACGTCGGCAGCGGTATTCTTAACGCGAGTCACGCTGACGTTCACGACTACGCTGTACTGGTCGCCGCTATGCGCCAGGATCTCCGCACTATTCGCGCCGATTGCCAAGGGCCAAGTATAAGTCCAGCGGGTGCCGGCGTCGGCCGGAACAATTTCCTTATCGTTGAAGATGATGCTGGCGCCGGCGGGCTTGGAACCGTTCAGAGCCAGGCTGGCGTTAGTGGTGGAATTGCTGTAAGCGGACAGGACCGGAGCCGGCAAAGCGTTATTGCGGCGGATAGTGACGGTCGTGCGGTCGCTCTGCGCCCCCTTATCGTCCTGATAGTAGACGACGAAAGAGTTATCGCCGAGACTGAGATCGGCCTTGAAGCTCCACTCGACATCGTTACCGCCACTGACGGCCGACTGGCCATTGATGAAAACCGCGGCCGCTACCGGTTTGAGGCCGGAAATCTCGATCTGAGCGGCTTCCGTAGCGGTGCTGAAATCTCCAAAAATCGGACTGACAACTACATTCAAGGCGGCTTCTTCGCTCAGATAGTCATCGTAGGAAAGCGGATAATTTATGGTCTCGGCGCTGGTGGAGGCCGTGGCCGCGACGGTCACTGAGCGCGAGATGCCGGCCGCGATGGCGCCGGCGGCGCTGCTGCCCCAATAATTCTTTCCCGCCTCCAAATTATAAACCAGATTGGCCAGGTTATATTTCTGGTTATTGAAGATATTATTAAAGCGCAGGAGGGTCGGCTTCTGGCTCAAGCGCAGGCCGATGTTAAAATTATTCTTGATGGTATTCTGGATGAGGAAAGCATTCACGCCGGCGATATCCGCGCCAATCTCGTTATTGTTGATATTGTTATTCTCCAGGATATTACCCCGGCTGGCCGCAGCCGCCTGCAGGCCGTAAGAAGAATTGTACTTGAAAGTGTTGCCGGAAAAAACGCTGTTGTCGCCGTTCAAGAGGCTGACGCCGATGCCGTTGCTGGTAAAAGTATTGCCAGACAGATAGGCGGTGACAACCTTGGCGCCCAGATAAGCATAGCCGGCGGGAGTGCTCACGTAGTCCCGGCCATTGTTGCGATTAATGAGGACGCCGACCGTATTTTCGCTGAAGGTATTATCCCGGACATAGGCCGGAACAACTACGCCGACGTTATTCCCGGCGCTCGCGGCGCTCATGACCATCGTGCCGGCGGAGCCGTTATCGCCGTTCAGGGCCAAGCCGATGCTGTTATTCGTGATCTGATTATTCGCGATGTAGGGACTGGCGTCATCCAGCTTGATGCCGGTGCCGAACTTGATGATGGCGTTTCTGATAATGCTGCCGGAGACATACTGACCGTTCGTCATGACCGCGTCCGTGGCGCTGTCTGAGAATTCAATCCCACCCCAGGCGCTGGCCGTGGAAGAAGCGGTGTTGAGAGTCATAGTGACCGGCTCGGCAGCCGTACCCAGGACCTGCAGTTCCCCGTTCACCAGGATTTTGGCGCCGGCGTTGAAACGGATTTCCGTGCCTGCCTCGATGCGCAGGGTAGCTCCCTTAGTGACTTCGATGGTGCCGCTGACGACATAAGGGCTGTTATCCGCCGTCCAGACCGGACTGGTGATGCTGGACGAGACCGCGGTCGCGGCCGAAGTGCCGGAACCGGGCAGGAATAAGAAAGCCGCCAAGAACAGATAGCCCCACGCTTTGACTCGCAACATAATGTTTATATTTAATTTATCGTTACCCTTATTATAGCACAGGCAAAATCGCTTGACAAAGCCGCCGCTAACGAAAAGAGCCCGCCAAATGGCGGGCTCTTTTGCGTTTCCGATTTATGAGTGAATCGGGAAAACTTGGCTTACTCGCTCAGAGTGCCGCCATTGACGCTAGCTACCGGAGTGTAGATATTCGTCAAAGCCGCGCTCGCGGTCTCGCCGTCACCGATGTAGGTGATGTCGTCGTCAGAGCTGGAACCGCTGAGATCAGCGAGAGAAGTCTGGACGAATTCACCGTCAGCAGCGGACGGGGTGACAGTCGCCGTGACCACGATGGTCACAGTGCCGTCGAGCTTGCCGCCGTCAGCCAGGCTGGCCAGATCGGCCGGAGCCCAGGACAGGACGGAGGTAGAGGTACCAACTTCGTCACCGGTGGCGACGGCAGTGTTAGCCGCCGAGCCCTCGATGTACATCTTGGCGTTGGTAATCTCAACCGCGGAGCTCTTGGTAACGGTCACAGTCGTAGTGGACAGGATCGCCTTCAGAGCTTCGTTCGCAGCATTGCGGTTGCTGCCGTTGTCAAAGACCAAGGTGTACTTACCAATGATCTTGTCGGCACCGCCGCCCAAAACGCCGTCAGACAGAGCGTTGACAACGCTGTTAAGCTTGCTGCCTACGACGTAAGCAGTCTTAGACAGGATGGAGACGTTGGAGTACTCGTTGTCCTCCGCGGCGCCCGCCGTGTCTTCGGTCATGGTGATAGCCGTACCGGAGTTGTCGCCGTTGGCTTCAACTTCGGAGATGTTGTAGTTGATGAAGGCGTTGTAGTCAGCAGTGGCCGACGCGTCGCCGTCAACATTCATACCCTTCGCGACCACCGAGATGAACAGAGAGGTCACCTGGTCGGCCGGGAAGACAACATCGAACGGATCGAAGGTCACATCGCCGCCGGCTTCAACGATAGCGCTCGCTACCAGAGTCGGGACGCTGTTAACCATCTTGTACAGCTTGACCTGAGACAAGTCGTCGTTAGAGGCCGTGGAACTGGAAGTCGCGTTCAGGACCAGCTTGGTCACCTTAACGGCTTCGTTCTCGGTCGTGAACTTCAACTCACCCAAGTAGCGGTCCGAAGCGGATTCGGAGCCAGCCAACACCCAGCTGTCCTGGTCGGCCTTAGAATCGGTGGCCACCATATCAACTTTCAAGGTGCCGACCGACTGCAAGGTTACGCTGCGGGACTGGGCGCCCAGCGTTCCGGTTTCGACGACGAGCACATTGCCGTCAACGGAACGGGAAGTGATATCACCCTCAGCAGCAATTAAGCTGAAAGCAACGCCGGTTCCGGTCAAAGAAGAGGCGAAGGAGCCCTTCACCACCAGATCCACAGTCGCCCCCGCGGCGATGGTGTAGTAAGCGGTGTTCAAGGACTGGAAGGTGATGGTCGAGCTGGCCGACGCGCTTTCCGAAATATCACCGGCGACGCTCTTCAGGAGCTGGCCGTTGAGATACAGATCCAACTTCGTGACATTGGTGTCAGCGAAAGCGGAGGAAGTCGCGGCGGTACCCAGCTTGACGGACTGCAGCTTGATGCTGTCCGCGGTGCCAGCCTTCAAAGAAGCCTGGTACAGGACGACATCGGTCGCGCCGCCAACCACGGTCTTATCGGTCGAAGAGACCGGAGTCCAGGTCAGCGAGGCGGAAGCGACAGTCGTGATGGCCGAGGAAACCTCGCCCGGAGTAACGTCGGTGATGGAAGCGTCGGACACGTCGCCAGTGATAGTCATGGCTTCCTTGTCCAAGACAACCTTCAAGGTGTTACCCTCGTCGATGCCCAGAGTCGAGTCGTCGCTCAAGTCAGCGCGGAGCAAGAACGTCTTGGCTACGCCCTTGACGAGAGTGATCTCATCGGTCAGGGACAGGTTGAAGCGGTTGGTGTTGAAGTACTCGGAAACGCTGTAAGCGACGCCGGTGGCCACATCGACCAGCTCGACGTTCTCGATTTCGCCAGTCGTCAGACCGGTACCCTCAATGTCGAACTGAGTGGTGCTGGTGCCGACAATCTGCTCAATCGTGGCGTTCTCGCTGTTAGACTTCATGATCAGGGTCGCCAACACCACATCGGTGTCGCCGGCCTTGACGTCCTTCGCCGGGGTGCCGCTCGCGGACGACTTGTCCATGTCGAGGGTGAAATCACCGGCGGTGAAGGTGACGACGATACCGTCAGAAGCCGCATTCAAGGTGCCGAAACCGGTGTCATCCAGCGGAGCGCTGAAGCCACGGGTCTTGCCGACGAAGGCGAAGTCCGCCTTGTCCTTGATGTACAGGTTGACAGTGTCGTTGACGTTGGTGGTGCCCAAGTCAGCCTTGATCTCAACCGAGACCGTGTCGCTCTCTTTAATCACGAAATTGCTCAGATTAAAGGTAAGGAAGGTGTCGGAGTAAGAACCGGTAGCCACTTCCGTGCCGTCGATATAGATCTTGGCATTGGAGAAGAGGTTGGCATCATTGGTGCCGCCGTTCTTCATCTTCAAGGAGCTGATCAGAACATCTTCGTCGTTAGCGGTCAGATCGAAGCTGGCCACGAGGACGTTGTCCTCGCCGAAGTTGTTGCTGGTGTCGTTGGTGCCCGCGTTAGTCAGGGTCACATCGCCGACCGCAGCGCCGGTCACGGCCTGCAGAGAATTGCTCTTGATCGGGAAGGAGCCGGTGACGCTGGCCGCGGAGCTGATGATGTCAGCCGCCGCGTTGACAGCCAAGACGTAGTTACCGACCGCAGCCGCAGTCACCCGGACCGTCAAGGTCTTGGTGGTGCCGGCGGCGACGCTAACCGGGGTGGCGAAGGTGAAGAGCGCGATACCGTCAGAATTGACGTTCTTCGCGGTGCCCACCTTGACGCCGTTGTCGTAGAAGGTCACGTCGTCCAAATTGGTCGGTTCGCCCAAGTCGGAAGCCGTGAGCTTGATGCTGCTCACGTTGACCGCGCCGTCGTTGGCGGCGGTCAGGTTGATCTTCAAGAAGTCAACCGCAACGGCGACCGGGATGTTCATGGCGGTCGGAGTGGTGGCGCTCAAGGAGACCATCAAACCGGAGCCGGTAACAACCGGGCCGACCGGAGTGCCGCTCTGAGCAACGTTAACCAAAGAGGTTTCCGCGCTGCTGATCGAGGTGCCGCCGGCACTGACCGTGCTGGCCGCAGTGATCACATTGCCCCACTGGAACTTGTTCGCGTTGAAAGCCGACTCGTTGGCAATCACGCGGTAGTTGCTGCCGTCGTAGTAATATACGTCGGAGCCGGAAGCGTTCTTAACCAAGGAGCCGACCGGGATAGAGCCGTTCGCGAGAACGGAACCGACGGAGTAATTGGTGAAGAAGGCATCGGGAACGTCAACTACTCTCTTGCTCCAGTTGGTGCCGTACAAAGCGGAAGCCTGCGCTTCGCTCTGGATCTTGCGGAGAGCGCCATTGGGTTCAACGGCGTAAACCGAAGGATCGGTGGTGATTTTCACTAACTTGGTACCCGGTCTCATGGTCACATTGCCGCCCAAGGGGTAGCTCTGCAATTCGGCAGACGGGATCGTAATCACGCCGCTGAAATCGCTGTACCAGGAGAAGTAGGTGGTGGAGTTAGGGAAAACGTATCTCTTGC
>Ga0172379_10010631_pt1 | contig 11104 bp, 12 predicted proteins | sample GrowelOW334metaG_FD_119756 | JGI IMG/M metagenome (GOLD analysis project Ga0172379, IMG submission 119756) | Groundwater microbial communities from an aquifer near a municipal landfill in Southern Ontario, Canada - Groundwater well OW334 metaG | ecosystem: Environmental > Aquatic > Deep... | reverse complement strand
GTCTAACTTTTGGTTGGCCGGATCTCTCCTGTCACTGCCATCTTTCGGTCTGGCCGCTTCATCAGTTGTTCTTGTAGCACCGGCACTGTCTGCACCAATTTTGTTGCCGTAAGCCCAATAATCAGTCATGGTCTTGTCTGAAGCGGGCGGGGTTGTGCCCATCGAGCCGTCTTTAATAGGAGTTTCAACACCAGCACCAATGGCTGGAGTTTTTCTATCTAATAGGGCAACGGCCTCCGAACTGGCATGACTACCGTCACCACCGTCTTTTCCCGGAGTTACTTTATCTACTGGCCGAGCTACATCGGCTTCTTTAGTATCGTTTGCCACTATTGATCACTGCCGTTGCTAAAAATAAGTTCTGATCTTCATCATAGACCAAACAGGCTCTTTATTGTGGGGGGAAACCCCCACCCTGTCTGTAAGCCAGCGAACAATTGTCCAAGCTTAATCACTAAGGTAATTCTGACCACGTGAAAAAGCCGTGAAATTCTAAGGATTTAACCCAGTTGAAGGGTCGACGCAATATAACTCGAGCAATTCGCCGTAATATCTGTCTGTTTGCCCTAAATGAGTCATGCCAAGGCGTTCGACCACTTTGCGCGAAGCGACATTGGCACTATCAACCACAGCAAATATTTGAGGTAGCGAAAGAATTTTAAGCCCATACTCAAGGGCAGCGGCACCGGCTTCACTGGCATAACCCGCCCCCCAGGCCGAGCGTCGCAGGTGCCAGCCGACCTCCCAATCACTTGTTGGTTCAAAATTTTGGTCGGGCAAACGCTTCAATAAAATAGTACCGACTAATTGATTGTCTTCCTGCCGCAATAGAGCCATAATGCCACGTCCGCCTTCACAAGCGGCATAGCGAGCCAATCTTTGCTCAGTTTCGTCAATACTACTATCGTGAGTGGCCTTACGGGCTGCGACTGACCCAAGAAATCGCGTAACCTCCACATCGCCGTACAGCAAGAATGCCTCAGGGGCATCTTGCTGCGGCATGTAGGTTCTGGCATATAGACGAGAAGATTGAAAGATAATACTTGCAGTCATGCCCATACTATAAATCATGAGGCCCAATTAGGGTGTGGCAGGTACCGGCGTAACGACAGGCTTGGCGCCTTTCTGCCAATCTACAGTGTAATCACCTTTGTTCTGTGTATCTATTGTCGATGTGGCGCCAGAACCTTTGGTGTAGCTTGTGCTGCCGTCATAGCCATAAGACTGACCAGAGGCTGTATTAAAGTCCTTGCCACTATTGCGAGTACCAGTGCCGGTCTGAGCGTTGTAAACATTGTTGCTATAGCCAGAAGCCGATCCACCATTAGGCCCTTGGCTGGTAAATTGACTAGCACGCGCGCCTCCTACGCCTTTCTTGAAAGCACCAGCATTGGCTCCCTGAAAAGTTCCACCATTCGGTCCAGCAAAGCTACCAGCGCGAAAACCCGCTGCACCACTGCCATAGCGCACAGCCCGGCCGCCAGCGCTACTGCCATACTGGCCTTGTCTAGCGTACCCACCCACGGCCCCATTGGCTCCTCGCGCGAAGCCCCTTCTTGCCTCAGCGTCATTAGTCGTAGCCACCGTCAAGGCTACAACTACCATGGCCATACTGGCCGCCTTAAATACTGCGTTCATAGTTGAACCTCCATTGGTCTATGAAAACGTATACGCAGCAAAGGCAAAAAAGTTTCACTAAAGAATTCACACCAAAATTCGCTACAACTTTCTCCAAGTTTCACGAACTTTTCATGGCTGTCGCCGTAAGCTCATAGCATCAGAGGCAGACAAAAAGGACTTTACTAAATGGCGAATATAGAGAGTTTGTTGCTAGCAATTGAAAACGGTGACGGCAAATCAGTGCGCGATTTCTTGATCGCTTTTTCCTTTGAGACACAACTGAATATCGCTCGTAGACTGCAAACACTAAATACGCGCAGACGCAATCAAAAAGCTGTCGATTCAAGCGCGATACCGCCCACCATTTACGCCCAATTTGAAATGGTCGAAAGCAGCGGTTGCACCCAAGAGCGGCTCACCGTCAGAGTAGTGCAAGACGGCCGTGCCAAAGACATTTATAGTATTCAAAAGAACAACAAAACTGGGCGACTACTTGTGCGTTTTCAGTTTCAGGGCTCGCCCATTCGCGCTCACGGCACCTTAACACTGTCAAAAGTAGAGACTCACCAGAGCGAAAACTTTGCACCAGATTCAGCCAACAAAGCCGATGAACAATTCAATCAAGCCTACAGTTTGGCTTATAATCCTGGCCCCGATGGCTTCAGCGCTCTCAATCCACTCAATATGGCGGGATAAATTCCCATTATCGATTAGCGCCCTACCACCAACGGCGGTGATGATGGTGCCAATTGCTCGGTGGGCAATAGACTCGATTGTAGCCTCCGTTATACGAGTTATAGTTGTAGTTGCCGCGGTATGAGCTGATCGGCAAGATATAGCGCAAGGCATTTAGACCGCCATAGCCGTAGCTATAGCCATTGCCAAACGTGTTGTATCCGCCCCAGCGGTAACTCCAAGCTGGAGATGCACTAACGAAAATGGCGGCCAGCGCCAATACAAGATACTTAGCTTTCATGGTTTCAACCTCCCAGTGTCCTGGCAAGGTTTATTGAAGCGCTTGTCTGTGAGGCTGGCGTGAATACTTTTAAAAGTAATTAGTTGGCTACAACAGTTAGGACATCGCCTACTTGCGTGGCACTAGCAGCAATTACACCGGCGGGTAACTCTAAGCATTGCTTGGCCTGACCAAACACTCGCGACATTTTACCTGGTGCAATGTTTTCGACCAGACCAACTACTTTGTAATCGCCATCAAGAAAGACGCAGTCAATGGCGTACTTCATGCCGAACATATGAATACTGTTACAGGGTGCAATTAAAAGCCCAGCACCGGCTGCCAATGAAGTTGTGCCAAGCAACCCTCTTAACCGAGTGAAGAAAGTCTTTGCGATCAGTGCTTTTTCTGCCAAAACAGTATTTCGACCAGCATTAGAGAAACGCAGGGAGGAAGCTTGTTTATGAGCGGTTGCAGTCACTTCTGAACTTACTTCTGAACTTATTTCAGGCCAGACATAATCGGACCGATAGCGTTAAGAATGGTGACCACGGCTGGTCCAAGCATCGGACAAAGAATCAGAGGCATAACGAAGACCATGATTACAGGAACCATCTTAACTGGAACCTTACCGGCTTCTTCTTCTTTCTTACGCTTCAATCTGTCTCTCAAGGCTGCAGCTTGCTGACGCAGTGGATAAGACATGTCAGCACCCTTCGCCTCAGCAGCGATCAGAGCAGATGCCATGTTAATCAGTTCGTCTACACCGCATCTCTCGCCCATCTCACGCATAGCGTAAGGAACAGACTTAGCGAACACCTTAACGTCTGAAATCAGCTGTTGCATCTCAATACTGAGAATCGGGCAGGACAGAACAACTTCTTTAGATACTTTATCGATAGCAAGCATCATACCGAGACCGGCTTGGGCGCATACGATAAGCAAGTCGATGATGACTGGCAACTCTTTCAAAATCTGATCTTGACGCTTTTTCACTCGGCTGCCGAGGAAGAAGTTAGGCATGATCCAGGTAGGAATAGCACCAATTAAGCCACCAAGTAGCATGATTGGGTTGGTGATAGCAGAGAAGAATGTCATCACTAGAACCGATCCAGTGAGTAACACCTTAATACCAATAAAGATTGCCATGTGCTGAGGAGTACGGTAATTAGCCATGTTGAGCAGAATCACAGTACGTTTGTCAGCAAGAGCAGGCATCAACGATAGAGCAAACTGACCAACAAACTCAGCCAATTTTAAAATGACAGAATCTTTTGGCTTCTCAGCTGAGCTTTCGTCGGTTTGTTTGCGAGGACGAATACGCACGCCATAGTTGTCTACCTGCATGCCGAATACCGGCCTGAGTACCAGTAAGCAGCTTGCTACTACACAGGTAAAGACTAGTATCGCTAAAACAGGCATTGGCATGGTGAAAACTATTCCTTTAGAAAAAAACGAATATAGAAGATATTAGACCTCGAAGGTCACCATTTTCTGGAGAATCCAGAAGCCGAATAATTCCCAGCAGACCAAAGCTACCATTACTAGTCTAGCAATAGGGTGGTTCAAAAAGGGTGTCATGTATGCAGGTGTCAAGAAGTAAGTTCCAACTGTGATCAAATAAGGCAGGCAACCAATGAAGGTAGCCGTTGCTTTACCCTGCGAAGTTAGAGCGTTGAGGAAGTCGCGTAGTTTGAATCTTTCACGAATAGCATCGGCAATGGTGGCAACAACGTCGGCTAAGTTACCGCCCACGTCCTGCGAGATGAAGATGGCCTGTGTCAGAAGCTTAAAGTCGGGAGCCTTAATGCGATAAGACATCTCAAGCATAACGTCACGGAATGGCTTACCTAGTTGAAGCGAAATCAAACCGCGCTTGAACTCACTCTTAATGGGGTCAACCCCAGTATCAGAAATAACTTTGAAAACTTCCATAACAGGCGAACCGGCTCTCAGTGCCGACACCATTGTTTCTAGAATCTGTGGCAATTGCTCAGTCATGCGAGCTTGTCTTTTCTTGGCGGCTTCACCCAAGTAGTAGACGAAACCAGCTGCTCCAACAGGCAAGCCAACAAAGAAACCAACAGGCGAAAGCTCAGCCATACCGCCAACGACAAAGCCGATGGCAAAAAGAACACCGGTACCAATGGCGGCACAAATCCAATACGTTCTATATTTGTCGTACTCAGCTTCTTTACCAGCCAAGGCCAGCAAGCGCGCCAAATAGTCAGCGCGCTGAGTGACGAAAATGCTCTCAGGATCAGCTCTGTCGTTGAGCTTCTCGGCCATACGACGAGAGTGTTTAGCTAGCCTGGAGAGCTGGTCAACACTGTCGCGGCGGAGAAGGACCATCAAAAGAAGGCCGACCACCAAAATTGAGACGAATAATACTGGGCCGTTCATGATTTCAAATCTCTATAGTTAGCGGGGAATTCAAAATTTAAAAGACCGCTCCCATTTTTGCAACGGGAGCAGCCTTTAGTATTTCTTCGATTTACCTGAGCCACTCGAGCTTGAATGGAACAGCTTCTTGTTCCAACTGCTCCAAGAATTTCGGAGGTAGACCTGAACCCATGTGGCGACATTTGAAGAAGCCTCTGGCATCGCGGCCTTCCCGCTCAAGGACGAACATACTCGAAATGGCGATGGTATCACCTTCCATACCGGTGATCTCAGCGATTTCGGTAACCCGTCTTGTACCGTCTTCTAGTCGGCTAATCTGTACGATCAGCTGAATGGCAGAAGCGATTAGTTCGCGGGCTGCTTTCTGAGGCATTTCCATACCGCACATCAGAATCATGTTTTCTAGACGCTTTGTGCAGTCTCTAGGATTGTTCGAGTGAATTGTGGTCATGGAGCCGGAGTGACCGGTGTTCATGGCCTGCAACATGTCGAACGCTTCTTCTCCCCGACATTCTCCCAGAATGATTCGGTCAGGTCTCATACGCAGACAGTTAATAACTAACATGCGCTGTGTGATCTGGCCTCGACCTTCTGTGTTCGGCGGACGAGTTTCCATGCGTACCCAGTGCTCGTGTTGCAAGCGCAATTCAGCCGCGTCTTCAATCGTAATGATGCGTTCGCGGGGGTTGATGTGCGCTGACAAAGCGTTGAGCAGAGTGGTTTTACCAGAACCAGTACCACCTGAGATGATCAAGTTAATACGACCTTTAACGCAGGCCTTAAGAACTTCAGCCATCTGCACACTCATCGAGCCTTTCTCGCACAATTGGCCGAGAGACATGATGGATGTACCGAAGCATCGAATTGTGATCGTTGGACCATCAATCGACACTGGTGGAATAGTGGCGTTTACCCGTGAACCGTTAGGAAGACGGGCATCTACCATTGGTGAGTTTTCGTCGAGTCTTCTGCCTAGAGGCTGAATGATTTTGTCGATTGTCTGACGCAGGTGACGGTCGTTTTCGAAAACAACTGTGGTCTTCTCAAGGCGGCCGTGACGTTCTACGTAGATTGAAGAAATTCCGTTGACGCAGATGTCGCCTACGCTTGGGTCACGAAGAAGTGGTCCCAGTGGTCCGAAACCGAATACTTCATCGAGCACGTTCTGCAGCAGAATACCCTTCTCCATCATGGTCAGAGGAGCAGGGTCTGAGTTTACGATTTCTCTAATACGAGCTCTAACTTGAGCTTGGGTATCTTCAGAGATGTTGGTCAAGCGCGAGGTGTCTAATTCTCTACGCAATTGGTCAATGATGAACTTTTCACGTTCACGGATTAACTGCTGGTTAGCGGAGAACTTACCACCAATGTCAGTCGGGCCAGCGTCACCGCCGCCGCCACCACCGTGTCCGCCACTGCCATACTCGTCTTTGGCATCAATTCTGTCGATGTCACCACGGGATGGGCCTTCAGTCGCTGGAAGATTGCCGCCACCAGGTCTGGCTTGAGACATACCAGTATTCGGAGCAGCACCGGCAGGTCTGGCCATACCGCTCTGACCGGGAGCTGGTCCCGATCCTGGTCTAGCACCGACGCCTGTACCCTGCCCTCCACCTTGAATGCCAGTATTCTGCTGCTGAGCAGGCACCACTTCTGATGCCTGCCGCTGCCGGACTAACTGTCCCATTAGTGAAGATGTGGGTCGTGCCGGTAGATTTTGATCCTTTCTTTCGTCACCCATTTAGATGCCCACCTTATAAAGCCTGCGAGTATTTATTTTTTCTTGCCGAAGATCGCCGGTAGCTTGAATCCTGCTTTCTCGCCTTCGTTCTTCTGAGTCAACAACAGTTGCTCGCCACCAGCTAGCCTTCTAGCAAGTGAATCGAGGGCTTTACCTAGTGGAGTGTGACCAGGAGCGATCTGTCCTTGGTTGTTAACCCACTTAGCAGTTTTGGAATCGTTTGGAATTTCATGGAAAACAGGATAGTTGAGGTTGGCACGACATTCGCTAAGAACGTCTTGGGGCAACCATTCTGATCTGTTAACTGTGAGGAGTAGTTTTTCTTGGTTGTAGTGAGCCTTGAACGTATCGAGGCACTTGCGAGCATTCAAGATGGCAGCCCAGTTGTACTCAGTGATAACGAGCACGTGGTCAGCCAAGTCGAGAGTCGCGATAGCGCGTTCATCGAGCAAGTTTTTGGGCAGGTCTACAACTGTGAAACGGAATTCTTGTTTCGAGGTATAGAGAATTTCCTGCACCTGCGCAGCATAAATGTCACCAATATCTTCAAGTTCTGGTGGTGCTGCGAGGATGCTCAGCTTGTCGTCGTACCTTGTCATAAGGTTACGCAGATAAGTGGCGTCGAAGTTTGTGTGTGAGAAGTCGATGGTGCTCAAGCTGAACGATGGTTCGAGGTTGAGGTAGTGCGAGACCATACCAAACTGAAGGTCGAGGTCGACGATACAAGTTTCGCCGTACTTACCGAGGTAACCAGCGAGGTTGGTACAGATAGTGGTGGCACCGATACCACCAGTAGGACTAAAGATACCGATAACTTTACCGGCAGCAGTAGAAACAGATTCAGATTGGTGTTTCAACTGAATTGACTGAACGGCAGCTGGCAAGTCTGTGCGCCAACGTTCAGCATCTAAGAAGTCGGAGGCCCCGAGTCGATACGCAGTACGAATCAACTCAGGGTCTGGAACTTCATAACTTACGAAGAAGTAGAGTTGCGGGAATGTTTCCCGCAACTCTGCCAACAACGATAGTCCACGCACAGGGGCAGGACTGAGCTCAATCCACACCAATTTTGGGTGCAAACTGCCGATTTGTTCGCGCGCCATACTTCCAGAGACGGTGCTGACTAGAGCCAACGATGGTTGACTGTGAATCAGATCTTCAATGGTTTGGCGTTTGTCCAAACCTGCATCACATACGAGCAGTGTGGTCAGTTTCATAGCTTCAGCTTTCTCCCCTTATGCCGACAGCCCTAACTAGGTTTTACCCAATAGCTTAGCTTTACTCACTTTGTACGTTTACTGTATATCCACCGAAATTAGGACTTAGGTACCGACAGCACATCTTTCTTGCTACCAGACCAAATCTCAATCTCATGTAATGGTGGAGGCGGTGGAGCCGCATTCATCATGCCACCTGGGCCACCCATAGGCATAGGACCTGCATCAGGAGCTCCTGGCAATGGGGGTGGAGGCAAAGCGGACGGTGGTGGCAAGGATGAAATATCGCTCTTCGGAGCAGCAGGCTTAACGAAGAGAGAAGTTACATCAACAGTTGCAACCGGTTGGTGATCTTTGTCGTTTCTCAAGGTCAAATAGAGCTTGGAAGCGGTGATCGATCTGATCAGCTTGTTAGCATCTTCAGGAGACAGAGATACAGTGACTGAGCTAGCTGGTACAGCGGCGGTGCCGCCTGGAGCTTTCTGGTACATCTGACCTACTGCAATTACTTCGACGTCTGAAAGGATTGGAGCTACTTTAGTATCTCCACCACCACCAACCATGGCGATTACATCGACGTGGCTTTCTGGGGTGACGAAACCGGCAACACCAGAGTTACTGTCAACAGCGAAGGTGACAGCTCTCATACCTTCTTTTAGTCTGGCTTCGAAACCGAGCGAGATACCTTGTGGTGCAAGGTCATGCTGGGAAACGATTTGTCCTTGCTGGATGCCGTATTTGGCAACGCGGCCAGCAGCGAGTGAAGCAGAGGTAAGGGCGTCTTGCGGGATTTTGGCCTGCTCGATTTCCTTTTCTTCTAGAGCTTCAACAGGAATGGTCGAACCTTCAGAGATATCTTTGATGGCATAAACCACTTTGCCCTTCGCGCTCATTTTCGCGATCAGGTCTGACTCTTTTGCTTTCAGCGCTTCCTCATGAGCAGTCTGGTTGCTGGTTACCATCATAGTAATAAGCACGGCCAAACCGATAATGAGAACCAACATCAACGCTGGAGGCATTCGAGATAATTGTAGAAACAAACTTCGTAATGGGTTCATTACGGATCCCCCTATTCTTTCTGGTGAGAAAGATTAACCACTTACTATTAACGCACATCAGCCAAACAAGGACAACGCCTGCCCTTGCCCGCACCCAAAAATTTTGTACCCTTGGAAGCGGCTATTTAACCTAGGAAGTTTACACGCTGTCCTAGTGCTTGATTTCCGGATAGGGCGCCAGACCCGGCAAGTATCAAGTTTTGTATTATCCTGACATCACATAACATGCATCATACAGCGAATAAGCTCAACTGCTGATAATCAGCGGATCTGTGTAGGAATTTTACAAAGTATTAATAAGCCGTTGTAAAGATACGCGCAACGGCGCGGAAACGAAACTAGCTAATAAAGCCAGTTTTCAATGCATGCAAGCCAATTTCTGTTTATGACGACGAAGCTGCAGCATTCGACATATTGTTCAGCTGACTTGTGACCGCACTGAAAGCAAGCTGAACAGCATTGCCGAGTGAGCCGTTAGTAAAAGTGAATGCGAGGGCAACTAATAAAGATACGAAGCAAAGAACCGCTCCGTACTCAGTAATTCCCTGAGCATCTTCATTCGAGACATAGTCGCGAATGGTATCTAGCTGACTTTTAATTGATAACAATGACACGGGATGGCCCTCTTGCGCATAGGCTGAACCATAGATAGACACTAGTAAGTTCTAACTGAATGCCCAAGGACGCCCATGCGAGCACACTGAAATCATCGATTCAGTCATCAAGCGTGTCGAGCATTGCCTCTAAGTAACAAAACATGGTGGCAGAACAAAAATGACCTGCCACCATGTTTAGAAGTTACTCAAACTAACTGCCTGATTCATAGCCTGAACCAGGCTGTAGAGTCTCTACGACGCGTTGGATGCAGCGTTAGACAAGTTATTAAGCTGTGATACTACAGCACTAAATGCTTTCGAAATCGCTTGGGTCAATGCACCTTGAGTGATTGAAAACACAAGTGCTACGAGGATGGCTACGAATGCCAAGATGGCGCCATATTCTGTAATACCTTGTCCGGACTCGTCGCTAATAAATCTGTTAATTGTTTCGCTCATGTGTACCTCCTGGGACGGATTCGAGTAAACCATATTACACGCAACATTGGAACCTTTAAAGGTTGGTTGCGCAAAATAAAGAAACTGAATACGTAAGACTGATTGACTTTAGTAACTCTAAAAAAGAAAAAAAAGAAAACACTTAGTCGATAACACTACCTCTCAAAAAACACACCCTAGCCTTTCGAACATTCCCTTGCGCTCTGATAATCAAACATCCGACCAGGTAAGAATGATTAGCGCAATTAGCCTGCAGCTACTTGGAAGCGCAGCACTGGTGCAAGCGATTTGCAGAACCCAGCTCTTCGATCTTACCTTGACATCACCAAGCTGCCTAGTGCCATGCTGCAAAATATCTGTTAGCTAGACAACATTTCGCTAACAATTTCCGAAAAGCATGCTCCCTTGGGCATCGAGATGTTAAGTTTTTCTTCGCATTTGGGTTGTCGAACCCTTTAACCACCCTTGGACCGCCTTAAAGCGGACGTACAATGGAACATGAAAGTACTAAAAGAGGTTTCCTTTGGCATCCCCATCCAAGCAAGCGGTTGAAGACAGCAGCAGGGCTCAGGTTAAGGCTCTTGAGTTCTTGCGTCATCATCAAGATGCGGCCGGATGGTTTCCATATAAAGAATCTGGACAGCCCTCAATGGAAGCCACAGCTTGGTCAGCTCTTGCTTTACGCGAAGACTTAGACGTAAGCAAGGGCGCAGCTCTGTTCCTGGCTAAGAATCAAAACAAAGACGGGGGCTGGTCTACTGAGCCAGAAGCCGGTCGTTCAGACTGGAATTCGGGACCCTCAATGCTTTGCTTGCGCTTACTCGCAGCAAAACATGAGGAGATTGCCAAGGATGCCGATGTAAAAAAAGCGATCAAGTTTGGCCTTGAACGCTTATTAGACAGTCGGGTTGAGTTTTATCAGCCAATTGCTCGCTTGCTCTTACTAATATCGCAAGGGCCCAGCTCACTAGCCTACGGTCGCGGCTGGCCCTGGGACCCAGATTGTTTTCACTGGGTCGAGCCTACGGTCTACAATCTGCTTGCCCTGAAATTTC
>Ga0172379_10010630_pt1 | contig 11104 bp, 9 predicted proteins | sample GrowelOW334metaG_FD_119756 | JGI IMG/M metagenome (GOLD analysis project Ga0172379, IMG submission 119756) | Groundwater microbial communities from an aquifer near a municipal landfill in Southern Ontario, Canada - Groundwater well OW334 metaG | ecosystem: Environmental > Aquatic > Deep... | reverse complement strand
TGGGTCCCCCTGGGAACAACCATCCCGGAAGGCAGTGGAAGCGGCAATTTTATATCCCAGGGCAGATGATTCTCCATCTTTAAAGGACCCGCCCTTGACAATGACCTCCACATCCACTACGGGATAACCGGAAAGGACGCCGCTCATGATGGCTTCCTGGACACCTTCCGCAATGGCCGCATGAAATTCTTCCGGGATCATTCCCGCAGCTACGTTCGACACATAAGCGTTTCCCGTTCCCCGTTCCCTGGGTCGTAATTGCAGCAAGACATGGCCAAAATGCCTTCTCTCCCCGAGCTCCCGTTCGAAACGTCCTTCCACCTCCACAGGCGATTGAATAGTCTCCCGATAAACCACCCGGGGCTTGCCCACGTTGACATGGGCATTAAATTCTCGCTGTAGACGGTCGATCACTATCTCCAGATGGAGTTCCCCCATTCCGGATAATACAGTTTGTGCGGTCTCATCATCATATTTCAAGCGCAAGGTAGGATCTTCTTCCATCAGCTTGACGAGCGCGAGGGAGACCCGTTCCTGATCGGCCGGAGTTTTTGCCTCGATGGCCTGACTGATCACGGATTCATAAAAATCCATGGTTTCCAGGAGAATTGGCTGAGTTTCATCACAGATAGTATCCCCTGTCTTGCCTTCTTTTAAACCCATAACAGCAATTATATCACCTGCCTGGGCCTGATCCAGTCTCTCCCGTTTATTGGCATGCATCTTCAGAAGCCGGGAGGCTTTTTCCTTCTTGCCCTTCGAGACATTGTAGAGATCATCCCCGGCCTTTATCTGTCCCGAATAGATCCGCAAGTAAGACAGCTTCCTGCCCTCATCCTGCATGATCTTGAATATAAGGGCTGCAAGGGGCCCCCGGGGATCACTGGTTCTCTCCTCTTCCATCCTGGTAAGGGGATTTATTCCTTTGATCGGTGGAACATCTTCAGGAGACGGTAAAAAAGAGATTACCGCGTCCAGAACAGGCTGGATACCTTTGTTTTTCAGGGCAGACCCGCACATCACGGGAACCACCTGCAGGGAAAGGGTAGCCTTCCGAATCGCTTCGGTTAGTTCCTCTGCCGTTATATCTATGCCCCCCAGATACTTTTCGGCAATATTATCGTCCAGATCGGCAATGGTTTCTATCAACTTGTCTCTGTACTCACGTACTTTAGGCTGTATATCCTGCGGTACATCCGACAGGGAATAATTAGCCCCCAGCGAGGTATTGTCCCAGGTAATGACCCTGTTCCAGATCAAATCAATAGCACCCTGGAACTGATCTTCTTCACCCAGGGGTATCTGAACAGGCAGAGGGGTGGAATTGAATCTTCGGCGCATCATATCGATGGTTCCAAAGTAATTAGCGCCAACTCTGTCCATTTTATTAATAAAGGCTATTTTGGGGACGCCATATTTATCGGCTTGATGCCAGACCGTCTCCGACTGCGGCTCGACCCCGCCAACAGCGCAGAAAACTACTACGGCCCCATCAAGCACCCGCAGGCATCTTTCGACTTCAATTGTAAAATCTACATGGCCAGGGGTGTCAATGATATGAATATCGTAATCTTGCCAATTGCAGGCTGTAACAGCCGAGGTGATCGTGATTCCCCGTTCCTGCTCCTGGGGCATCCAATCCATGACCGCTTCCCCATCGTGCACCTCGCCCATTTTATGAGACCTGCCGGTATAATATAAAACCCTTTCCGTAACGGTCGTTTTGCCGGCGTCAATATGAGCGACAATGCCGATATTTCTGATTCTGGCCAGCTTGGATTTGGGGGGCATAACTCTATATCCTACTTCTCTTTTGCCGCTTGAACGATCAATTCCTTATTGGCGCCAAAGGCTTGCCGGGTATCTATATGTCCCTTAATAGATTCTATTTCTTTGCCGGCAACCATAATTTTAACCTTTTTTATGGTGGGTATATTTGTCGTCAGAGTATTGGTCAGGGAGTATATGGTCGCCATCTCGCTGGCGCTGCCGCCGGGATGATTTTTCATGAGATTCTTATTGAAACTTACATAGGCTGTCCCGTCGTCAATCTTGACATTTGTCACCTCCACCTTTTCTGGAAAGGTATTGACGAAACCCGTCCTTGATCCGTCTAAAAGTACTTTCACCAATTCTCGAGCCAGGGCGGAAGGCGTCTCCTCTTTGGGAACATATCTCTTTTCCGGGACAAGGAAACGCTCATTTGCGTCGGAAAAATAAACTGTGACTTCTTGCTTGTCCTTCTTTTTAGCGACTTTACCCTGACCGTCTACGGGTGGATAAACATAATCAAACAGGGTCAGGAAGAAAAATACCAGGAACCCTACCAAGGCAGTAATGACAAGAAAAAGAACCGACTTTTTCATCTTTCTCTTTTGCTGCTTGGTCTTGACCGTAGCTGTCCTTCGCTGCTTCTTTGAGGCCATGAAGATCTCCCTTTTCAAAAGATCGGAGAGCGTAGGTCATTTTGCTATTGCTGTCAAGGAAAGATGGATGCTTCAGAAGACACGAGAATGGCCCGGCAACTCAGATATTGATCAATTGCAGGGCCTGCTTGGCCTTGAGACCGAAATCTGAGGCTGGGGCAAGTTTGACGACCATTTCATAGGCCCGTCTCGCCTCCAACATCCTCTTCTGCTTGGAATAGCACTCACCCAGCCAAAAATAAGATTCAACAAGATTGGGCACCAACTCCGTTGATTTTTTGAAATGACCAATAGCACCGTCGATGTCGCCTTGAGCATAACTGGCCTTTCCCATTTCCTTTTCGATCAGAGGAAGGAGCTCATTCCTGGTAGCCTTTACGGCGGCCTCCTGGTATTTCGTTAATGCCCGCTTGTAGTCACCTTTGCTCGCATAAGCCCTACCCATATTATACAGGGACAGGTCAGGCGTCTCATAGAGGATATTGGACAGGGCGCTGTCAAAGGCAGCTATCGCCTTGTCATACTGCCCGCGGCCATAATAAAGAATGCCCAGAAAGTGATAAGCAGTGGAGTAATCAGGCTTAAGCCTGACGGCTGTTTCACATTCCTCAATCGCCTTTTCGTTGTATCCCTTTCCGAAATAGGCGACGGCTAGATAGTAATGGATCTTGGGGTTTTCCGGCGTATATTTTTCTGCGGCGAGAAGTTCCTTGAGGGCCGCTGTGTAGTCTTCCCCCTCCACATAGGCCGTACCGATATTCAAATGGTTTTCCGCCAGCTCCTTTCGCTTTTGCGACCCGGCACAAGACAAGAGGCTCGCAACCATGAATAGTACGAGACAAACCACCGTGCATGCAAACCATGTCCCATGCTTGCCGCGATCACATCCGCATGTCGCTTTACGCTTCTTCGTTGTTATTGCCATTGATCCACCAGTCCCCCTTATCTTTGAACCACCAGGCAGAAGAATCTGTTTTCAAAATGCTGTCAGCGAGTTTCTTTGCGCTCTCCGTAAAGAGTCGCTTGACGGCGAAGGAAATCCATTCCTGACTGTATTTGTTCCCTAAATCACCATATTCTTTCAATTGTATGATCAGCGCCAACTGATCGGCGTCATGGGCGATGCGCGCCTCCCTGGTCTTTTTCTCATTGAATTCATAAATAGCCGACGCAATATCGTCGCCAAAAAACAGCGTTTCCGCCAGTTCCTCAACGGCCTTTTTCTCGTTTACGGCCACATACTTTTTATTGACATAATTCATGTCCCCGGTTCTCGCTTCCGGCAGATCATGGACGAGACATATTTTGAGCACCCGATGCTCATCGGCTTGACGATCAAACTTGCAAAGGGTGTAGCCGATATAAATTGTTCTCAGAATATGCTCAGCCACCGACTCACAACCGGAGCCGAGAAACTGATATCCCGAACGGGGGGTCTTTTGCAGCATGCCAACTTCGAAGAGAAAATTCGCAATATCTTTCATAATTGTATGTGGATTAATGATTCTTTAATCATTCTGAGTCTTTTTCATATTAATGATCCGGTTGTTCATCATATCCGACATCTTTTTAATCTGGGCCTGGAGAGCCCCGACGCCTTCCGGTTTCATCATCAGAATCCGTGTTAACTGCTCACGCCAGTGTTCAATAACGCTGATCTCATGTTCCCGCAATTTTTTATCGAACCTGTTTTGCATCTCCTTAATAAAAGCTTCCTGCCCCTTGTCCCCCATTTTTTTCTCCTGACATAATTTCGTTCTTCCAATTATGAACATAGCCTTACATCAATTTCCACCTTCCTTGCAACCTCGAATTTTCTCAGAAAACACCTTGACACCCTGCCAGCTTTCATATATATACCCTTCGCGTTTTCGGCCATATTTCTTCAGAATATCGCTTCATGATTATTCCTGAGATGACACGCAGGTCGTAACCAACATGTGGAATAAACAAACCTTGCCAGGTATGTGCGTAATCAGTGCCCGACAATCTGAGTTTACCCGCGTCAGGTTATATAAATTCTATACAAAAGGGAGGTAGTGTTATGGCGTTAGATTTTACATTTACAGATGAGCAAAGGATGCTCGAGGATTCAGTGTACAAATGGGCGATCAATTGGCTTGAACCCCAGATGGAACACATGTATGAGATCGATGAAATGCCCAAGGATCTGTTCAAGCAGACGGGCGATCTCGGTATCAACGGTATCGTTTTTGACGAGAAATACGGCGGCGCCGCTCTGGGTTACGTAGAAACCCTGCTGGCCTATGAAACCATCGCCCGGGTCAGCAATGCCCTGTCGATGACCGTCGGCGCAAGCCAGACCCTGTGCTTTGACAACTTCCGCAGAAATGCAACGGAAGCGCAGAAAGCATATGTCCTTCCCAAGTCCGTTAGCGGGGAATGGATCGGCTGCCTCGGCATCACCGAACCCAACGCCGGTTCCGATGCCATGAGCATGGCAACTAAGGCGGAAAAGAAGGGCGACAACTACATCATTAACGGCAGCAAGATTTTCATCACCAACGGTCCCGTGGCTGATTTCATGGTGTTCTATGCCAAGACTGACCCGGCGGCCGGCCCCAAAGGCATTTCCACCTTCTTCTTCGAAACCGCAGCGCAAAAGAAAAAGGGCGCCGTCAAATTTGAGAAGATCAAGAAGTGGGGCATGAGGACCTCTCCCACAGCTCTCGTAACCTTCGAAGACATGGAAATTCCCGCAGAGAACCTCATCGGCGGCCTGAACAAGGGCGTCGCCGTTCTCACCAGCGGACTGTGCACCGAGAGAATCACCTTGTCCGGCTGTACCCTCGGCGGCCAGAGAAGCTGTCTGGAACTCTCCCTGAAGTATGCCAAGGAAAGAGTTCAGTTCGGCAAACCCATCGCCTCCTTCCAGACCATCCAGGAGAAACTGGCGAATATGTACTGCGGTTACAAGGCTGGCAAGTTCTTGGCCTACAGCGCCGCCGCCTATTGCGACACCCTGACAAACAAATCCGGTGGCAAGGGAACTGACCTTGACCGTATGGCCGCCGCCGCTCTGCTGTTCAACGGCGAGATGGGCACCAAGATCGGCCTCGACGCGATTCAAATCTTTGGTGGTTACGGGTACTGCACCGAATACGCCATTTCGAGACATTTCTTGGATCAGAAGCTTTGGGAAATCGGCGCCGGCACCTCGGAAATTCGCCGCATGATCATCGCCCGCGAGCTGATGAGAGACGATTTCAAGAGCGGCTTATAAAATCTAAGCTGTTCATTTTCACAACATATTAAAGAAAATGCCATGGCTGATCCCGGCCATGGCATTTTTTTGGTCATTTGACAATCTTACGAAAATCAGGTATCAAAACCAAGCACGGGACAGGTAATATGAGGAGTATTCATATGTCTTATCGCTTACTGTTAATAATTGTCTTACTTGTCGACGTCTTTCTTGCCGGCGGATCACTGTGGGCTAAGGAGGATACGGCATACCTGACTTTCCAGAAGTCCGCTCCATCCCGACCGGTAATCACGGTCTACACGGTCAAAAAGGGAGAGTGGCTTCTTGATATTGGACGCCGGGTGACAGGGGAAACGAGGCACGTCTATGCGATCATCCGTAAGTATAATCCCGGCATCAAGGATCTGAACCGAATTTATCCGGGACAAAAGATAATCTTGCCCAGCAAGATAAAAACTACCGCTTCCTCAACAGACACATCTCCCGTAAACGCCCCAACTCCTTCCCAGCAGGCGGGCATGTTGAAAGATGACATGGCATACCCGGCCCAGATCAAATGGAACCTGGTAAAGCATGTCCTCGACCAAATTGGCGCCACTGTTACATCCCAAGGCAAATATTACCTTCCCCTGCGAGATATGGGACAAATAACCATCGACTGCCGGAAAATCCCCATGGTCGAATTTGCAGACAAGGGAATTGTCTTTATCGATTTCCGTAACCAAATACCCGACAATCTCAGGCAACTGGTCCGTCGGACCTGGAAGCACTACGCTATTATCAAGGTGAATCCTCAATCGGAAGCACCCATCCTTTTAGAAAAGATCATTCAGGCGTCAAACACCCATGCCATGATTCGACAGGAACAACCCTTAAAAATAGGATCGCAACCGGTCCTACAGATTCCTGCCTCCTGGACAATCACTCGTAAATCATCTATAGTAACAAGTTTGCCCCATGCCATAGCTCTTTGGACCAGACCGGAAGGGACACCTGGTCTCCCTGAATCCCTCAAAACCTATGCCGAGACAAAGGGATGGAAGATCATTGAATTGGATCAGGACAGAATCATCAAATCCGCTCCCGACGATCCGATTCTGGCCAGGCCGGTCTCAAAACTCACTTCAACATCATTAATCGACTTGGCAGATGATTGCTTCCGGAGGCTTGGACTACAGACACAAAAGAATGCCGAATTAAAGATCTTTGACTCTGCCCGCGACGGTTTTGATCTGAGAGTCGAGGCCGATCTGCTGGTCAATAGAGGAGATCGAAAGCTCATCTTCATGTCAAAAAAAATGCCCGATCAATTCCTTAACATGCTTAGAAACAAAGGGATGGAGGTCATCCTCGCCATGGAGGGAGATACAAAGAAATCTATTCTGGAAAAATCATTCATGGCCCTGAACATCCCATGCGAGGTTAACTCGTTTTCATTTCCTGCTACAGAGAAAACAGAGCAGGCCAGGATATCCATCTCTTTTTCTGCAATGAAGATTTCTGCGGATAAAAAGAAAGTTTTGTATTTGATCGATTTTGATCTGGATGAACGCATGAATGGTTTTCTTTCCGAAAAAATGGGCCTACTGGTTATAAAATATTGATAACCAAAGCTATATCACTATTTTCCGGCGGTCTTGACAGCATTATCGCAGTGAAAGTCATCCAGGATCAAGGCATCTCCGTGCAGGGAGTAACCTTCGAAACCCCCTTTTTTAATTCCCGCAAAGCACGAGAAACGGCCAGACATATCCAGTTGCCCCTCCTTGTTATCGACATAACAGACAGTCATCTTGCCATGCTCAAGGCCCCGAGATACGGTTACGGCAAAAACATGAACCCCTGTATCGATTGCCACACCCTTATGCTTCGTACAGCAGGAAAAATAATGGAGGAAACAGGCGCCGATTTTTTGTTTACAGGGGAAGTTCTGGGGCAGCGGCCCATGTCCCAGACCAGGCAATCCCTGCACATCGTGGCGAAAAATTCCGGGTACCCAGACTATATCGTAAGGCCGCTAAGCGCCCAACTGCTTGACGAGACGAGACCGGAACTGGGGGGTATGATCAACCGGCGGCAACTGCTGGCCATTCAGGGCCGAGGCAGAAAAGTACAGATGGAGATGGCTAAATTTTACGGAGTCCATTATTATCCTCCTCCAGCCGGCGGATGTCTCTTAACAGATCCCATGTTTTCCAGGCGCTTGAAAGATCTCTTCTCCTGTGATCCTGGGCATTCCCCTCGGGACATTGAACTCCTCAAATATGGCCGGCATTTCCGAAGCGGCGAATCCGGCAAAATCATTGTGGGAAGAAATCACAAGGATAATGAAGCCCTGCAGAAATTGATCAGGTGCGATGATACGTTTATGTGTATGGACCAGTTACCCGGACCGCTTGTCCTGATACCTGGCGGTGGCAAAGAAGAAATTATTATAAATGCTGCCCGGCTTTGCGTTCTTTATAGTGATGCTCCGGAAAATGAAAATGCGATAGTCAATATAACCAGCGCCGGTCAATCTCATCTTACCGCATTTTTATCGGCAAGTCGAAATGATGCCGCTGAATGGATTATTTGATAAGGGATAAACATGTTACCTCTTGAAGGAATGCAAGTACTCGATCTTTCGCAGTTGCTGCCGGGGGGGCTCTGTACTCAGATTTTAGCCGATTTGGGGGCGGATGTAATCAAGATCGAAAATCCTCAGGGGGGAGATGGCTTTCGTAACACCGCCCCCCTGATCGGCGCCAATGGTAGTTTCTTCCATATTCTCAACCGTAACAAAAAAAGTATGACCCTGAATATCAAGACGTCCCAGGGGAGAGATATTTTCCTAAGCATGGCGGCCCATGCCGATGTCGTTATCGAAAATGCCCGTCCGGGGACCATGAAAAAAATGGGGCTGGCCTATGAAGACATGCAGGATCTCAATCCAAAAATGGTCTATTGCTCATTGACCGGTTTCGGACAGACAGGGCCATATCGCGATCGACCTGCTCATGACATCAACATCCTCGCGATCTCCGGCATTCTAGACCTTTTGGGCGAAAAGGGAAGACCTCCCATCGTCCCCCCCATCATGATTTCCGGCGCCGGGGGTGGAGGAATCAATGCGGCCCTGGGCATCCTGGCAGCCCTGCTGCGCCGGGAAAGGACGGGTAAGGGACAGTATTTAGACGTGTCCATTCTCGATGGATTAAGTCCCTTCTTAGCTCTCATGATGTCCGAATATCTTGCCCGCAAAGAGTCCCCCGTCCGGGGGGAATCGCGGATTGGCGGAGGGCATGCCTGCTACAACATCTACGAGACAAGAGACGGAAAATTCCTCGCCATTGGGTGTTTGGAGGAGAAATTCTGGGAGGAACTATGCCGTTGTTTGAAGAAAGAAGATCTTATTGAAGATCTAATGGCCCCGCTCCCACGGCAAACGGAGATGATCCAGGAACTCAAGGTCATCTTTTTGCAGAAAACCAGGGATGAATGGATGATGATCCTAGGTCAATACAATATCTGTTTTTCCCCGGTGAACTCCCTCCCGGAGGCACTGGAAGACTCGCAGATTCGGCATCGGGGCCTGTGGTTTCAAGCGTCTCATCCCGTAGATGGTGACATTCCACAACAGGCTTTCCCAGTTAAGTTCTCGCAAGATCAGCCGGTATTGCGAATCCCGCCACCGCTCCTGGGGGAACATACACAGGAGATTCTGAAAACCCTGGGGTATACTGAATCAACCATAGAGGATATGAGAACCAACGGAGTTGTGTAAGCCGAGGCCGCTTTGATCTATCAGGCAGAGAAATCCGTTTTATCGATTTGCTGGGGATGCATCTCCCGGCGGGCATAATCGAGATACACCCTTTCATTGATAAATAACTTGAAAAGGTCCGCATCAATGTGTTGCGCTTTAACCATGCCGCTGAGAATGGAAATAGCTTCTGAGATGGTATTGGCTCTCTTGTAAGGTCGATCCTTTGCTGTCAAGGCTTCAAATATATCGGCCAGGGCCAGGATTCTCGCTTGCAGAGATATTTCATCTCCTCTCAATCCCAATGGATAACCGGTGCCATTGAGCTTCTCATGGTGACAAGCTGCATAATCGGGCACATTTTTAAGCTTTTTCGAAAATGGGAGTTGCGAGAGGAGCTTGTGCGTAACAGCAGCGTGATTGTTGATGATATCTCTTTCCTTATCAGTCAGCGTCCCTCGATATACACTGAGATTCTGAAGCTCATCTTCGGTAAGGAAAGATTCCGTTTGCCCAGCGCAAACCGATTTCCTTGCCCCGATTTCTTGCAACCGTGCCATTTCTTCTCGTCCCAAGAGTATTGCCCCGGTGTTCACATCGGCAAGGAATTTCATATCCTCCCGAAATTGACGGGCGAAGTCATCCTCGCTATTCGGCAGGGATTTATTCTCCCGATCAGCTCCTGAAGATTTTCTCAAGGAGGTAAGCTCATGATCCTTTATGATAATTTCCCCTCTAGCCCTTACCAGCTCCATACGATCGAAAATTGCCTCCAGCTTTGTGGCCTTATCGACAACGTATTCGGGCGTGGTAATCTTTCCCAGGTCATGAAGCCAAGCAGCAAAACGGAGCTCCTTCATCTGGTCCTCACTGAATTGCACCTGGGAATAAGGGCCTTCATCGACCTTATTGATTTTGTCCGCAATGGCCATCGTTATATCGGCTACCCGTCGTATATGACCACCAGTATAAGGTGACTTCTCGTCAACAGCCAAGGCGATAGTCTTTACAAAAGCTTCCAGGAGGTTTTCCAAGTCTTGGATCAGGCGGTTTTGAGAAAGGGCCACCGCTGCCTGGGAAGCAAAAGATTCCGTAATCATCTGGCTCTCTCGGGAGAAAGCGACTATCTCATTCTTCCCTTCATCCTTGGCATTCAGGAGCTGTAGGACGCCAATAATTTCCTGCTCGTGATTTCTCATCGGAACAACGAGCATGGATTTGGAACGGTAGCCTGTCCGGGCGTCGAATTCCCTGGTGCCTTTAAAATTGAATCCCTCCGCATTATAGACATCCGGGATGTTGACGACTTCACCTGTCAGCGCAGCATAAGCAGATACATTAGCAAGATTACGGTTATTTTGCGCATCTGTCAGCATTACGGGCGGCCAGTTGATTTTCCCTCCCGTACCCCCCATCCGAACATCAAGGGTTTTGTTTTGAACAATGGCGAAATCAAGAAACTGGCCGTCATCAGACATGATATACAGGGTTCCCCCATCAGCAGAGGTGAGATTGCGAGCTTCATCAATTATAAGTTCAAGAAGTTTCGCTAAATCCCTTTCCGCAGACAGGGCCACGCCAATCTTAGTCAGGCGCTCTATTAAATGGAGGGCGTACCGGGTAGTTTCTCTCTTCATATGAGCAACTTATATCATCTAATCATGATATAGGAAAGTCTTTTTTCGAGCTTGGACTTGATATCATTGA
>Ga0172379_10010629_pt1 | contig 11105 bp, 7 predicted proteins | sample GrowelOW334metaG_FD_119756 | JGI IMG/M metagenome (GOLD analysis project Ga0172379, IMG submission 119756) | Groundwater microbial communities from an aquifer near a municipal landfill in Southern Ontario, Canada - Groundwater well OW334 metaG | ecosystem: Environmental > Aquatic > Deep... | reverse complement strand
CCTACGGCTGTCTCCGTTCGTCGTCTCTCCTACGCAAAAAGAGAAACGGGCTTTGACTTTTTTCTATTTTTTCGTGCCCCCCAAATTTTACAGGAAAATGGAAAAGCCCGTTTCTCTTTTTGCGGTCGTCGGTGTTCGGCGTTTTTTGTCGTTTTTTGTTTATCCACTGTTTAGATTATAATACATTATTGTATTACTATACAATCATCTGATACAATAAAACTGTTGATAACTAAACTACTAATATGAGCGAAATAGGTTCAAAAAAACTGGGAGAAAATATGCGCAGAATCCGCGAGGAAAAGAAAATGTCGCAAGGCGATATTTGTCGTGCCTTAAATTTAGATCGCGCACACGTCAGTAATATAGAAAATGGCAAACAAAATCCCACGTTAGACACAATAGAAAAAATCGCCCAAGCATTGGGTGTTAGTGTTGATAAACTTTTGAAATAAAATATATGGCAATAACAAACATCGGAACAAATACACTTTCGTCTAATCTAAAAACAATTTTGCCGAATTGCGACAAAATTGACGCATTGGTTGGATATTTCTATTTTTCCGGATTTCAAGATTTACACGAGGATTTAAAAGATAAACAAATTAGAATTCTTGTCGGAATGGATATTGATAAAAAAATTCTTGAAAAAGTTTCAGCTTTGAAGGACTTAAATTTTGATACACATACGGTTAATACTCAAATAACCTCTCGTTCTGGTGTAAAAGAAGATTACATTGAGAATTTTTCACGAATTTTTAATGACACCGATTATTTTGACAATGAAAATTCACAAAAAGCTTTTGAAATATTTTTGCACAAAATCAAAGATGGAAGTTTGCAGATCAAAAAAACAATAGAAGCGAATCATTCAAAATTTTATATCCTCCACAACAAAACAGAGTTTTCCGAAAACGGCGAAAAACCAGGCGTTGTTATTGAAGGTTCAAGCAACCTCACGATTTCCGGACTCAAAGGACAAGCCGAACACAACAGAATTTTAGTTGAAAAACATTACTATGACGACGACGTTGCAAGGTTTGAAGAATGTTGGAATGATCCGGAAAATATTATCATTTCAGACATTGATTCATCCGATAATTTCATTAAAGAAGTAAAAAGCAGAATCTGGCTTTATTCGTTGCCGGATCCTATGCTTATGTACTATAAAGTTTTGAGCGAATATTTTTCGGTCACAGAAATTGAGAATATGAAAACGCCGAAGCATATTACCGGCGGAAAATATTCTGATTTGAAATATCAAAAAGACGCGATAAACCTCGGAATTGATAGAATCAACAAATTCGGCGGTGTGATTATTGCCGACGTTGTAGGACTTGGAAAAAGTATCATCGCCTCTGCTATTGCACATAATCTTGGACTAAAAACGATAATAATCGCACCGCCACACCTTGAAAATCAGTGGAAAGATTATATGTCCGAATTTGATTTTAAAGGTCTTGTTTACACAACGGGAAAAATACAGGAAGCACTAGACAGGCACGGAGAAGACACGGGAAAACTTCTTTTCATTCTTGACGAGGCACACAAACACAGAAATGAGGACACGGATAATTATAAACTTTTGCACCGACTTTGTTCCGGTCATTATGTTATGGCGCTTTCCGCCACACCTTTCAATAACGACCCGAAAGATATTTATGCTTTGATCAAATTATTCAGCACGCCAGGACAATCAACAATCCGCACAGTTGAAAATTTAAGTATGTCATTTCACGCGCTTTTTAAACGTTACAAAAAAGTTAGAAAAGATTTGCGAAAAAATACAAAAGACACATCCGAAAGTTCGGAATTTAAAACAGAACTTCATTCTATCGCCGATGATCTGCGAAAAATGATTGAACCTCTCATTATCCGCCGTTCTCGTTTAGATCTTGATGAAATTGAAGATTACCGAAACGACCTGAAAGCGCAAGGAGTTTCTTTTGCAAAAGTAAAAGATCCGGAATTGTTGGAATATGAATTGGGCGATATGCTCGGTTTGTACGTAGACACTTTGGAAAAAATTTCGCCGGAAGATAAAAGCACGAGTTTCATCGGCGCACGATATAAACCCGCAAGTTATCTTAAAACAGGGTCGGAATTTATAAAAAAATTAGTGGAGGGCGAAGATGAAGAAGACGGAGTTTCTGCCGAAGAAAAAATCCAAAGAATTACACAAGCACAGGCAAACATCGCCAAATTTATGCGACGATTGCTCGTCAGACGTTTTGAAAGTTCAATCGGAGCTTTTAATTTGTCGCTTGGAAATATGATAAAATCGTCCGAAACGATGTTGGACTGGTACACCAACAGAAAAGAAGTGCCGATTTTCAAAAAAGGTTCGCTTCCCGACGTTGAGGATCTTAACGATATGGAAGAAGAAGAACGCGAAGCGTTGCTTTCTAAATTTGACGCAAAAGGTTTAATAAGAATTCCAGCCGAAGAATTGCAACCGCAATTTGAAGATCATCTAAAAAGAGATATTGAGTTACTGAAAGAAATTCAGTCCGAATGGACAAAAACCACAGCCGATCCGAAATATGATTTCTTTAAAAATAAAATTTCTGAATCGCTTGCCAAAGATAAAACAAGAAAAATCGTTATATTCACAGAATTTTCCGATACCGCAAATTATGTATATCAGAAATTAAGTAAAGACGGTTTTAAACGTGTCTTTAAATACAGTTCGGCGGACGCCTCCGACGAAAATAAAAGAATTATCCGTACCAACTTTGATGCCGGATTGGACGAGGCGAAAAAAACCGACGAATTTGATGTTATTATCGCGACGGACGCCATTTCCGAAGGTTTCAATCTTCACCGAGCCGGCACGGTTATCAATTATGATATTCCATACAACCCGACAAGAGTTATTCAGCGTGTCGGTCGTATCAATCGTATAAACCGAAAGGTTTTTGAAGAATTATATATTTATAATTTCTTTCCTACGCTTACGGGAGAATTGGAAACACGAACAAGGGCGATTTCAACCCTCAAAATGGATTTAATTCACACACTTCTCGGCGAAGATACAAAAACACTCACATCAGAGGAAGATTTGAAAAATTATTTTGCCAAACAATACCGCGAAGAAAACAACAAAAACGAAAGTTTATCGTGGGACGCACCATATAGAAATACGTGGCTCAAAATTAAAGATGATTTTGATATAATTCAAAAACTTGAAAGAATTCCGCACCGTTCAAGAATTGCGAGAAAAACAAAAAGCGTTTCCGGTGTCGTCGCTTTTGCGAAGAAAAGCGGAAATTTTATTTTCGCTTTCGGGGAAACTCCCGAAACGGTTCAAATCGTTTCTCCTCAAACCGCGCTTCCGCTTTTCAACGAAGTCGCCGATTTGGAAAAATCGCTTCCGACAAGCATCAATTTTGAGCCGATTTATAAAATGGCAAAAGAGCATATTTTTAAAGACAATACAAAAGCGCCCGTGGATTCAGGCAGACGACAAGACGCGCTCGGAAAAGTAAAAATTCTCGGCGAAAATTATCCGCAGGCAAAAGATTTTTGTTTGGATTTGGTTCGCGTTATTAAAGATTTGGACGGACTCCCGAACGGAGTTTTAAAAGAAATCGCCGAACTAAAAATTGATAAATCCGATTTCACCAAAGCCCACCAAGAACTCAAAGATTTGGTACCGCATAAATATCTTGAAAGTATTTTAAAAACGGCGGAACGAGCCAATGACACCGGCAAGCTCATTGTTTTGTCCGAAGAACTTATATATGAAATTTAACGAAAAATATAATCGCGAAGATTTTATTGATTTTTTAAACGGTTTTCTTCCCGAAGACGTGGCGGACAAAAAGGAGGAAATCGTAATTAAAAAAGAACGATATAAAGAAATAACCCAAGCGGAAGTTTTGGGATATTCTCCGTCTTTGGATTTGTATATTTTGGAAATGGATCATTCACGAGAAAACGACCCAAGAATCGCGATTGCAACCGACGCATTTAAAATACTCGCCGACCACTGGATACATCGCGCTTTGGTTATTTTTAAAAACAAAGAATCTGAAAATTACCGACTCTCATATCTCACCATCTCGCTCGACGTAAACGACAAAAACAAAGCAATAAAAAAGTACTCAAACGCTCGCCGATATTCTTTTTATCTCGGCGCAAAAGCAAAAATAAAAACTCCACATCAACAACTAATAAATAAAGGAAGAGTGAAAGACGTTGAAGATTTACTCAATCGGTTTTCTGTTGAAGTCGTCAACCGCGAATTTTACGACGAAATTCAAAATGCCTTTGATTTTTTAATTGGCGATGGCACGGAAGAAAAAACCCAATTAAAGTTACCTGGGATGAAAAATGGTATATTCGCAAAAGATTTTGCGGTTCGTCTTATCGGTCGTATAATGTTCTGCTGGTTTTTGAAACAGAAAAAAACGGATTCCGGACAGCTTATTCCCGAAGAAATACTTTCGTCAAAATCGGTAGTATCTGATTATTATCACAGCACGCTTGAACCATTATTTTTTGAGGTTTTGAATACCAGTATCGATACTCGCGACATACGAAGTGAATTATTTGATAAAGTGCCGTATTTAAACGGTGGTTTATTCAGTCCGCAATCAGGCGATTATTACGAACTGGATCACGGAACTTTCGCTTCAAAACATATCAACACCCTAAATATCGCCGATGGATGGTTTAAAAACTTATTTGAACTTTTGGAAACCTATAATTTCACGATTGATGAAAACACAGCCATTGACCAAGAACTTTCCGTTGACCCCGAAATGCTCGGAAGGATTTTTGAAAATTTGCTCGCAAAAATAAACCCCGAAACGGGAACGAGCGACAGAAAAAAAACGGGAAGTTTTTACACACCTCGCCCGATAGTGGAATATATGGTTGACCAGTCGCTTTTGGAATACCTGAAAACAAAAACAGGAATTGCCGAAGATAAACTTTCGGCGCTCGTAAGCTATGATTTAAACGATGATTCGGAATATCCGATTTTGGACGAAGAAAAAGAAAAAATCGTTATAGCTATTGATTCTCTCAAGGTATTAGACCCCGCCTGCGGATCAGGCGCATTTCCAATCGGAATGCTTCAAAAAGTCGTTCACATTTTACAGATGGTTGATCCAAAATGCGAACTTCTGCTTTCTGAAAAATTGAAAGGTGTTCCTGAATTATACAAACAAAAAATAGTCAGTGAAATAAATTCAAAATCTTTTGACTACACGCGAAAGTTGGAAGTTATAAAAAACTCTATTTTCGGAGTGGATATTCAGCCGATAGCGGTGGACGTTTCTCGTTTGCGTTGTTTTCTCACCTTAGTCGTGGAGGCAGAAGTTGATGATACAAAACAAAATCGAGGTATAGATCCGTTGCCAAATTTAGATTTTAAATTTGTTTGTGCAAATACCCTCATCGGTGCTCCTGAACAGAATATTACGAAAGAATCCTTGTTTGGCGATGATTTTCAAGAAAAGCTTTCTGTTGCTGTTGATAAATATTTTTCATCCAGTGGTGAAAATAAACGAAGTGCCAACAACGATATTCATAAACTCATTGACCGGAAAATTGATGAAAAACTCAATCATTTAGCTGGTTTGGTTTCTTACGGAGGTGATAAAAAAATTGAAGCAATTCTTGCTAAAAATAACGAAGAACAAATTAAACAACATTCCCGAACCTTAAACTTATGGAATAGTTATAAAAATATTTTTGAAAACAAACCGGTAGATTTTTTTGAAATAAAATATTTTTTTCCAAGCGTAAAAGAAGGGTTTGATATCGTTGTTGGTAATCCCCCATATGTTGGAGAAAAAGGAAACAAAGATATTTTTAGAAACATCAAAGATTCTCAATTGGGAAACAGATTTCATCTTGGAAAAATGGACTTGTTTTATTTCTTTTTTCATTTTGGTATAGATGTTCTCAAACCCGATGGTGCACTTGCTTTTATTACGACCAATTATTTTATAACGGCGACGGGGGCAAAGAAGTTAATTGATGATTTTCAGAAAAGAACGACGATTCTGAAAATGATCAATTTTAACGAAATGAAGATTTTTGAAAGTGCATTGGGTCAGCATAATATGATTACTGTTTTACAAAAAGGAAAACACGATGTTTTTGCTAAAACGGCGGTAACTAAACGAGTCGGGTATCTTCACAACAACAATGAAGTTATTCAAGATATTTTAAATTTCAAAGATATTGAAACTGATTATAATAATATCGCTCAAGATAATCTATACGATAATTACAATATAAGATTAAGTGCAGATAAAATTGGAACAAATATTTTTGAAGTTATTCTCAATAAAATGAGGAAAGAATCCGTTCCTTTTGTCGATATTTGCAAAATAAATTTAGGATGTCATATCACGATAAGTAAAATTACAAATAAACACCTTGAAAGTTTTGAAGGCTTTTATAAAGATCAGGGCGTTTTTGTATTAACTGACGATGAAGTCTCTTCATTAAAACTATCTGACATAGAAAAAAGTAAAATTAAGAATTTTATAAAAAATTCTGATATTTATAGATATGCGGCAAAAATTTCTGATGAAAAGTTAATCTACACTAGATGGGATGATGATATCGAGTTATATCCAAATATCAAAAAACACCTTTTGAAATTCAAAAGTATATTAGATGATCAAGGGGTAAGATATAGTGAAACATCTTGGCCCTGGTTCTCTATTCATCGACCACGAGAAACCGAATTATTTGAAACGAGAGAAAAAATTCTAATTCCATATAGATCGAAACAAAATATTTTTGGATATTATGAAGACCCCGTTTATGCTAGTGGGGACGTGTTTTTTGCAATTCTACGAGCCAGAGGTTCATACAGTATAAAATTCTTATTAGGGGTCTTAAATTCTAGGCTAATTTACCAATGGTTATATCGTAGAGGAAAAAGAAAAGGAGAAATATTGGAACTGTACCAGGATCCTCTTTCTAAAATTCCTATTCCAAAAATTGAACTTGAAGAAAAAAGAGTACTCGCAAATAAAATTGAATCTTTAGCCAGTGAGATAATCTCCGAGAAGAAGAAAAACGTATGTTCCGATACCAAAAAGATCGAAGCACAAATTGACGAATTGGTTATGGATTTATACGGATTAAACGAAGAAGAAAAGGAGATAATCCGAAAATCTTAAAATTCATCATTAAAAAAGGTTGCCAAAGGCAACCTTTTTTGCTATACTTGATATATGGATAAGGAAAACGAAAAACAAAAAAAGTTTTATTGGCACGCCAACACAAGCAGTGGCGGAACTTTGAGTCTGAGTATCGGTTTTGAAGGAAATCCATCAAAAGAACAACAAACAAAAGCATTAGCGGGCGCAATAAAACAATGCCAAGAAAATATGGAACGTAACGGATTTATTCCGTATTCGGCGCAACTTATGTCATCGCGCGACATTTCTGAAAAATTCGGAAAAACTCGACAATACTGGGAAAAACTTTTGAACGAAGGAAAAATTTTGTGCAAAGAAACTTCCGCCGGCAGGATTACAACCGATCTATGGGTGCAGGGATATCTCGGAAAGCCGGAAGAAGTCAATAAATACGTAAAGAACGTAAAAGCCGTTTTAAAAACAATAAATGAACGAGAAGATAAAGGAAAAACATGGGGAAAAATTGATTGTCCGCTTTGCGGACAAGAAACTTTTAGTTTTGCCGTAAATTGCGGAGGCAACACAAACGGCATTTGTCGAAACAGTCCCTGTGGTTTTCACGTTCATACAATAAACTAATTTATGAAAAGAAAAAAAGTTAAACCTCCAAAAAAGAAAAGATTAATTTCAAAACGTTCTTTTACAGCAAAAGAACTCCAAGATATTTCCACGCTTTCGGAAATGCTCGGCAACATAATTCCCGCGACAACTTTCGGGAGTGGATTTTGCTTCCAAAAAATTGCTACGGAAAACGGTTTGAAAACATTTTGGAAAAAAGGAAACAAACAAGATCAAATATGTTTTTTTATTAAAAACGTGCTCAAATATCATCCTAAAGTTTTATATAAAATACTTCGCGAAAATTTGCCAAAGGGTATTAAAAGAAGGCATAAGCAAGGAAACCCCGTTCTGAAAGCTGAAATTGAAAAGATTGATACGGTATTAAAATCTTTGTCGGTTAATTTTTCAAAAGAAATTACTGAATTGAATTTACCCGTTGAAAGACCGCGAATAGTACCGCCTCCGATAGAATACCAAAAGATTTTAGAAAAAGCGTCGCTTCATCCTCTTTTGATTCCAGATTGTATTCAGCTTTACAAAGACGGACACATAAATGAATCCGTAAGAAAATCTCTTGAAAAATTAGAAAAATATGTTCAAGATGTTACTGGTCAACAGGATTTGATCGGTAAGGACTTAATGGCAAAAACTTTCAACGAAGCTAATCAACCAAAAATTAAAATTACTTCGTTGATATCAAAAAGTGACATCGCTCAACAAGAAGGATTCCGATATTTGAATATGGGATTGATGATGTATTGGCGAAACAAATTTAGTCATGGAGATCAAGAGCAAATATCATATATTGAAGCATGTAGTGTGATTTTATTTGTGAGCGAAATTATACGAATCATTGAAATATCAAAATAATCGCAAGAGAAGCGAACGCGAGCTTGCGAGCGGACAGTGCGGAGGCGTTAGTCTTTGTGGTAAACTATAATTATGCCACCAGAAGCTCAAAATTCTAAAACCGACGAAGTCGGAACGATGGACGGCGAAGCCGCTCAGATTGCTGAAATCTTGCAACAAACATACGATTTTTTGCCCTAAAAGTTATACACATTTTTTAAGGAGTTTTTTGCGTATTACTGGTATAATATCTGTATAGGTTGCGCTGTCACTCAGATTGTGATAAGGTAAAAGCCCGTAAGGAATAAAATAAGTTAAATAAAAGTGCCAAGTTTTATTAAGTAATTTTAAGAAAATATATGAACTTCATTCAAAAACTTTTGCATTTTTTTGGAATTGAAACAAATTATTTGTTTGACTGTGGCGGGGGGGACGGCTTTGATTAAAAAATAATCACTAAAACACTGTTCATTTTGAACAGTGTTTTTTCATAAGAAGTATTGCTTTATATCTGGCAAAATGTATCGGGTTTTTTGTGAATATTTGTTTTTTAAAAAGCCCAATACGATATTGACTTTTTATACGGCTTAAAAAATAATTCGCCTCTCTTCTTCGTATCCACCCGTTATCAAATATTTCTCTTAAATTTTTAAAAATAATTTCATGTTGTTCAGGTAAAAACGTTGGGGGAAAATATACCTTTGTGTACCAGGCTTGATTACAGTTAAAAATTTCTGATTCAAAAATTTTACAGAAGACATCAAGAGTTTCTATAAAATGTTTCAATTCTTGTATTTTTGTCCCTTTCATTCTGATACTGTTTGCACTGGCAACAAAATCATCAAAAATCTTTTTTTGTTCCTGATTTTTTATTGGAAGATTTGAAAAAACATGAAACGATCTCCATGTTTCATCTCTTTTCAGGTTATCAACAAAACGAGAATATGAGTCGGCGGTGAAAAATGTTTTACGAATAAACACTCCTTGTTGCTCTAAAAAATGTGTAATCAACTTTTCGGCACTATGACTTTTAAGGATTAAATAGTAAACTTTATCATTTTTATACCACTCATGTCTAAATACAACCCATTGAGCTAATATGAAGTATATTTTAAGGTAATCTTCCTGCGTGATTATTGGCACTTTTTCGCAAGAAATTATTTTTTCTAAAGAATTGCGTAAATTATCTGTTTGTGTAATATATGGGATGTATTTTTTCCTACTAAAAGTTGATAACAGTCCGAGGTGGTTTTTAAAAATCTCATAATTATATTTGTGACGTTCAATAAGAACACCTACCAGTAAAGTAAAAACACCTGCAACAACAGCAGCTTGAGCGTTTTCCGAAAGAAGCAAAAACCCTGAATATATTTCGCCCATAAAACTGGTAAAATGAAACCACCAAACTTGAGTATGCGATACCCAAGGAATTGTTGTAGACGATAATGATGAAATTGTAGTACTTGCTAAATTAGACATAATTGTAAAGGTACTGTTTATTCTACACATAAATACAGCTTGTGCAACACGATATTTTTAGGATTTTTATGATAAACTATCATTATGACACCAGAACTAAATAACTCGAAAAACGACAAAATCGGAACAACTGACGGCGAAGCCGTTTTGGTCGCTGAAAGCGTGACGGAAACGGCTCAAAATGAGCCGAAAACTGCCGAATCGCCGACAGGCGAATCGGGTCAATTAGGAGTAATTGACCCGATTGTTTCCGTGGAAACTTCCACGGGCGAGGCGAAGCCCGCCGAAACGATTTCGGCGCAAGCCGAAGCGGTTGCAAGCGCGCAAGCGCCAACTTCGCAAGCGGTAACGCCTGAACCGCGAAGCGGTGAAAACACCGCATCCGCCAGCTGGCGGAGTGATCGTTCCGCCCGTGGCAGTTGTCGTTTCTCCGCAGGAGAACAAGAAAAGCTTTGCTCTTTCTCTCCTCGCGCGAGCGAGGGAGAAATTGCAATTTCGGATCCGCCAGCTGGCGGAGAAAGAAACTTGATCTGATTTTGGTTGAAATTGGAAAGAAAGGAAAAATCACCAACGACGAAGTAGAAAAACTTTTGCATATCTCCGATAAAACCGCAGAGCGTTATCTTTCGCAACTGGTAAAAGAGTCAAAGATAAAAACCAACGGACTGAAAGGAAAAGCAGTTGAGTATTTAGCAAACTAAACTCTAAATGTAATAATCGAAGGCACAGAGCGAACACTGCCATCGCCGAAGCGGACGGCGGAGTGAGAGACCAAAGGAGCGAACGGAGTGGACGGCGGAGGCGATGGCGGTGTTTGCGGTGGTTGATATCACGCAATACTCTCGAGATGGCACGGAGCGCCTCGGCCGCCGCGAAACACGGAGAAATGAGCAATCCTACATAATCGAGGACGAAAAATATTCGATTGCTCATTTCGTAGTGTGAAGCGGCGGTAGCAAAAAGAGAAACGGGCTTTTCCATTTTCCTGTATAATTTGGGGGGCACGAAAAAATAGAAAAAAGTCAAAGCCCGTTTCTCTTTTTG
>Ga0172379_10010628_pt1 | contig 11105 bp, 3 predicted proteins | sample GrowelOW334metaG_FD_119756 | JGI IMG/M metagenome (GOLD analysis project Ga0172379, IMG submission 119756) | Groundwater microbial communities from an aquifer near a municipal landfill in Southern Ontario, Canada - Groundwater well OW334 metaG | ecosystem: Environmental > Aquatic > Deep... | reverse complement strand
TGCAATCTGGTAGCTTACGCCACCGTATGAAACACGGGTAACATCTTCGCGAGGCGCTGAATTTTCAAGCGCCTTTATGAGAATCTGAACCGGGTTTTCATTGGTCTGCGCGTAAATCTTGTCAAATGCCTCTTCGACAATCCGCATTACTTTGAGTTTCTTGCCTTGCAATTGGCCTTTGGTTCGGATGACTTTGCCAGATGTTTTTTCACCTGTCCCTCCCCTTAGCAACTTGTTTACCAATCTTTCAACAACGTTTACCCCTTGCTTTGCATGCTGTTTTTTTGCATGCCTTCCGCATGAATAGGGTATGGTTGTCGGGACTAGCGAAACGGTCTGGGCAATGCTCTTGTCCTTTATATGGATATTTTCCATATCATATTTTCCGAATAGTTTTTCAGACATAGGAATCACTTCAGCTATCTCTTAGGCTTCTCTTTCTTGCCCTTTCTGAGCATCTGCATGTCCGCATTGTTTACGGCGATGACCTTATACCTGACACCAGGCATGGAACCCATCTGCCCCCTTTGCGAACCGCCCAATCCAGCAATAATCACTTCGTCGTGCTCGTCAATATAGTTGATTGCCTTATCCCTGACTGCGTGGGCACTGACGACCTTTCCGTTCTTTATCAATTGGACTTTTACACATTTGATAAGCCCAGAGTGCGGCTGCTTTTGTTCGAGCGTAATCTTTTCGAGAACTATGGCCTTTGCCATCGGCGCTCCTTCTAGAGGGTCGAATTTTTCCTTCAACTTGAGCGTCCTTCGCTTCCACTTTTTGCTTAACCATCTTTGTTTTTTCCTTTTCCTGAGCAGATTTCTACCTGCGAATTCTCCATTAGCCATCGGTTCACCTATATGTAAGTATTCCGTAGAATTAGGAGTAGATACTGTGCTCCCAATTAATTTGGAGCACAACTAGCAAACCGACTAGATACCGTTGGTTTGCTATCCTCGCTATAATACGGTTGGATTAAAGTTAACGATAAGAAATGTTTATAAAGTCTACAGTACGCCCCCAACGGCGTTCAAAATCAGCATCGAGAACATCAAAAAGAACATTATCGCCAGTATTATGTTCGCCAGCTTCAGGCCGTCGAATGCCGCATTTGCTGCCGTCTTCGCGCTTGCAAGCGCTTCGTTTTGCGCAGCAACGCTTTCTTTCACGCTTTCAATCTGTGTTTTAAGCCCTGCAATGTTATCCGCATGCACATCAAAGTCCTTGTTTATAATGTCTATTTTTACGGCGGTTTCAGAAATCGAGCTTCCCGCATCGCTTATTTGCGTCCCGTAGCTGGAAAACGAAATTATCCCCAGATTTATTGTTTTTAACGAATTCCCCAAATCTGTAAGCCCGGCGCCTGTCCCAGTTACGCCTGTTTTTAGGGAATTCATCATATCTTTCAAATCCGCAATGGTAGTATTTGCCTGCCCAACCGATTCGGCTGCTGCCCCCAAGGAATTTTCAACGCTTTTCATTATTCCGCTCGCTGCGTTTATCTGCAATATTGCTTTTTCGTGCGTGTTTTGTATCACTCCGTTTGCAATGAACGCGAGCACAATCGTGAGCATTATGCCGACCACTCCCAGAAGTATGGATATTGCGAAAACCGGCGTTTTCAATTTTTTCAGGCTTTTAAGCAGGTCTGGGTCTATATCCATTTTCAAATCCAGCTTTTCTTTTTCTTCCGGCAAATCTTCACCCTAAAAACTTTCTCATCCATGCCGCGCGCTTGATATCCTCGCGTATGGTAATTTCCTGCCCTTTCATTATCTGGGCAAGTATCTTTTCCGTAATTCCAGCATATTCCTCATCTATTTCATAATCAATTCTTCCAAGAACTTTTTTTACTCCCTCCTTTATCTCTTTGGGCAGCAGTTCTAGGTTTTTTTCAGAAAGATAGCGTGCGGAATCCTTAAGGTCCTCATCAATTTTTACATATACATCATGAAGCTCGTCAAATTCCTTTTCACTGAGCGCGCTAAGCCCTATAAGTTCGGGCGGCAACCCAATTGAATAAAGCGCCCCGCAGAATTTGATTGCCCTTGGCAATTTCATCCCTTTCATTGAGCGGGAATAGCCGAACAGGCCTACGTGCAATTTCCTCATCCTTCTGGACGGTATGTAATTTGAGGCTATGTTTATCAAGTCTGCAACCTTTCCAACCTGCTTTTGGTATTCCTCAGTCATTTTTTTCATGAGAGCCAATGCCTTTTTCTTGTCTAGCGCAAGCGGCTCGCCCCTTCTGGAATAATTGAGCATGTCTATTGCATTTGCTACGTCCCGGAATGGGTGGTCGTACTTGAAAGATGATTGCAAAGTAAATGTTTGGACGCTCGGATATTCATCCCCGCAATTATTTACGTTGTCTGGCTTGAAATTGCCGCGGAATGGCGCGCTCCCAACCCCCAAAATCGGCAATAAATCTATGCCTATTTTTTCTTCAAGCTCGCTCAATTCCAAAAGCGCAATTTTCGCCATCAATACTGCAGTGGCGCTCCCATAGTTGAGTGCAGGGTCGCTTCTTGCCAGGAATATCCTTTGATATTCCTGCTTTTTTCCTTCCAAATATTTTTCAACAATATGCGGGGCGTTCATGAATGAATCATAATCTTCGAACAATGGGATTACGCTTATGCTTTCAGGCTTGAAGTCGCCAACCCAGTCCTTTACCTTTATTCCATCCCGCCCGATTTTCATCCCCTTTTGGCCGACAATTACTTTTTCATAATAATCCTTCACCCGTTCCACTTCCTGATAGTTCGTTGTCATTGGCAGGATTACTTCAAATATGGGCGCCACGTCCCCGTAAATTATCCTTGCAACATCATACGCCCTTGGGATGCTGTGGAGCGTTTCAAGCAGGATTTTTCCCTGGTCTTTCTGGACTGAAGGGTTCGGAACCCGGTAAGTAAGGTATACATCTTTTCCAATCGTGTTTTTCTTGAAGAATTCAGTATATTTTGAAAGGAGTTTTTCTACGACTTCATTGTCAACTTCCTTCCCTTCGCTGTCCCACATCTGTTCCTTGCAGTTCAGTTGCGAAAAAACGTAGAATGCTTCCTTTACTTCTGCCTCTCCGGTCATCACTTCGCTGTCTGCAAAAAAAGGCATTGAAATGTTGTCCGGATGCTGGGTGCTCATGCATCGTGAAACTTTTACCATAGTTGAAGTTACCAGCTTAGCGCTTAAAAATCGTTTGGTATGCGGGCTGCGCCAAAACCTATGCACGCGTGCGCACGCGCGCGTTCGTAGATTCGCATTTTTCTTCCATAGATATATAAATCTTATTTGATAGTACTGGACGTGGCAGTTATCCGTGCAGGGGGGTTAGTACTACTAGTTATTAGTATTATTGCTCTAGCCGGGATTGGGTATGCTGCATGCGTAAATATTTCTGACAGTACTACCTGGGGGGCCACATTCGTCAGTGTTCCTGCCAACATTTCAAACCAGTCTTTTTACGTCAATGGGGATATTACCCTATGCCGCGATACCTATTACGTTCCGACTGTGTTCCCGCTATTCATAATTAATGGTTCGTATTCCATTGATTGTAATTACTCCACCCTCATTGGCAATGGTCTTGGGACTGGGGTATCCAGTAATTCTAATTCAACAAGCGTTTACAATTGTATTTTCAACAATTTTTCAAGAGGATTGAATATTCTTGATATCAACGATACTAGCAATTATACATCTTGGAACTGGAGTTCTAATTTTACCTTTGCTTCTTCTAACTTTGAGATAGGAACAATCAACAAACTCGCAGTTGACAAGGATGGGAGCTATGTTTTTGGGGATAATGCAGGCAATATAATCCACCTGGCTGCAAATGGCAGTGTTATTTTAAATTGGTCAAAACCTAATTCTGCATTTTTTTCACTTGCCGTAGATGGGAACGGGAATTATCTTGCTGCTGGGACATATTTGACCAACTGGATACTCATTAAATATACTTCGTCAGGTTCAGAACTTTGGAACTGGACTCAAAATTCGGGCGGTGGCACAGATATAATACATTCCGTTGCTGTTGATGGTGATGGAAATTACGTTTTGGGAGGTTTTAGTAGTAGTGGGTCGGGCTGGCGAGCAGTAAAAATAAACGGCACGAGCGGAAGGGATATCTGGAACTGGACGCAGGCCCCGGGAATTTATGATTATCTCTATGATATTGCGGTGGACCAAGATGGAAATTATATTGCTGTCGGGGGATTTGGTTCTTCTTTTCCAACCGATCAATGGAGGGCAGTAAAAATAAACGGCACGAGCGGAAGGGATATCTGGAACTGGACACAGAACCCGACTTCTAACTCTGATACTGCCTATTCAGTTGCAGTGGACTCGGCTGGGAATTATGTGGTTGCAGGTTACCAACAGGATGTTATTGATGGCAAAATATACCGCGTGGTTAAAATTTCAAATGGCGGCGCTACCCTTTGGAACTGGACTGCAAAAGCTGGAAATGGCCTTTCAAAATTACCAAGTGTTGCCAATGCCATTACGGTTGACCAAGAAGGAAATTATATTTTTGGAGGCATAGTTGGCTGGTCTGCCCCCGAGTCATATCCAACTAAATTAACTGCCTTTCGTCTCTTCAAAGTCACTCCTGCCGGGTTGAACTTAACGAACTGGACATGGAATTACACTGGCAAAACCAGCTATTTGAGCGCGCTTTCAGTTGACCAGGATGGAAACTGGCTTGCCGGCGGCTATTTCAACGACTCTGGCAAATACCTCAGCGTAATCAAATTCGCGCCAAACAAAATCAGAATGTCGAATATTTCTGTTGAGAATGTTTCAATTTTCAGCCCAAGCCCTTCGACCTATTTGGCAATTCCAAACGCATCGATTAATTTTACAAACCTGACTATCGGTTACAACGAAAGCGTTGGAAAAATAGAATTTTCGCGTGTTTCCTGGGCAAATGGTACCCTATCGTCAAATCGAAATGTTTTTTTAAATATTAGTTTTGTTTCACTCGACAGTTCTGATGCAGATGCGCAAACATTCAACTCCTCGGCAAATATTACGATAAATCCAGGCTATGGTGATTGCAATCTTTTATATTACAAATTGGGCGGGCTGCCGCAGAGCCAGTCGGCAATCCTAAATTCCGGAACCCGTTTCAATCCTGCCTATTCGTCCTGTTCGGATGGGGTCACCCGTTTTTCAACTTTGGATGGTTTCTCTGGCTATTCGGCAACAGTGTCGTTAATTATAGTCAATGTCAGTGCCCCATGTACGACCGGTTCGGATTATTATTCATCAATTCAATCAGCAATTAACGTGGCCTCTCCTGGCGATACAATAATTGTCTGCGCGAACGGGACCTCGGGGTATACCGAAAGCGTGAGCATAAATAAATCTGTCAACCTCCATGGTAACGAGTCCTGGGTTTTGGTCAACTCTTTAGATACCGCAAGTATTTTCGTTGTTACTGCAAACTATGTTAACATCTCAAACTTTACCTTAAATGGAGCGTCTGGGTCTGGTTCCAATGCACTATTGGTTCAATCCAACTATTCAAGCATAAACAATGTGCTGGCAAATAATTCTTATAATTGCCTGCGCCTCTCTTATTCAAATTTCGTTTCATTCAATAATAGCGCAGCATATACCTGTTCCAATTCTGCCTTTTGGATTAATGGCAACAACAATACTATTTCCAATAGCCAATCTTCTTCTTACCATTCAACTATTCAAGGTAATCAAAATAACCTAACCAATTGCAGTTTTTGGGGTTCGAACTACGAGGCTCTTGACGTATACGGTTCAAATAATTTCCTGTATGCAATATCCGTGTTCGGCAATGCCCAGGGGGCCGTACTTAGCGGTTCCAACAACAATATTACTAATTCAAATTTTGTCAATTCAACTTCTGGCTTCGACCTTTCTGTCACGGGTTCTGGAAACATTTTGAATAATGTTAATGGTTCCGGGGGCAAGCCAATAGTAATTTTCGATTCTCCTGTAACCCTTTCAAATTGGTACAATAACGTAAGCGAGTTAATTTTTACCGGAGATGCAAACGGTTCAATCCTAAATAATATTACTATTAACCGAAGCGGAGAAACGAGATATGGCGGGGGCATTTTATTGACTAATATCCAATATGTTAACCTTAGCGGATTAGTTTTGGATAATCTTTACTATGGGGTATACATTTCTAATTCTAACTTAGCTGGCTATACCAATGTCTCTAACGTGGTTCTGGCGAATACCTCAATCGGAATACAGGTTATACAGTCAAAATATAACCTAATTTCTAATGTTACTAGCTATGATTCGGGGAAAGTTGTCGATGTGCAATATGGTACTGGGAACGGTATTAGTTCCATAAATTCCTATTCTGGCAACCAAGATATTTACATTGCATATTCCAGCCAAAACAACGTAAGCGATTCTTACTTTTATAACTCTTCCCAGGCTGGGGTATATTTAAATGGCGCGTCAGGCACCGTCATAACCAATTCTTCCGCCAATTATTCTTCCGTTAGTTTTAGGGCTTCAGGGGGAAGCGGGAATACCTTCAGGGAATCAACTGGATATAATTCCGTTACCGTATTTGATATGGCCTATTGTGAACCCCACAATTCTATATTGGATTCCCAGGCTTACGATTCTACCTATGGATTTAATGTTTGCGCAAATAATCTGTCCATCATCAATCTTTCGGTTACTAATTCTACGGTTGGCGGGATTATTTCGACTTCGGGCAACCTTTCTATTATCAATCTTTCTGTGTCCAATGCCAGCAATGGCTTGTGGATTTACGACTCGTCAAATATCTCTATTTTCAATTCCTCTTTCCTAAACAGCAGTGAACTTGGCCTTAATCTTTCAAATTGCATAAATACTAGCCTTACCAACGTGCACATGTTTAACAACCCAAACAATAGCCTGTCTGTTCTTCAAGGCGCAAGCCCGGGCTGGATTAACGTTACCAACCTGACAATTGATAATCCTGCAGGAAACTTCAGCAATTACACTTCCATCTCCTACTACGATGAAATTTCAGAAAATTCAACCTATTCGATACGGTGGACCGCAAACCAACCTGCCCTTCCAAGTGAACGCTTCGTTTTCTTAAACAAATTTATTAATATTACCGCCAACCAAACAATGTCCATTGATTCAATAAGCTGGACTTGGCTTGATTCTGAGGTTGAGGGCCATAACGAGCAAAACCTGGAACTTTGGCAGTACGATAATGCCGGATGGATTCGGCTCAACAACACTCCGGATGCTGTCAACAACCGGCTTTCCCTAGTAAATTTAACTCCTGGCTCTGATTATGCAATCTTGGAATACACTAGAATAAAGGTGGTCAATGCCTCTGCACCTTGTGCCGTTGGGTATAACTATTTTTCTAGCATCCAATCCGCGATAAATAATGCAACTGCTGGCGATACGATAATTGTCTGCAGGAACGGTACTCTTACTAGCGCCTATGCTGGTTTCTATCTAAATAAGTCAATAAACATATATGGAAACGAATCCAATGTTTTCATTTCAAGCACAATCATAATCAATGTTTCTGCAAATGTCTCTAATTTTTCATTGCGCTCAGTTTCCAGTCCGTTCTCAATAGCTTCTAGCGGGCCGCTATATATATCGCACATAAATATAACTCAGGGGTCCGGTTCGATAGTTAATATTCAAAATTCTGACCGGGTGTTTATTGACAATCTCTCTATCAAGGATTCTACAGCTACGAATACCTACGGGATAAACTGGTTTAGGTCTAATTTTACCCTTTCAAATTCAACATTTGTTAATACCTACCAGGATTTTACCTATAGCTTTCAAGACTCAAGCCAATGCAATGGCGTTATTTTTGAAAACGTGCTTTCTGGCGGGCAGCCAGTACTTTTTTATAATGGGACGGTCAATATTTCCAATTCCAATAGAAATTTAACCCAGCTTTTACTTTGCAATGCAGACTATTCGACCATCAGCAATGTTACAATTCACCAAACTAATTATTACAATCCTGGGGTTAGTCTGATTTATACTGACTACAGCAATATAAGCGGATTATCTATCTACAGTGGAAATGGCGGCATGGCTATCTCCTACGGGGAAAACAACAGTATAATCAATTCGATAATCGGAAACGTATCCAACCAGGCGTTAACTGTTTCTAGTGCAGGAAATTTCTTTTCAAACCTGACAATATTCAATAATACCTACGGAATCATTCTATCGAAAAAAGATAATCGTTTTGAAAACCTGTCGTTATCAAATTCTTCTGTCCGCGCTTTTTATTATAATCTATTTTATTCCCAAGAATCAAATAATATAACTATAATAAATGCGTTTGTCAATACTAGCGCATTTGGTTTCTATTTTTATTCATTTTCCGGGGTGGGCCCAACAAATATCACCCTTATCAATTGCACTGCCCCCTCATTTTCTTTTTCTTCCGGCTTGTCTAACGTATCCATAATAAATTCAACCGCGTATAATGGTGGGTTTTCTATAGCATCCCATAACAATACTATTTTGGGGTCCGTAGCATACAATTCTACCTATGGTTTTTCAATTACTGGGTCTGATAATATAATTTCTAATATTTCTTCATATAACAATACCTACGGCGTTTACCTAAGTTCTGCGCATACAAATAACATCTCCAATTCTACTCTCCAGAGCAATACCTATGGAGTTTATCTAACTGGAACTTCAAACAAGAATTCTTTCGTAAATCTTCATGTTTACAACAACACTGCGGCCGGTTTTCATGTTCTACCTTCGAATTCCATACTCCTCTACATCCGCAACATCACGTTTGACAATCCCTACGGGAATTTTGAAAATTACACGTCAATAAATCTTACCGATTCCCTATCTTCAAATTCAGGGTATAACATTACGTGGATTGCGCAGCCAGCAGTTTTGCCTAACGGCAGGGTTTCGTTCAATCAAAAGTTTATCAACATCTCTTCCGCTTCCACGCCAATAATTGATTCAATTACTTTTGGCTGGCTAAGTTCAGAAGAGTATGGCTATGAGACGTCAAAGGTTGAACTGTGGGCGTATAATAGCAGTGCGTGGTCCCAGCTTAGCACGTCTTTGGATAATATTTCGCGTGTTATTTCACTATCCAATTTCTATCCATCGACTAATTATGCCCTGCTCCAGCGCAACGTTTCCTGCGGAAACCTCGGCATTCCAAATGCCGTTTACAACATGTATGAAAACCTTTCATCTACCGGAACCTGTTTCAACATTACGGCAACCAATATTACGTTAGACTGCAATAGTTTCACAATAACTGGCAATCTTTCTGAAAATACCTACGGGATTTATTCAATTGAAAATAATTCAGTTATCCGGAATTGCTTTGTAAATAACTTTAGCCACGGGATTTATTTATGGGGTTCCAATTACAGTGAAGTCTACAATAATTCGGCATATAATAACTCGTTGGACGGCATATTCCTTAACTCTGGGGTAAATGCAAACCTAACCAACAATACTGCTTATAATAATTCTCAATATGGGATTCGTTTATCTTCTGGCTCTAATGCCTATCTTATTAACAATTCTGCCTATAACAACACCGCTGCCGGCATTTATTTATCTGCAAGCCCAACCAATTATCTGGTCAACAACTCTGCCTATGGCAACATCGGGGCGGGCATCTACCTGTCGTCAAGTTCAACCAATAACCTTACCCACAACTTTGCCTACAACAATTCCCCCTACGGCATTCGCCTGGATACTTCTAATGCCAACAATATAACTGACAATTTGGTTTTCAACAATTCCAACGCTGGCTTCTATCTTTATACTTCAGGTTACAATGATTTGACAAATAATTCTGCCTACAACACGGGAGTTGGTTTTTTCCTGGGCACATCCTTCAGCGCCAGTTCCTACAATAACCTAATCAATAATTCTGCCTACGACAATTCACAAATTGGGTTCTACGTTTATTATTGTTTCAATAATAACCTAATCAACAATTCTGCCCGCAACAATTCCTACGGTTTCAAAATCGACCAGGGTTCTCGCAACAACCTGATAGGCAATCTTGGTTTCAATAGTTCGTTATTCGCTTTTTATATGGATTCCGGCGATGAAAATAGCGGAAATATCATCAGCAATCTTGCTTACAATAGCTACGTCGGTTTCAGCATACGTTCGTTTTCGTCAAACGTTTCAAACAATTCTGTTTATGATTCGGGTACAGGTTTCTATATTAACGGCTGCAATTATTTTAATTTAATAAACAACTCTGCCTACGATTCTGCATTCGGTTTCTATGTTGATGGCGTTTCGTATATTAATATCACTAACAACTCTGCCCATAATAATTCCTACTCGGGCTTATTTTTGAATAACGCTTATGCTTCCGTTATTACTTCAAATGCTGTTTTCAATAATTCTCAGGGAATTAACATAACTATCCCTTCTGGTGTTTATGAAAACCTTAATCTATCTTCAAACAACTTGGAAAACAATACGGTTGCAATTGTATCTTTCGGTGCAATGAGAAACGTAACCCATTCAAACAACAACTTCACTGGTTCGCAAACAATATATAATTTTTCAAACGTAACCAATTTCACAGCAACCGGCCTGAGCTATTTCGGAACCGACTCCTTTGCAATGAATATCTGGTCTGGCGGAATCTATTTCAATAAAACTGCTGCGCCCCTATCCCTCCCGTCAAACGGAATTAGCCTGGGAAGGTATTTCAACATTACAAACTACGGCGCATCTAATCTCACTCTTAACCTTACCTATACTGCGGAAGAATTGGCAGCATTGGGCATAACAGATGAGACGACCCTGAAAATATTCCGGTATAACGGAGTTTGGTCAACGCTTACTACTAATGTGGATACGGTAAACAAAGTCGCTTCTGCAAACATAACCGAGTTCAGCATATTTGCATTGATGAGCGAGAGGGAAACAACCATCTATGTCAATAAGTCGGATAATGGCTGCGGTCCTGTCAGTGCAACTAGTTTTACCTCAATCCAAGATGCAATAAACAATGCTTCCGCCGGCGGTACGGTAATTGTCTGCAGGAACGGCACGGTTGGCTATACTGAAAATGTGACAATTGCCAAATCAATCAACATCCG
>Ga0172379_10010627_pt1 | contig 11106 bp, 14 predicted proteins | sample GrowelOW334metaG_FD_119756 | JGI IMG/M metagenome (GOLD analysis project Ga0172379, IMG submission 119756) | Groundwater microbial communities from an aquifer near a municipal landfill in Southern Ontario, Canada - Groundwater well OW334 metaG | ecosystem: Environmental > Aquatic > Deep... | reverse complement strand
GGCCTGTCCCCGAAGACCTGCGCGAGCGGGCGGCCGAGATCCTCGGGCGCCAGCAGGCGCTGCTGACGGGCCTGGCCGAGCGCCTCGGCGCCACGCATCGCCAGCAGGAGATCGCCGACCACGTCGGACGAGTCTCGACCCGAGACCGCAGCCGGCCGGTCTACGTCGACATCAGCACCTGAGGAGCGGGCCGGCCACCATCGTCGTCAGCCGCTGGGCGATCTCGCCCAGCGGCACGACCTCGTCGGCCAGGCCCGCGTTGGCGACCGCACCGGGCATCCCCCACACGACTGACGTGGCCTCGTCCTGGACCATGATCCGGCCCTTGCGCTCCGCGATCGCGCGGCAGCCCCCGAGCCCGTCGTGGCCCATGCCGGTGAGCACCAGCGCCACCACCGCGTCACTGTAGGTCTCAGCGGCGGAGCGGAAGAGCGGGTCGGCCGCGGGGCGACAGAAGCTCTCCTTCGGGCCATCGTCGAGATGCGCGCGGACCACCCCGGAAGCCCGGGAGATCCGCAGGTGGCGATCGCCCGGGGCGACCAGCACCTGGCCCGCGACCACGAGGTCCCCGTCCACGGCCTCGCGCACCGAGAGCGGCGAGACGCGGTCGAGCCGCTCGGCGAACATGGTGGTGAAGACGGGCGGCATGTGCTGGGCGAGGAGCACCGGCACGGGCAGGTCACCCGGCAGCGCCGCGAGCACCTGGGCCAGGGCGTCCGGCCCGCCGGTGGAGCTCGCGATCACCAGGAGTCGGCAGGGAGTCTGCCGCGGCAGCGCCGGGCGTCGTACGACGGGGCGCGCGGCGACCACGCGCCGCACGCCGGCCAGCGCCTTGATGCGCGGCACCAGCTGCTCGCGCACCTCGGTCATCGACTCGGCCATGGAGCCGGTGTTGCTCGGCTTGGTGACGTAGTCGGAGGCGCCGTTGGACAGGGCCTCGAGCGTGCTCGTGGCGCCGCGCTCGGTGAGCGTCGAGAACATGATGATCGGCAGCCGGGGGTGGCGGGGGTGGATCACCGCCAGGGCGCCGAGGCCGTCCAGGCGCGGCATCTCCACGTCGAGGGTGACGGCGTCGGGGAGCAGGGCGTCGACCATCTCGATCGCCTCGAGCCCGTCCCGCGCCGCCCCAATCACCTCGATGTCGGGGTCCTCGGACAGCACGGAGCTGATGAGCCTGCGCAGCACGGACGAGTCGTCAACCACCAACACCCTGATCACACGTGGCAGATCGGCCCGTGAGGGGTCGGACTGAGAACTTCACCAAGTGCCGCGCAGTTACGTCTCAGGATCGATCACCCGATCCCGATGAATGCCCCGTGAGCATCGCAGAGTCCAGCTTCCACTACGTGGCCGACCTGGTGCGCCGGGAGACGTCCATGCTGTACCAGCAGGGCAAGGAGTACCTCGTCGCGGCACGGCTCCTGCCACTGGCCCGGGAGTCCGGGGACGCCGACGTAGACGTCTATGTCCGCCGCCTGAAGACCGACGCCTCCGAGCGACGCAAGGCGATCGATGCCCTCACCATCAACGAAACGTCCTGGTTCCGCGACAACGCGCCGTACCAGGCCTTCACCGACGTGCTCCTGCCGCAGGCGATCGCCGCGCGCCAGGCCACGCGGAAGGTCTCCATCTGGTCGGCGGCGTGCTCGAGCGGCCAGGAGGCCTACAGCCTCTCGATACTGCTCGACCAGCAACTGCCGTTGGGCTGGACCGCAGAGATCCTCGCCACCGACGTCTCGACGGCCATGCTCGAGCGGGTCAAGGCCGGGCGCTACAGCCAGGTGGAGATGAACCGGGGCCTGCCGGCCACCCACCTGGTGCGCTACTTCACGCGGGTCGGCAGCGAGTGGGAGGTCTCCCCCGAGCTGCGCCGGGTGGTGACGACCCAGCACCTCAACCTGGCCACGACGTTCCCGCCGCTCCCGACGTTCGACATCGTCTTCCTGCGCAACGTCCTCATCTACTTCGACCTCGAGACCAAGCGCGACATCCTGCGCCGCATCCACGCGCGGGTCGCTCCTGGGGGCGCGCTGCTGCTCGGCTCGTCCGAGACCACGCTCGACCTGACCGACAGCTGGGAGCGCGAGGCCGTCGGTCGGGTGCAGGTGCACCGTCCGATCCAACCGGCCGCGGCGTTCGGCCTCGCCGCACCCACGAGGGCCGCCGGATGACCGTCCGGATCCTCGACCGCCAGACCCTCACCTCTCGACAGGAGCCCGACCCATGCACGCGCTGATCATCGACGACTCCCGGGCCATGCGTTCGATCCTGCGACGCATCGTCACCGATCTCGGCTACGAGACGACCGAGGCCGAGCACGGCCAGGCCGCGCTCGACCACCTCGAGGGCGGCCTGGCGCCGGACCTGTGCCTGATCGACTGGAACATGCCGGTCATGGACGGCTACACCTTCGTCCAACGGGTGCGCGACGACACGCGCTGGCGCGACGTCACGTTGATGATGGTCACCACCGAGAGCGAGCACGGCCAGATCGTGCGGGCACTCGCGGCCGGCGCCCACGAGTACGTCATCAAGCCCTTCACCCCCGACGCGATCGTCAACAAGCTCGAGCTGCTCGGGCTCCTGGCGACGGAGGTGCCGGCATGATGCTCCAAGGCCCCGGCCTCACCGACCTGCACGCCGTCGTCGACGAGGTCTGGTCGAGCTTCCTCGGCCACGAGGAGCCCCTGCTGCCTGCACTGCCCGACCCGGCATCGGCGGGCGGGATCACCTGGTCGGCCGCCACCAGCGTGACCGGCGCCTGGAACGGCGTCGTCACCGTCGAGATCCCCGACGCCGTCGCACACACGGCGACCGAGCGGATGCTGGGCCTCGTGGCCGGTCAGGCCCTCACCACCGAGGACGTGGCGGACGCCGTCGGCGAGCTCGTCAACATGATCGGTGGCAACGTCAAGAGCCTGATGCCGGGTCCCAGCGTCCTGTCGCTGCCGCTCGTGGCCCGCGGCACGATCGCGTCGCCCTCCGACCTCGCCGAGGTCTCGTGCCTCGACCTCACCTGGGCCGGAGCCCCGCTCCGCATCACCGTGCTCGCCCGGCGTGACGCCCCGACACAGGCAGCCGACCGCTCCGCCCGCAACTCCGCCGATACCCGGGAGTCGGCATGAAGATCCTCGTCGCCGACGACAGTCGCGTGATGCGCCAGATCGTCATCCGCACCCTGCGCCAGGCCGGGCACGGCGGTCACGAGATCGTCGAGGCCCAGGACGGCAAGGAGGCGCTCGAGCTCGTGCGCAGCGAGTCGCCCGACCTCGTGCTCTCCGACTGGAACATGCCGGAGATGAACGGCATCGACGTCCTCACGAACCTGCGCGCCTCCGGCTGCCAGGTTGCCTTCGGCTTCGTCACCTCCGAGGGCTCCGAGGAGATGAGAGCCCGCGCGTCCCAGGCCGGGGCGGCGTTCCTGATCGCCAAGCCCTTCACACCCGAGGCGTTCGGCGCGGCGCTCGCGGGCATCGGGGTCGAGTGACGATGACCGACACGCACCTGCCGTCGACCAAGGACGTGCGCGACCTGCTGGCCGGCCTGCTCGGCAAGGACGTGACGCTCAGCCCCACCGGCCCCCTGGCGCCCGGCCCCGCGACGCCGGCCAGCGTCGCGGTCTACACCGACGACTCCCTGCAGGTGCGGGCGGTCATCGCCTGCGACCTGGGGTTCTCCGCGCGCGCCGGTGCCGCCCTGGCGCTGATGCCCCCGGCCAGCGCCGACGCGGCCCTGGAGGAGGGCACGCTCGGTACTCCGCTGACCGAGAACCTCTACGAGGTGCTCAACATCGCCGCCTCCCTGTTCAACGTCGGCGAGGCACCCCACGTCAAGCTGTACGACCTGCACCCGGCCGGCCCGCCGCTGCCACCCGACGTACGGGTGCGGACGTTGACGCTGGGCCGCCGCGAGGACCTCGCCGTGGACATCGCCGGCTACGGCGCGGGCCGGCTCTCGATCGTTCTCTGCTGACCGGCCGGCGCCAGGCCCACCTGTCTGGACGCTCGCAGGATCTTCAGCGATTCCCTCAGGTCGCCCTTCGCAGCACCGATCAACCCAGCGAGCACGGATCGCTCGCCTACACCTCCGCCGACGGACCGGCACCCACTCGACCCCCCGCGAGAGGCTTGTTGTGTCCGTTCCTGCGTTCTCCGCGTCCGATGCCGTCTCCTCCGTCCTCTCGGCCGCCCTCGACGGGTTGTCGATGCGCCAGCGCGTCATCGCCGACAACATCGCAAACATCGACACGCCCGGTTTCCGGGCGACCAGCGTCGACTTCGAGAGCTCGCTGCGCGCGGCCATCAGCTCGGGCGACCCGGGCCAGCTCGGCGTGGCCACGCTGGCGACCGACACCCCAGTTGGCCCCAACGGCAACAACGTCGACCTCCGCAAGGAGACGGTCGCGGCGATGCAGTCGCAGTTCCAGTACCAGATGATGACGCGAGCGGTCAGCGACCGCTTCGACATCCTGCGCATCTCGGCCGGTGCGTGATGGGCGCCTTCGACCTCCTCGGCATCGCCGGCTCCAGCCTCGGCATGCACCAGACCTGGCTCGACTCCCTCGCCAACAACATCGCCAACGTCAACACCGTCACCTCGACCGACCAGAACGCCTTCCAGGCCCAGATGGTCTCCGCCGCCCCCCGCCCCGGTGGCGGCGTCGACGTCGCCGGCATCGCGCTCAGCGACCCCGCCGGAACGGTGGTCCACGATCCCGACCACCCGCTCGCGGACGCCGACGGCAACGTCCGGGCGCCAGCCGTGGACATGTCGAGCCAGATGAGCCAGCTGATCATGGCCCAGCGCGGCTACCAGGCCTCGGTCCAGGTCACCAAGTACGCGCAGGAGACCTACTCCAGCGCCCTGTCCATCGGAGGTCGCTGATGAGTGTCTCCGGCATCGAGGCGATGGGCTTCACGCCGTACGTCGCCCCGCAGGTCCCCGCGTCCGGCGCGACGGGGGCCGGCGCGGCCGCCGGCCCGTCCGGTGTGCAAGGCGCCTCGTTCGGCGACCTGGTGCTCGACGGCCTCGACCGCCTCGAGGGCGTGCAGGACCGCAGCGACCAGCTGGCCGTGCAGGCAGCCACCGGTGACCTGCAGAACCTGCACGACTACACGATCGCCGCCACCGAGGCCACCGTGACGACCCAGATGACCGTGGCCGTGCGCAACAAGGCGGTCGAGGCGTTCACCGAGATCATGCGGATGCAGGTCTGATGAAGCAGCACCTGGGTCGCGCGCTGACGAGGTACCAGCGCACCTTCGCGACGTTCACCACGGGCCAGAAGGCCATGGCCGTGCTCGGCACGGCCGCCCTGCTGCTCGCCGGCTTCCTGGTGTTCAAGTGGGCCTCGACCCCCAGCATGGCGCCGCTGTACTCCAACCTCTCCTCCAGCGACGCCTCCGCGGTCATCGACCAGCTCGAGACGAGCGGCGTGCCCTACGAGATCGGCGACGGGGGCGGCACCGTGATGGTGCCCCGCGACCTCGTCTACTCGACCCGCATCGACCTGAGCGGCGAGGGGCTGCCCACGAGCGGTGACGACGGCTACTCCCTGCTCGACAGCCAGGGCCTGTCCACCTCGCAGTTCCAGGAGCAGACGGACTTCAAGCGGGCCATGGAGGGCGAGCTGTCCCGCACCATCGAGGCCATCGACGACGTCGAGACCGCGGTCGTGCACCTCGCCCTGCCTCCCCAGCAGGTCTTCGCCGACGAGCAGGACCCCGCCACGGCGTCGGTCCTGGTTGCCACCCGCCCGGGCACCACGCTCGGCGCCGACCAGGTCCAGGCGGTCGTGCACCTGGTCGCCTCCAGCATCGACGGGCTCGACCCCACGAAGGTGACCGTCGCGGACTCGACGGGGCTGGTGCTCTCCGCACCCGACGACTCGACCTCGGCCGCCGCGAGCACCCGCACCCAGCAGACCGAGGCGATCCAGAACCAGCTGCACGGCCGGCTCCAGGCGATGCTCGACCGGGTCGTCGGCGTGGGCAACTCGACCGTGCAGGTGACCACCGACCTCGACTTCGACAACTCGGTCACCGAGACCACCGACTTCTCCATCGACAAGGAGACCCCGCCACTCTCATCGTCCAGCAGCAGCGAGACCTACACGGGAGCCGGGGCCTCGGCCCCGGTCGGCGGCGTCGGCGGCGTGGTCGGCCCCGACGGCCAGATGGACAGCACCGGGACCGGCACCGGCGACTCCTCGAGCTACGAGAAGACCCAGACGGCGGAGGACAACGCGGTCGACAGCACCGTCGAGCGCCGCGAGACCGCGCCCGGCTCGATCCGGTCGATCCACGTCAGTGTCGCGCTCGACACCGCCACCACCAGGCAGATCTCGCCCGTCGACATCGAGGACCTGGTCGCAGCCGGTGTCGGGATCAACCGCAAGCGCGGCGACACCGTGCAGGTCACCTCGCTGCCCTTCGACCGCACCGCCGAGCTGGCCGCCGCCCAGGAGCTGGAGGCCGCTGCCGCAGCCAACGCCAAGGCCGAGCAGAAGACGCTCTACCGCAACATCGGGCTCGGCGTGCTGGTCGCGCTGATGGTGGTGCTGGCCTGGGTCACCGGCCGCAAGCGCGCCAAGGCACGCGACCAGGCCACGACGTACGTCGTGGAGCAGCTACGCCAGGAGTCGACCGCCCGCACCGCGGCCCTCGAGATGCCGCCGGCGGCACTCGCCCTCGAGCAGGCCGAGCACGACCAGACGATGGAGCTGCGCGAGGAGCTCAGCGCGTTGGTCGAGCGGCAGCCCGAGGACGTCGCGGCACTCCTGCGCGGCTGGCTCGTGGAGCGTCCCTGATGACGACCACCCTCGCCGGCCTCGGTGTACGCAAGGCGGCCATCCTGCTCGTGCAGCTCGGCCGCGATCGCGCCGCTGCGGTGCTGAGCAGGCTCGAGGACTCCGAGGTCGAGGCCATCTCCACCGAGATCGCCCGCCTGGACTCCATCAGCAGCAGCGAGACCGAGGGGGTCCTCACCGAGTTCCGCGACCTGATGACCGCGCGGGCCCACATCGCGCAGGGCGGTCTCGCCTTCGCCCAGCAGCTGCTCGAGCAGTCGCTCGGCGCCGAGCGGGCCGCCGAGATCATGGAGCGGCTCAACGCCGCCGCCGTCCAGATGCCCTTCCAGTTCCTACACCGCGCCGACCCCGCGCAGCTGCGCTCCTTCATCGTCGACGAGCACCCACAGGTGATCGCGCTCGTGCTCGCGCACATGACCCCCGACAAGGCCTCCCTCCTGCTCTCCGGACTGCCTCCGGAGCAGCAGGCCAAGGTGGCCCACCGGATCGCCGTCATGGACCGCACCTCGCCCGACATCGTGCGCGCGGTCGAGGCCACGCTCGAGCGCAAGCTCTCCTCGATGCTGCAACCCTCCGACCTGTCGCGGGTCGGCGGCCTCGACCCGCTGGTCAACATCATCAACCGCTCTGATCGCTCGACCGAGCGCCAGATCGTCGAGGGGCTGGAGAGCCTGGACGTCGCCCTGGCCAACGAGGTCAAGAGCCGGATGTTCATGTTCGAGGACATCGTCAACCTCGACGACCGCTCGATCCAGCAGGTGCTGCGACAGGTCGACACCGGCGAGCTCGCGCTGGCTCTCAAGGGCGTCTCCGACCTGGTGCGCGACAAGATCACCAGCAACCTGTCCGAGCGCGCCGGCATCACGCTGGTCGAGGAGATCGAGCTCCTCGGGCCGGTGCGCCTCACCCAGGTCGAGGAGGCCCAGCAGGCCGTCATCCGCACCATTCGTCAGCTCGAGGAGCAGGGCCAGATCATGGTGCGGAGAGGGAACGACGATGAGTTCGTCGACTGAGGCCCGTCCCGAGACGGAGCCTGCAGTGCTGCGCGGCCCGAGCGCCGACGCGGCGAGCTCGATGGGCACCCCCGAGCTGCGATCGGGGTCGTGGACCCGCTTCGGCGACCGCTCGGTCCTCGGCGACGAGGTCACCGAGCGGGTGCTCTCCGGGCTCGCCGAGAGCACGCGCACGGCGGCCCGCAGCCAGGGGTACGCCGTGGGGTGGGCCGAGGGCCGGCGCGAGGCCGCCGTCGAGGCCGCCGCCGTGGCTGCGGTGGCCGAGGAGGAGCGGCGCGTCGCCGAGGCCCGCCGCGAGCAGGATCACCGCGCCGCGGTCGCCGCCCTGACGCAGGCTGCGGCCTCGCTCCAGCGCACGCTCGCCGAGGTCTGCGCCCACGTCGAGGACCAGGCGCTCCTGCTGGCCCGCGAGCTCACCGAGGCGCTGGTGCAGCACGAGCTGCGCCTCTCCCCCGACCCCGGTGCCGACGTCGTACGCCGGGCCCTGTCGGTGCTGCCCTCCGGGCTGCCGGTCACCCTGCGCCTGCACCCGTCGGTCGCCGACGCGGAAGCCGTTCGCGACCTCGCCGAGCGCGGCGTCCACGTGGTCGACGACCCGTCGCTGGGCACCGGGGACGCCCTGGTCGAGGCCGACGACCACGTGGTCGACCTGTGCGTGGGCAGCGCCCTCGCCCGGCTGCGCGAGGTCCTGTCGTGACCGCACTGCTGGACCCGGGCCTCCTCGACCGCGCCCGCGAGGCGGCTCTGACCTCGGTGCGGCCACTCCGCCTGGGCCGAGTCAGCGAGATGGTCGGCCTGCACCTGCGGGTCACCGGCCTGCGCGCCGCCGTGGGTGACCTGCTCGAGGTCATGGCACCGGCCCCGGTGCTCGTCGAGGTCGCAGCCAGCAGCACCGCGGGGCTCGTGTGCCTCCCGCTCGGCCACACCGCCGGGCTCGAGGTCGGCACCGCCGTGCGGCACACGGGCGGCCCATTGCAGGTCCACGTCGGTGACCGGCTGCGCGGCCGGGTGCTCGACGGACTCGGCCGGCCGATCGACGGGGGACCCGCAATCGGCGACCTGCCCGCCGTACGCGTCGAGCAGGCAGCGCCCGACGCCCTCTCCCGCCCCCGCATCGACCGCCAGCTCGGGCTCGGCGTGCGCGCCCTCGACTCGCTGGTGCCCTGCGGCACCGGCCAGCGGCTCGGGATCATGGCCGGCTCGGGGGTCGGGAAGTCCAGCCTGCTCTCGATGATCGCTCGCGGCACCGAGGCCGAGGTCTCGGTCATCGCGCTGGTCGGGGAGCGTGGTCGTGAGGTGCGCGAGTTCCTCGAGAACGACCTCGGCCCCGAAGGCCTGGCGCGCTCGGTGGTCGTCGTCGCCACCTCCGACGCACCGCCCGTCGAGCGGCTGCGCGCGGCGTTCGTGGCGACACGGATCGCGGAGTGGTTCCGCGACGACGGCAGGCACGTGCTGCTGATGATGGACAGCCTGACCCGCGTCGCGATGGCCCAGCGCGAGATCGGCCTGTCAGCCGGGGAGCCGCCCGCGACGCGGGGCTACCCGCCCAGCGTCTTCGCCCTGCTCCCGCGCCTGCTCGAGCGCGCCGGCACCTCGCCGACGGGCTCGATCACCGGGCTCTACACCGTGCTGGTCGAGGGTGACGACATGCAGGACCCGATCGGTGACACCGCCCGCTCGATCCTCGACGGCCACGTCGTCCTCACCCGCCGCCTCGCGACCGCCGGGCACTTCCCGAGCATCGACGTGCTCGAGTCGATCTCGCGTGTCACCGCCGCGGTGACGACGCCGGAGCAGCGCGAAGCCGCGATCCAGCTGCGCCGGATGCTCGCCGCGCACCGCTCGGTTCGGGAGCTGGTCGAGATCGGCGCCTACGTCTCCGGCACCGACCCCGACGCCGACGCGGCACTGGCGCGGATGCCACAGATCAACGACTTCCTGCGTCAGCCGATGGATGCCGCCACCCCGCTCGACGAGACGTGGGCGCGACTGCAGGGCCTGGTGACACCGTGAGCCGGGCCGAGCGGGACCGCGGCCTCCAGGCCGTCTCGCGGGTGCGGGCCGTCCGCGAACGCGACAGCCGGCTGGGGCTGCAGCAGGCGATCGCGGAGCAGCGTCGCCACGAGGAGGTTCTGACCGACCTGGAGCAGAACGTGCGCGAACACGGCGACCGCGTGGTCACGGAGACCGCGCAGTTCGTCGCGCTGCGCGCCACGCTGAGCGCCCTCAGCGACGCCGCCAGCCGCAGCCGGACCGACCTCGACCAGGCCGCCGTCGTACGCTCCAGCGCGGATGCGCACTGGCAGTCGCACAAGACCCGTCTCTCGGCCGTCGACAACCTCCTCGACAGCCGCGCGGACGAGCGCCGGGCCGCCGATGCCCGGGGCGAGGCGCGCGAGCTGGACGAGGTCGCCGGCCGACTGTGGCTGCGTCGTCGTACGACGGGTGGTCACGCATGAGCGTCTCCGAGGTCACCAGCCGGATCGCGATGATCCAGAGCCAGCTCGCGCTGCTCACGCCCCCGCGCGCGACCTCGACGGCGTTCACCGGCGCGTTGGCGACCGCCACGGCCGGCACCGCGACCGTGGGCGGCACCACTGCGGGCTCGGGCGTCAGCGGCGAAGCCGTCGTGGCCGAGGCCCGCAAATACCTCGGCGTCCCCTACCTCTGGGGCGGCACCGACCCGCAGAAGGGCCTCGACTGCTCGGGCCTGGTCCAGCTCGCCTACAGGAACCTCGGCATCGAGATCCCGCGCGTCTCCTACCAGCAGGCCACCGCCGGCCGCCCTGTCGCATCGCTGGCCGAGGCCCAGCCGGGTGACATCCTTGCCTTCAACTCGCCGGTCAACCACGTGGGCATCTACATCGGCAACAACCAGATGATCGAGGCGCCGCGCACCGGGCTCGACGTACGCGTCATCGACGTCTACGAGACACCCACCGCGATCCGCAGAGTCCTGCCCGATGGCGCGACCGGGACCGTGGCCCGCACCGGCCAGGGCGCCGGCGGTGCGGTCGCGGGCGTGCCGTTCGCCGAGCTCTTCAACGGCGCCGCCCAGAAGTACGGCGTCGACGCGTCGTTGCTCTCCGCCGTCGCCCGGCAGGAGTCCGGCTACGACCCGGCCGCCGTCAGCCACGCTGGCGCCCAGGGCCTCATGCAGCTGATGCCCGGCACCGCTCGGGGCCTCGGGGTTACCAACTCCTTCGACCCCACGCAGGCTGTCGACGGCGCCGCGCGGCTGCTGCGCGACCTCCTCGACCGCTTCGGCACCACCCCCCTGGCCCT
>Ga0172379_10010626_pt1 | contig 11106 bp, 7 predicted proteins | sample GrowelOW334metaG_FD_119756 | JGI IMG/M metagenome (GOLD analysis project Ga0172379, IMG submission 119756) | Groundwater microbial communities from an aquifer near a municipal landfill in Southern Ontario, Canada - Groundwater well OW334 metaG | ecosystem: Environmental > Aquatic > Deep... | reverse complement strand
TCAATCACGAACCGCTCGCCTATCTCCTCGGGCATAGGGAATTTTTCGGACTGGATTTCGATATGACTCCAGACACACTCATCCCACGTCCGGAGACGGAATTGATGGTTGAAGAAGTTTTGAAATGTGCCAAATTTGAAAATATTAAAACCAGTTGCATTATCGATGTCGGTACCGGATCGGGCTGTATTATCATTTCGCTCGCAAAAGAATTGCCCAAAAATCAAACAACAAACATTCACTCTACTTTTTTTGGCGTCGATATATCGCAACCGGCTCTTGAAATCGCGAAACTAAATGCGAAAAAACATAACCTTGAAAAAAATATCACGTTTATCCAATCCGACTTGCTGGAAACTATTTCTCAAGAAATTATCGATAAACATTTTGATTCACTCATTATCGCCGCCAATCTCCCCTACCTTTCGCAGACGATCTACCAGTCCTCTATGCCGGATGTGCAAAATTTTGAACCCAGGTCAGCCCTCGTAAGCAAAGAAGACGGATTGTCGCATTACAAAAAACTTCTTGAGCAAATGCAAAGCATTCACACAAAAAAACCGGCAATGTTTATAAAACTTTTTTTTGAAATCAGTCCCGAGCAAAACATCGCCATAAAAAACTTGATCCGCGAATACTTCCCGCAAGCAAACATCAAGATCAAAAAAGACCTCGCCAATAAATCACGCCTCGCAATTGTTGCTTTATAAACACAACAAAACCGCCACATTGGGCGGTTTTGTTTCTATACCTATTTCCAGAAGCAAGATAAAAAAATCAATCGTGATTATTTCTTCTTAGCTACTTTCTTCACAGCCTTCTTGGCTACTTTCTTCACTACTTTTTTCACAGCTTTTTTAGCCACCTTCTTTACTGCTTTTTTAACTACTTTTTTCACAGCTTTTTTAGCTACTTTCTTCACTACTTTTTTAGCTGCTACTTTTTTCTTTGCTGCCATATGAGTCACCTCCTTTCCTAATTTTATTTTTATTTAGCGCCGGAAAATTTATAAATATTTTTATTTCAAATTTTCTTTCTTGTATATCTTCATTATACACGAAATAAAAAAATAAAAAAATATTCTGTCAAGAGTTTTTACATAAAAAATAATTATATAAAAATTTTGATAAATAATTTTTTTTCAAAAACAAGACCCAAAAACTTTTTTTAATACAACTATTTTTATTCTTGTCATTCCCGCGAAGGCGAGAATCCGGTGGTCACAAATTTCATACAACGCAAATCGAGCACTTGTGAAAATATTTTTCGATTACAATAAATAAAAAGTATTGTGGTATTTGGATCCCCGCCTTCGCGGGAATGACATATAGCAAGTTCTCTGTTTTTCATAAAACAACAAAATTTCTCAAAAACAATTAGGATATAAAACTCGTTTTTTGTCGAGTTGACGCCAAAAAACGAAGAAGTTACAATAAAGACACGTTGGGGGTCGATACCGCTCACCCAAATTTTGTCCGTAAACTTTACGTTTTGGACAATATGAGGATGAAGCAACGCTTCAACGAAAGCCGCGCATCATCAATGATAAAAATCTAATTCTAGGAAGGAAGGTGATTTCTATGAACGAAAATAATCCGAATAACACAGACGATACTACTCAAGATAGTCCGGTAAAGACATGGCTCGAAGACAATCTGCGAGTTCTTTTGAGCATCCTTATTGTAGTGGCTATCGCAGGAGGAATTTATTCCTATTCCAAGCGATCTCAAGCACCGACTGTTTCCGATGTAGCACAACAGGAAAATCAAGATGCCGCGCTCAATAACATAGCATCTGGAGAAACTGATTCCAACACGACAAAAACGGACGGGGTTACAAAAGATAGTGCCGTATCGAAAAACGCGCCAGTGACGTCGGCAACTGCTGAGACAAGCAAGGAAACGGAAAACTCCTTCATCGAGTCAGCAAAGAAGGGCGACGGATTGACACATCTTGCAAGGAGAGCTACAGCAAACTATCTCGAAAAAAATCCTGATTCTTCGCTTACTCGCGAACACAAGATCTATATCGAGGACTATCTCCGAAAAAACATCAAAAAGTCAAATGGATTGGCTTCGGGAGCATCAGTTGAATTTCAAAAAGACTTGATCAAAAGTGCCATCGAAAAATCCAAAACACTTACTGATAAACAACTCAAAAATCTCAAGAAGTACTCCGCTCGCGCGCCATCACTCAAATAAAATATCTTTTGAGATACAGTGCATCAGAGCATTCTACTCCTTGTACCATAAAGCCCCGCAACGCGGGGTTTTATGATTTTCTGTTATGAGAAATTTTTAACGTGCTGTTTGCTTTTGAATATAGATAAAAAAAACCAAAGCTATAAAAACAATACTGATAAAAACAATCATTTTTTCGAAAGCATTCGTATGCAAAGCTATGACAGCAATACCGATCGTTACACTGTAAAAAAATAATGCTATGAATTGTGACGACCAGCCAAGTTCTTGCAAGCGATAATGTAAATGGCGCGTATCAGGAGCAAATATGGAAACTCCGGAATAAAAACGATTGAAAATAACCCACGCGGCATCCAAAAGAGGTAACAAAAGAACCAATACAGCAGTCGCTATTTTTGTTCCGGAAAATACGGCCAACACCGCCAACATAAAACCGAGAAACCACGAACCGCTCGTTCCGGCGAAAATCTTTGCCGGGTAAAAATTAAACGCAAGAAAGCCGAGACTTGCACCGGCAAGTATCACTGCGAATATCGCCACCGGTGGCTGATTGACTTCCGGACGAAGACTCAAGAAAAAAATCGTCAAAAATCCTATAAACGAAACCCCTCCGCACAAACCATCGATGCCATCCGCCCAATTCACCGCGTTCATCACCGCAACAATCCACACGATCGTAACCGCGAAACTGATACCAATCATCCATCCCGAATCGAAGAATAGAGCGCCTCCGAAGGGATTGGTAAATGAAATGAGCCGAATGCCGAAAAAGAAAGCGATACTGCCAGCCACCACTTGAGCAACCAACTGTATTTTCCATGACAACTCTCTGATATCATCCCATAAGCCGACAACTAAAATCAACATCGATGCGATAATAACTCCCCACCAAGAGGGTGTCAACACGATAGCGGTATTCGAGACAAGCGTAATCAAAAAAGAAACTACCAAAGCAACTCCACCGAAACGCAGTATATCTTTACGATGCGCATGTCGATCATCCGTTCGACCATTCATAATAAAACGTTGTTGAACGATCGCGCGCAACAATACAATGCATACAATAGAGAGGGAGAACGCGATTAAAAATGGCGACAAATAAAAAGAAACGTCCATATTAATAGTTGATGAAGGTAATACTGACACAGGCAAGCACCGAACCGAGACTCAAAAAAATGGACGTTAAAAGCAGTACATAGGAAGCTATACGTTCTTTTTGTTCATAAAACCATTGCGCCAACAGCGTATTCATCGTGACAAACAACAATGTTATGGCTGGCACAAGAAAAGATTGCCAGCGATCCCCGATCAAATCGACACCGAAATACACATTGTAGTGCACGATTACAATAGAGTGTTGTGTCCGCATCAAAAATATCAGCAACACGAAACCAAGAAACTGCAACGAGAACGCTATCAACAATGCGAAACGCACGAGTGTATTGTGGTAAAAAGTCTGTTTACCACCCAATATACCCGGGTCTGTTTGATTATCCATTGTACTCTTCCCCTTTTTCATATCCCTTATTCTTCAATGGTTTCTTGTATCATCATTTCATGTAATTTTGTCCGATCCAACTGTTCCTGCACTTTCCCCAATCGTTTGTCAGCTTCTTCATATTTATTCTTCGCATTAGTAAGATGTCCGCCTAACACTTCAAATTCATGGGAAAATCTTTCATATTCACGACTCAATTTATCCAAGTGTCCCATAATTTCCTTCGCACGTTTTTCGATCTGAAATCCTTGAAGACCCAATAGAATGGTTCTGATATAGGCATAAAAAGAATTCGGTGAAACCGGGACTACTTTTTTCTGATACATATACTCTATCAGATTTTTTTCGTCGCTATCACGGACAATCAGCTCATAATACACATTTTCTGCCGGAATATACATCAGAGCGAAATCAAGCGTCCCTTCCTCGGGAACGATATATTTCTGCGCGATCGCGTCGACATGTTTCTTGACATCATTATAAAAAACGCGTCGATATTGCTTGCGCTCTTCATCGGAATTCGCCTCAATTAATCTGCGAAAATTCTCCAAAGGAAACTTCGAGTCGATGCTTATGGTTCCGCCTTGAAGTTGTATCAAAGCATCCACAACTTCCCCGCTCTTAAACGCATGCTGAATGGAATAATGTTCTTTGGGAAGCATCTGCGAAAGCAAATCCGCAAGCATCAATTCTCCGAACCCACCTCGCATTTTTGGCGATTTCAATATCTCTTGCAATGAAGCTACCTCCTTACCAACCTCAAAAATCTGTCGACTCGAATTTCGCACTTCCTCAAGCGCTGCCCGCACTTCGACAAACGAACGTGTCGCGCCATCTAAACGCTGATCCAACCGTGTGGTGTTGTCACGCAAACGACTATCGATGGTATTTTGCAGATTACCGAGTTGATGAATAAAAGACGCGGAAAATTGATGCATCTGCTCCGCTACACGTCTGTCCATAGTATCCATCTTCGAAAAAAGCTCTTGTTGAGACTGATTATCACTACTTCCAAAAATCCTATGACGAAACACAAACAACGCGACAGCAAGTACGAGTAGGACTAAAAAAATACCAAAAAGAATAAATGAAGACATAGGCTAGAATATAACTACCGCTTCAAACCTGCGGCAAATCGCTTCAATTCAGGAATTTTATTAATAACTTCCTGGTGTGAATGCTCCAAGAACTCCATCAAAAAACGGTCCGTCATATTGAGGCGATATTGCAGTTCTTCACTGTTCATAAGAACAAAGCGCACATCGCGTCCGAGCTCCGCTTCCAAATAACTCATCGCCGTTTTCAATTTTGTTCGGTTCACATTATTGACGACCAGAATCATATCCGCCTTGCTCTTGGCATAATTCAAAAATACACCACTCACCAGCACCAGCTTTACCTCGCCGATAGCGTGCAATTTTTGAAACGCCTTTGAATGCGTATCGATATCGGATTTTGAAAAAAGGTTTTTAAGTTCCGCATAAAAAGGAAACTGCCCATTTATCGCGACCAATTTTTGATTCTTTTTCGATCGCTCGCGAACAAGTTTTATCTTACTGAAATGATTGAGTTCCTTGGTTACTTCCGATTTCTTCAAGAGCGTCTTTGTTTTTATATCCTCAAAAGAAAACTCTTTGTCCGCATTCAACAGCAACAGTCGTAACAATCGAACCCTTGCCTTCGATCCGAATAATACCTCGAAAATATCAGCCATAGCTTTTTCATCAATCTACCCATTTTATTACCTATCTTTCGCAAACCACTTCTTTTTTTCTTCTCTATACGATAGTATATACCTAAAGGCACTTCCTATGCAAAATACAACAGGCGACGATTATTGATCCGAAATAACGCTATTGTATGGTATACTATAAAAGTCTATGACACGCACAAAAAATGACGGTATGAGACCGCCGGCAAAAATTGAGATTGCCACCACTGAAATCCTTATCGCCGGTGATAACGACATTCTCAAGCCATACATACAAACATTTCACTACGAACCGGAAAACATCGCGCTCGCGCCTCTTGGTTCTGTTTTTGGTATTTTTGAAATCGAAAATCACAATGATGATTCCGCTTATATCGTCAACTTCCTCGCCTCGGTTGCAAAAAAAGAATACTTCTCTCATCCCAAACGCCCCGCCATTGAAAGTTTGGAAGCGACATTGCATAAAATCAATCTCGCCCTCTCGGAACTCATCAAACAAGATAATACGTCGTGGCTCGGCAAACTCAACGCGACGATTTGCGTATTTGAAAAAAGCAATATCCATTTTTCCGTTTCGGGAAGAGCGAAAGTTCTCCTTATACGCGACAATATCCTTAATGATATAAGTGAAGGTCTTGCCGAAGAATCCGATATTCACCCACTCAAAACTTTCATCGAAGTTTCAAGCGGTCGTCTCAAAATGAACGATAAGATACTCCTCACAACGCCCGGACTTTTCGAGATATTCTCTCCGGAAGAAATACAAAAAAACGCCACAAGATTTTCCAATGAAAAATTCTCGCAATTTCTCAAAACAGCGCTTGTTAATCAGCTTTTATTCGGTAGCACCCTCATTGTGGACGTGTTTGACGCGCAAGACAAAGCGCCGATTTTAACACAATCCGCTCCCGTTGAAACAGAGCGTGCCATTCCCAACGGTTTCAGTCAAACGACTTTTTCAGAGACGAAAAAACCACCGACGCGAACTACTGTACCATCCAACCCAAGCCAACCCGATCAATCAGAGCTCACACCTCAGGAAAGCGAGTATACCGATTCCAAAACGGGTCACATCTATGTGCAAGGAGATGAACCCGCAATACGAACAAATGAAACATGGCTTCATATGCAATGGGTCATTGAAGAAATTTTTGAGAAATGCACACAGTTTTTCAAGAAATTTTCGGGACGAATCACAAAAACCATTCGTGTCTTTTGTTCGGAAGCACTGCGTTCCATGCGCACAAAAAAAGAACTGCCTCCATCAACTTACGAAAAAATCATCGTAACTGAAGATACATCCACTGAAACGACTTCTTACGAATCATTCACACCTTCTCCTCTTTCAAACACACCACCACTTCCTTATCAAGAACGCGTAAGCACATTTACCCGACAAACACTGAACCCACGCAACATCATTTCTGCGATTGTTTCCGTTTTTCCGATCATTAAAAATAGTGCCGTAAAGATACTCCCAAGGTTTTCCGTTATACGTCATGAATTTTCAAAACTCAGCGCACGGCATAAAAAAATGGCTATAATAGCGCTATTTTTGATTTTCATTATTCCATTTCTTATCATAAAATTTCAAGGAAAACCTAAAGTTCCATCCAATCCAACCGAAAATGCAACGCCTCTTGCAATACCGCAACCGCTCTCCGAGGATAAAAACATTCATAAAGTCCCATCGGTATCATCCGTTTTTACCGACACTTCCATCATTACCACCGTGTTGCTCAAGGATGCTCTTTTCGCCATTACCAAAAATTCTGTCGTCAATCTCCAAAATCCTCAAAGCACACAGGTTTTTCCTCTTCCGCAAGTGTTTGGAACAGCCATCATCCACGCCACCGCTATGAATGATCTCAACACTATTTTTCTCCTCACGGATACAGGAAAAATCATTTCATTCACCCCTCTCAATCATGCTTTCACGGAAAATAGCATCGTTCTGCCCGCTACGTCAGACATTACCGATATCGCCACATACCTAACGTATCTTTACATTATAGACAGCAACAATGATACTATCAGTCGCTATCCTCGGGCAACGGGTGGATTTGGTGAAGCATCTGCGTGGCTCAAAGAATCAATCGACATACAAAGCACCGACTCAATGGCAATCAATGAAGATTTGTATCTGGCGCAAAACGATCAGCTCTTAGCTTTCAATCGAGGCAGGCGCGATACGGTTACTTTTGAAACATCCGCAACACCCATTGTTTTCTCGAAAGTTTTCACCCAAACAAACACGCAATTCGTCTATGTTCTCGACACGGTTAATGGTCGCCTCGTTCAATTCGAAAAATCGGGTGCTATCGTCAATCAGTACGCTCATGAGAACATCAAAACCGCTTTTTCCCTTACCGTCGATGAGCATACTAAAGAAGCTTATTTCACCAGCGTCTCCGAAGTCTTTTCTCTTCACTTGGAGTAAACCAACATACTTGGATACAAAAATTTCTCGCAAAAAGTCTTTTTTCACAGCCGAGTCGAGTACGTCAATGGCTTTTGAAAAAATCTTTTCACGAGAAATTTTCTGTTCTCAAAATCAGCTTAATCAGTGGGAATGTGTGTGTATTCGCATGTATTTTCGAGAGAACTGAAATTTCATTTATTCACCAGCATTTCTCCTGCGCCTCATCCACAGCAACAATCTTGCCATGATCACAATCACAGCGACCAATATCCCAATTATCCAATACGCGAAGGTAGAAATACGCACTGTTTTCGCTTGGACGGTAACCGTGAGATCAAATGCTTTCACATCACCGGTAAGATTGACTGATTGCTCACCCTCATATCCGTTATACGCAATAATTACCCGGTGATCACCCTCTTCAACATGCGCAAACGTAGCGATACCGTTCGCATCGGTCGTCGTTTCCTGAACCTTGGAGTGCAGGGTTACTTTTGCACCCGCAACAGGCTGCTTATCCGTATTCACCACTTTGATACTTACATCGTAGCCTTCTTGAGATATGACCTCAGGTGTTTGGCTCTCGGTTGGCTGGTTTTGATTGGTATCGCAACCAAACGTTAACTTCCAGCCGAGTTGAATACGCATTGAATCTTTGAGTAAGGGGTAGGTCTCTTTATTACCATCTATAAGCTCTGTGTATTTTTGTCCTTCGCCCAACACTTTTTTCGCGATAGACCAGAGTGTATCTCCCGCTTGAACCGTGTAGGATTGACAGGTATCCTCTTTCAATACTTCCTTGACTGGTTTCGGTGTCAGTTCCGATTGTGTGATATTAAGTGCGCGTACTGCCACAGCCGTGTTTGTTTTCGCGGAAATAGCATTGGACCAATGACCTTTGGCACAGCCGTTCTTCGCTCTGATACGAAAATAATACACGGTATCGGGCGAAAGCGCTTGCACGAGATAAGAACGCGCATTTTGATCGCCGATATCATTCGCTTTGTATGGGTATGCATCGGGTTGCGTGCCATACTCAAGCATATACTTATCGACAGGTCCGCTTGATTTGGTAAATGACAAGAGGATGGAGTTCGCATCCTGCGCACTGGCGCCATACAAGTGAGGTTCTTGCGATCCCGGCGCTCTATCAGTGCAACCGGAGTCAGAATCGGATGCATCGGAATCGGAGGATGCTGTCGCAGTAGATCCGCCGGAAGCCGTCGTGATACTTGAGTCAGTCTCTGCATTCACCGTAGTAGAACCTGTACAGCCGGTGGTTGTGAACGTACCATCAGCACTTATGCCTTCGTTTTGCGCCAAGTCTTTTGAACGAACACGATAATGGTATGTAGTACAAACGACTAAATTTGAGAGAGTAACGCTATGACTGGTAACACGCGTCGAAATGTCAGCCTCAGTAGTAGAGGAACCGTAGGCATCGGTCAGACCATAATCAACAATGGAAGATCCTACTTCATCGCTCGTCCACGCAATAGTAGATGATTGCGTTCCAACAGTCGCTAGTATACCCGACAATGACGGAGCGATAATGTCAGCCGTAACGATTTTGTTGAAATGCACTGCCCAGTTATAGAGGTTGTTGCCGTACAAAGACGGAGTGGCATCGCTGTCTCTCAAATTTCCTCGTTCAGAGCCGGCGATATGCGCGCCTGGCTGCGATCCGGAAGTCCCCGTATACGCATAACGCAATTTCTGATTAGTACCGGTTGGAGATGTACTCAAAGTTATTTTCACAGTATCCGCATTCACCATTTCAACACTGCTGATTGAGGCCGACGAACTGTCATCAGCGTATTCAAAACCGTAATTCGCTTTCAAATCAACGAGTGTGGTGTCAAACACCAAAGATCCGGCAGGGACATTGAATTGCGCGTAAATCACATTACCGTTTCTCACAATCTGTCGCGGACTCAAAGGTGTCCACGTCCCTCCATCAATCACCACTTTTGTATACGCTTTGGCATAATACTCTCCAAGCCATCGGTAGCTGGTATTGGTAAGATGAGCAGCATCAGAATACTGCAAGAAATATTTCGGTCCGACAAGAACAATCTTATCCGGATGATCTTCCGCCGCCGCCAATTGAGCATACGGAATAACCGATATCGCAGAGTTATATCCCGTCCACGAACTCATCTGATCCGTAAACAAATAAATGGTATCGCTTTGTCCGGTAATGGCTTTTACATCAGTATCATAATCATTCTGCCATTCCACCAAATCAGCTTCATATTGAGACTGTGTTGTCCCTGCAAGATGATCCGACTCACCGTGAATCGTGGTAACGGCAGTCACTTGATATGGTCTGCCTAGTGCTGTAACAGCTGCTTTCGCGTTATTCACCTGTGCGATGCCGTTATTGTACGGGGTGGTGCCTTTTTTCAAACCGGAATAGGTGGTCGCTCCTACTCCATGTATACTTACAATCAAATCATAGGCATTCCCGATAACATTAGACGTAACGGAATTTGCCAAACCACTACTCATGGTTTCTACACCGCTTTCTATGAGCGAGACAAGTGAAGTTCCGCTCAACTTTTTATTATTATACGGCTGAGTGGTACTCAACGCCGGAGCACCATTCGTTCCCACTGACAAACTTTGCCCTGTTGAAAGGATGTGATAAACACAATTTGAACAGAGAGCACTAATTTGCCCCGTCGCCGAACTCAAAACAGCCGTGCCGGTGGTCGGACTTACGGTTGACACCGGTGTCACTTCAAATTTAAGATACTTGTTCAAATCAGCAGAAACTAAAATATAGGTCGCTCCCGTCGCTCCCGAAATCGCAACAAACGTCCCGTTCGCGGTATCCGACCGAAGCCATCGATACAATGATGTTCCTTCCGTGTCACCGTTCGGATCAGCAAATACATACGTGCCGGTGAGCGTCTGTCCGACGGTTTCTGTTCCAGAAATAGTCACACCGGATGCTATCGGAACAGAAGGCGTTGCATTGACCGGAGTGCTCGTAACCGTGCTCGACGGGGAACTCGTCCCAATAACATTCACCGCCGAAACTCTGAAGGTATAGGCGACGCCATTCGTAAGACCTGTTACCGTTCCCGAAGCAGTCGTAGAAACTCCATCGGCAAATGTTTGGTACGATCCGGATCCGCTTTTATATTCAATCACATAATCCGTAATAGCGGAGCCGTTATCGCTAGGTTCCGTCCAACTTAACCCAATTTGCCCATCTCCTGCTGTTGCTGATAGTCCAGAAGGCGCATCCGGACTCGGGGGTTTGATG
>Ga0172379_10010625_pt1 | contig 11107 bp, 7 predicted proteins | sample GrowelOW334metaG_FD_119756 | JGI IMG/M metagenome (GOLD analysis project Ga0172379, IMG submission 119756) | Groundwater microbial communities from an aquifer near a municipal landfill in Southern Ontario, Canada - Groundwater well OW334 metaG | ecosystem: Environmental > Aquatic > Deep... | reverse complement strand
CGGCAAGGAGATATTCCGTCATGATCGTGGACAGGGCGCCATACTGCGGCCGGATGTCGGCTAATTCGGCGTGCCAGACCGAGGTGACGGGATGATGATCGATGACGATCTGGAAATGAATGTCTTCGCAGCCCTTGCCGAAGAAGGTCGGTTGGGCGTCGACCAGTGCCAGGAGCCGGTAGTCCTGAAGATTAACCTTGGGGAGGAGTTGGATTTCCACTTTCATGGCCCGAATAAATTCCTTATTCTGCTGGCGGAGCACCCCTTCGGTGGCCACAAAGGCAAATTTTTTCAATCCTCCCGTTTGTTTAAAGATTTCCCTCAGGGCCATGGCCGAGGCAACGGCATCGGGATCGGGACTGCCATACATGAGGACCGCCAGGGTATCGTCGGGCCTGGCCATAGATTTGAGCTTGAAGACGTTGAACAGGGTATCTTCTTTTTTAACGAGGAAGGATTCAATGCGTTTCATAGGCTGACGATGATTTCCCCTTTTTTTATGCCGGTTACTTCGCCGACAATGGTGGCGTTCTTCAGACCGGAACGATGAAATTTATCCAGAAGCCCGATCGCCTGTTCCGGAGCGACAGACAGGAGAAGACCGCCGGCCGTCTGAGGATCGAAGAGGATATCCACTAACCACTCCGGACAGTCAGGGCTTACCTCGATGCGGGACATGTGGAATTGCCGATTGCGGTGGAGACCTTCGGGAAGGATTCCCATTTCAGCAAGTTCCTGAAGACCTTCGAAAAAAGGGACAGCAGCGGCAAAGATATGTATTCCCACGTCGCTGTCTTCGATCATTTCGCAGGCATGGCCAAGAAGACCGAAACCGGTTACATCGGTGCAGGCATGCACATCCGGCGTCTCCATAAGGATTTCCGCCGCTCCTTTGTTGAGGGTCGTCATGGCCGCGATGGATTTTGCGATGAGATCGGCAGGCGCCGCGCCGGCCTTGGCGGCGGTGCTCACGATGCCCGTCCCCAGGGCCTTGGTCAGGATCAGTTTGTCCCCTGGCCGGGCGCCGCGATTCATGAGCACTTGATCAGGATGTATGACTCCGGTCACGGCGAGGCCGTATTTGGTTTCGTCGTCTTCGACGCTGTGTCCACCCACGAGGAGAACACCCGCCTCCCGCATTTTGTCCAGGCCGCCGCGCAGGATGTCCCGCAGGATGGACACGTCAAGTTTCTTGATGGGGAAACATACGATATTCATGGCCGTCAGGGGTTTGCCTCCCATGGCGTAAACGTCGCTCAAGGCATTCGTTACGGCGATTTGGCCGAAAGTATAGGGATCATCCACAATCGGGGTAAAAAAATCCACGGTCTGAATGATGGCAAGATCGTCCCGGAGCTTATAGACGCCGGCGTCTTCAGAGTGCTCCATGCCGGTCAGGAGATTGGGATCCGTCATGAAGGGAAGATCTTTCAATGCTTCGTAAAGGTCACCCGGACCTATTTTGCAGGCTCAGCCCGAGCCATGAACGGTTTGGGTCAGGCGGGGCCGGTTTTCTTCAGTCATTAGATATTCCTTTGTCAAATGGGTGTATACATATGCTTAGCGTAGGGATTATCCGCCGAATTTGCTTAGTTGTCAATCAGGAAGATATGCTTGACGGCTCCGCAAAAAATCCATATGCTCCAAGCGATTTTAGGGTGCCAAAAAGATAAAGAAGAGGGAATGTTCATGTCAGCCATGATTCGTTATTACAGCACGAATAGAAATCTTTCCCATATTTCCGGTTTGACGCCGTTCCGGAGAACTGTCTCCTTTCGCGAGGCCCTGCTTATGGGGCAGGCCCCCGATGAGGGGCTTTTCATGCCGGATGCGATTCCTTCCTTATCCATGAGCGAGATTATGTCTTTAAAAGGGAAACCATATGCCGAGGCTGCTTTTTTAGTGGCCGGGAGTTTTCTGGCCGGGGAGATTGGCCTTGATAAATTGCAGTGGATAGTTGAAGACGCCTATAACTTCGACGTTCCCCTGGAGCGGGTGCTGAATGGTAAATACATCATGCGTCTGGATCAGGGACCCACGGCCTCTTTCAAGGATTTTGCCGCCCGGATGATGGCCCGGCTGATGAGCATGGTCCGCGATCCCGGAAAACGTCTCAATGTCCTGGTGGCCACTTCGGGGGACACGGGCAGCGCCGTTGGCGAGGCCTTCAAGGGAGTATCGGGTATCGATGTCACGATTCTCTATCCCCGGGGTGAGGTCAGCGGGCGTCAGAAGAAACAGCTCGATACGATCGGACAAAATGTCCGGGCCATTTCTGTGGACGGGAAGTTCGACGATTGCCAGAATCTGGTCAAGCAGGCCTTCGCTGATCCTTCCCTGAACAATCTCAACCTGACATCGGCCAACTCCATAAATTTTGGCCGCATTCTTCCCCAGACGATCTATTATTTCTATGCCTACAGCCAGTTGGCAGTCAATGGGGAGGAAATTGTTTTTTCCGTCCCTTCAGGGAATTTCGGCAATGCCCTGGGATGTGAATACGCCCGCCGCATGGGGCTGCCGGTAAAGATTCTGGTGATGCCCACCAATGAAAACGACGAGTTTCCAAGGTTTTTAGAGAATGGGAATTACGAGAAGGTGTCGCCCTCCCGTTCCTGCCTCTCCAATGCCATGAATGTCGGCCATCCCAGCAATCTGGCCCGTTTCTTCGATCTCTTCGGGGGGACAGTGGATCGGAACGGGGCGGTGCACTGCTACCCTGAACGGGAAGAAATGAAAAGGCATATCTACTCAGTTAGCATTACCGACACCGAGACGAAAAAGACCATCAAAAGGATTTATGAGACCTATGGAGTGCTATTGGAGCCCCACGGCGCCGTTGGCTGGCGGGGGCTGGAGGATTATCTGGAAAAACGGGGGGATTTTCCCTTATGCGTTTCCCTTGAAACAGCTCATCCCGCAAAATTTCCAAATGAAATAAATGAACTCCTCGACATCGACCCGAACTTGCCGCAGAGCATGAAAGATGTCGATGCCAGGGAAGGGGAACCGGTATTTCTTGACGCCGATGATGAGTCGTTCAGGAATTATCTGCGTGAAAATTTAAAGAGTTAAATAGGACGCTTTCGCAAAAAGTTACCACCGCCGTCACCCCGGCGAAAGCCGGGGTCCAAAATTTCTTGAAAAACTGGATTATGAACATTAAACTTCGTTTTCCGGATCAAGTCCAGGATGACAAAAACAGCAATTTCCGACTTTTTGCGAGTTCATCAAATAGGGGTCCCCCTATTTCGTCATGACAAATTTCTGCTCCTCTTTAGGAACATACCACTTGATAAAGTTATGCGTGATTCCCTGAGGGGCCGGTTCTATTCCCCGGAAGCGGGCATGAATCATGGGCAGGGCATCGGGGACATATAGGAACAAATAGGGCTGTTCCTCGGCCAGGATCTCCTGAATACGATCATAGTACCTTTTTCTTTCTTTTTGGTCAAAGACCCCCCGAGCCTTTTCAATCAATCGGTCCACTTCGGCGTTTTTGAAGGAGATAAAATTCAACTCCTCCGGACCCGTCTTGCTGGAATGCCACACATCGTAGATGTCAGGATCCTGGGGGATTGTCCAGCCGAGGATTGTCGTATCGAAACGCCGCTTGTTGATAAAGTCATTCACGAAGGCCGCCCATTCCAGGACCCTGATCTTGACCTTGATCCCCACGTCGGCGAGTTGTTTCTGTATGATCTCGGCGCATTTAGCCCGGACCTCATTGCCCTGGTTAGTGATGATCTCAAAGGTGAAAGGCTGTCCATCCTTATCCAGAACGCCGTCCCCATCGGTGTCTTTCCATCCGGCCGCGGCCAGCAGCGCTTTGGCCTGTTGCGGATCGTAGGGATAGTTTCGAACCTGGGGGTTATATGCCCAGGTTCCCGGTTTATAAGGACCTGTCGCCGCCTTCCCCAAGCCTAAAAGCACGCCCTGGATCATCTCCTCTTTGTTGACGGCATGGGCTATGGCCTGCCGCACCCGCTTGTCTGCAAAAAGAGGGTTCTTGAGATTATAGCCCATGTAAACATAGGAGAAGGAGAGGTAGCGGTACTTGTTGTAATGCTTGCGGAAGAGATTGTTTTCTGTCTGGCGGGTGTACTGAAGAGGCGTCAGTCCCATCTGGTCAATGCCGGTGGCCCGCAGTTCGAGAAACATGGTGGCTGTATCGGGGATGATCCGCATGATGTATCCGTCAATAAAAGGCCGGCCTTCGAAGTAATCCATGTTGGCAGTGAGGACGATTTTTTGCCCCGACAGCCATTCTTTGAAACGGTAAGGCCCCGTGCCGATGGGACGTCGGGAAAGGGGAGAGGTGGTGATGTCCTTCCCCTCCAGAAGGTGTCTCGGCAGGATCGGGGACCCCCAGCTCATGAGGGCCGGGGCAAAGGGTTTGTCATAGGACACGTGGAGGGTGTAATCATCCGGAATGGCGACTTTTTTTACTTTGAGAAAGTCTCCGGCATAGGCGGTGGGCGTCTTGGGGTCAATGATGGTTTTATAGGTGAACAAAACGTCTTGCGCTGTAAAGGGATGACCGTCGTGCCACTTTACCCCCTTGCGGAGATGAAAGATAATCGTGAGGCCGTCTGGCGAGATCTCCCAGGATTCGGCAAGATCGCCGACAATCTTGAGATCCTTATCGTATTTTACGAGGCCGTTGTAAACAAGGCCGGCGATCTGGTGGGAAGTGGAGTCGCTGGAAAGAATCGGAATGAGGTTGCTGGCGTCACCGATGGACCCTTCGACGATAATATCCCCAAATGCCGGCCCCGTTCCCGTAGCGGAGCGTGCCGACAAATCGGTATTTTGGCTGCTGCATGCGGCCAGCAAGGTTACTAAAAGCATGCACAAAATAAAGCTGATGATAATAAGATCGCTGTATCGACCTGCCTTTTCCCACCTCTTCATAGAGTTGGATTCTAATAGATCAGCAGGAGATTTGCAATGGGGAAAATCAATATTTGCATTGGCTGAAACAGAATATATGGGAATGTACCTCCGGCAACGGTGTTATAACCTGTCGGTATTTCCTGTTGACAAAATAACTCGAACCGATTATAGGTGGCGTCAGGTAAGGAAATAATCATGAATGGCAAAAAACTGAACGCGATCATCGGCATTATTATTAGCGGCATAATTAGCCCGGAAAATATCGGGGCCTGATCGTGGTTTAGTGTTTAGATAAGAAAAAAAAGACATTCACAAAATCCGTTATCAGGTTCCCTGGTAGCGGATTTTTTTTCAGGAGGAAGGCATTATATGTTCACGAGGGAGATAATGATTTACGATACGACCCTGAGGGATGGCTCTCAGGGAGAGCAGATCAATTTTACTGCCGAGGAAAAGATGCGTATTGCCCGGCGTCTGGATGAAATGGGATTTCCTTACATCGAAGGCGGCTGGCCTGGTTCCAACCCCAAGGACGTCCGTTTTTTTGAATTGGCCAAGGATGAAACCTTTCGTAATGCTAAGTTAGCGGCCTTTGGCAGCACTCGCCGGTCGGACTTGCGAGTGGAGGAATGCCCTAATATTCAGGCTCTGCTTCAGGCGGAAACTCCGGTTGTCACCATTTTCGGGAAGACTTGGGACCTCCATGTAACGGATATTCTAGAGATCTCCCGGGAAGAGAATCTGGCCATGATTCAGGAATCCGTCGCCTATCTGAAAGGAAAGGGGAAGGAGGTCGTCTACGACGCCGAGCATTTCTATGACGGATACAGGCAAAATCCCGACTATGCCCGGCAGACTATCGAAGCGGCCCTGGGGGCCGGCGCCGACTGGATTGTCCTCTGCGACACCAACGGCGGGACGCTTTCCCACGACGTTCAGCGGATGACGGAAGACATCGCCGGTTTTGTTCCGAAAGCGATGCTGGGGGTCCATACCCACAATGACGGCGGCCTGGGGATTGCCAATTCCCTGGCGGCGGTCCTGGCCGGGGCCAGGATGGTCCAGGGAACAGTAAACGGTTACGGGGAGCGCTGCGGGAACGCCGATCTCATTCCCATTATCGCGAATCTCCAGTTGAAGATGGCACAGCGTTGTCTTTCCGACGAGGCCATCCATCACCTGAGCAACCTGTCCAACTATGTCGGCGACGTCGCCAATATCTCACCCCTCAATTCCCGTCCCTTCGTCGGCCGCAGCGCCTTTGCCCATAAAGGAGGCGTCCATGTCAGTGCCATCCTCAAAAATCCCCTGGCCTATGAGCATATCGCCCCGGAGCTGGTAGGGAACAAACAGCGGGTCCTGGTCTCCGATCTGGCCGGAAAGAGTAACATCGAATACAAGGCCCGGGAGCTGGGCATTGATCTGGGGATGAACAACGGCGCGAGTCGGCGGATCGTGGATGAGATCAAGCGGATGGAAGACGAGGGGTATCAATTTGACGCTGCCGAAGGATCACTTTCGTTATTGATCAAGAAGGTTACCGGCGAGTTTGTTGAACCTTTTACCTTGGAGTGCTTTCACGTCATTGCTTCCAAGACGGCCCAGCAGCCGTCCCAGGCCCAGGCAACCATCAAGATCTCCGTAGGTAGCGAGGAGGAACTAACGGCGGCGGAAGGCAACGGACCCATCAACGCCCTGGACAACGCCCTGCGGAAGGCCCTGACCAAATTCTATCCCCAGATCGGGAAAATGCACCTGACGGACTTCAAGGTCCGGATCGTCGAAGGTAGTGAGGGAACGGCGGCGAAGGTAAAGGTGACGATCGAATCGCAAGATGAAGAGGATACCTGGAGTACGATCGGCGTCTCCGAGAATGTTATCGAGGCGAGCTGGCTGGCCCTGGTGGACAGTATCCAGTACAAACTGAGCAAGGACCGGGACAATAAGAATAAATAACGGGGTCAGACTTGCTTATTCCGGAAACATGAAAGGATCGAAATGTGTCCCCGGAATAACCAACCCGATCCGAGCGACCGCATGGATGGTCATATTCCATTGCTAATCCCCTCTATTTCTGATATAGAGTCCAGCGTTTAAGGTTAAGGGATTACGAAAAAGACTATGCTGCTTGCCGTCAATAACCAGAACCCTCAGATGCGTTTGATCAAAAAGGCTGTGGACATTCTGCGGAGCGGGGGGATAATTATCTATCCGACCGACACGGTCTATGGGCTGGGTTGTGACCTCTTCAATAAAAGAGGCATTGAAAAGATTTACGAAATCAAGAAGCGAAACAAGAAACAGCCTTTAAGCTTTGTCTGCGCCGACCTCAAAGACATCAGTAAATACGCCTTCGTGACGGATTACGCCTATCGGACTATGCGACGTCTACTGCCGGGGCCGTATACCTTTGTCCTGCAAGCCTCTCGTCTCGTTCCCAAGATTATCCTTCCCAAGCGGCAGACCACGGGAATCCGGGTTCCCGATCATCCCATCTGCCTGGCTTTGGTAAAGGAATTAGGACAACCGATTATCAGTACCAGTGTCAAGTCGGAAGACGGGGAAACCATGAACAATCCGGATCTCATTCGGGAGCGATTCGGTCACTGTGTCGACCTGATTATTGATGGGGGCCTCTGCCCGGGAGGGCAATCCACTGTTATTAGTCTCGAGGATGATACGGTGGAAATTATTCGCATAGGAAGAGGCGATGTATCCGCCTTTACTTAAATAAATATGAGGGTCATACGGGGTCAGACTTACTAATAGACATTTGGAACAAATGTCTATTAGTAAGTCTGACCCCAACTAGGTGAAAGAAAATGGGAAAACAAATGCTTATCAATGCCGTCCATTCGGAGCAGAAGCGGATGGCAATCGTCGATGACGGCAAGCTGCTGGATTACAATATCCAGATGGCCGTCAAGGATCCCATAACGGGGAACCTTTACAAGGGCATCGTCATGAAGGTCGAAAGAGGACTTCAGGCGGCCTTTGTCAATTACGGCGGCAAGAAGGATGGTTTCCTGCCACTCCGGGATGTCAGCCAGGACTATTTTACTGAGCGGCGCGATGGAGATAATGGGCAAGAAGGCGGCCACGCACATGGCAGACAGCATCTGAAGGTTGGCCAGGAAGTCCTCGTCCAGGTCGTGCGTGAGGTGAGCGAGCGAAAAGGGGCCCTTCTGACCGCCTATATCTCCTTGCCGGGACGATATATTGTCCTGTTGCCGAACAAACAGGGCGGCGGCATTTCCAGAAAGATCGAGGATGAGGAAGATCGTAAGCGCCTCAAGGAGATCATGGAGCAGATCAAGCTGGAAGAGGGGATGGGATTTATCATTCGGACCGCAGGAATGAGCCGGACCAAACAGGAATTATCGAGGGATTATCAACATCTCACCCGGTTGTGGAAGGAGATTCAGAAAAACGCCAAGGCAACCACGGCCCCTGCTGTCATCTATCAGGAGAGCGATTTTGGCGTCTGTTCCCTCCGTGACTACTTTACATCAGAAATCGAAGAGATCCTCGTTGACGACAACGAAACATTCCGTAAACTGCGGACCTACTGCAAGACCGTTTCACCACGGACAGTGAAGATCATCAAGCTCTATAAGGACATGGTTCCCATCTTTGACAAATACAGCCTCGAAGACCAGATCCGGGTCATTTATCAGGAGCGGGTGGATCTCAAATCCGGAGGATACATTATCATCAATCCCACAGAGGCCATGATCACCATCGATGTTAATTCCGGACGGGGTTCGAACAAGCGGAATGTGGAAGAAACCGCCTTCCGGACCAATCTCGAGGCGGCGGAAGAAATTGCCCGCCAGTTGCGCCTTCGGGACTTGGGCGGTCTCATTGTCATCGACTTCATCGACATGATGGACCGTCAGCATCAACTCGAAATTGAGCGGGCTTTCAAGAAGGCCCTGAGTGTGGACCGGTCCAGAATCCAGATGTCCAAGATCTCGAAATTCGGCATGCTGGAACTCTCCAGACAGAAGAAACAATCGACGATCCAGGAGATCAGTTACACCGCCTGCCCATTCTGCAAAGGCACCGGCTTCCGGCCATCCCTGGAATACACAGCCCTGAGCGCATTCAGAAAAATAGAATCCAAGGCCGTCAAGGGAACCTTTGCGGTATTGAAGGTGGCCATGCCCCATGCCATATCGGATTATCTTCTCAATCAAAAACGCCTCGAAATCAGTAAGCTAGAAGCGATGTTCGATATGTCCATCCATATTTACGGGCAGGCCGATATGCAGTGGGACGATGTCAGGATCGAATTCGAGGCGCGGGAAGTAGTTCCGGAAGCAGTTCACGAAAATGAAAAAGCAATAGACAAATCAGATGAACCTCGTCCAGACGCCTCCGTCAGGGTGCGAGAGAGGGAATCGGTCATTAAAAATCCGGAAGTAACGGGAAGTGCCGCTGAACCGGCAAAGAAGAAGTCCCGCCGGAGATCTCGTCACCGTAGGAAAAAGCCTACTGTGACGCCGGGTAGTGAAGCGATGGTTGGTGAAACACCGATTGGTGGTGCGCCTGCCAGTGAAACGCCTGTCGAGGGATCGCATGTCGGCGAGACACCGGTCAGTGGTGCCCTTGTCAAGGAATCGCCTGTCGGTGAAGCAAATAAGGGTAAACCAAAGGCAATCAAATCTCCGACCAGCAAACCACCGACAATTAAATCCCAGGTCAGGGAAGCGCCGGTGAGTGAAACTTCAGCCAGTGAAGATCCGGTGAGCGACGCGACAGAAAGCGAGACGCAGGTCAGTAAGGCGCCCCGCCGGAGAAGACGTTCGCCGAGTCGGGCCGCCATGCAAAAGAAAAACGCCCCGCCCTTGTCATCGCCACCCGAAGGTGATGTCGAGGCGGCCGCCCCCGGGGAGGAAAAGGTTTAGAAACGGAATAATTATTATTTCTGGCTGCCCAGGGCCTTGGAACGCATGGTCGCCGCTTCTACGGCAGCCATAAGAGTTCCCCTGATCTTGCCGTCCTCAAGGACCCGTATCCCGGCAATCGTAGTTCCTCCGGGCGAAGTGACCATGTCTTTCAACTGTCCGGGATGCTTTTCTCCACAAAGAAAGAGCTTGGCGGCGCCTTGCAGGGTTTGGGCCGCCAATGTCAGCGCCGTGTCGCGACTGAGTCCCATGTGCACCCCCCCGTCGGAAAGGGCCTCGATCATAATGAAGGCGTAAGCGGGCCCGCTGCCGCTGAGACCCGTTACGGCGTCCATCTGATCTTCTTTGACGACGACGGTTTTCCCGACGGCATTGAAGATGTGCTGAGCCATAGCCATATCGTCCTTTGTTGCCGCCTGTCCGGCGGCCAGAGCGGTCATCCCTTCGCCGATAATAGCCGGGGTATTGGGCATGGTGCGGATAATCCGCGTCCCCTGCTTGAGGCGCTCGGCGATGAATGGAATAGTAATTCCTGCGGCAATCGAAATGATCAGTTTCGATTTGTCAACAACGCCGGATATATCTGCCAGCACTTCCGCCATATTCTGGGGCTTTACTGCTAAAATAATTACTTGCGCAGATTTGGCGGCCAGTATGTTGTTTTCCGTTGTCGCCACGCCATGGGTTTTCTTCATTTCCTCCCGTTGCTTCTGGTCTCCATCAGCCACGATGAGTCCATCCGCAGGAACGAGATGACGGGCAAGTATGCCCCCGATGAGCGCACCGCCCATTTTACCGCCGCCGATAACGCCAACCTTTTTTCCCTTCAACATGACAGCTCCCCCCTTTTTTCTTCGATATGAATGTATTTTTAATCCTTTTTTGGTCACAGTGTCAATAGGGTGATGGCAGATAAATCACTGGTTGCGTAAAGTAGCGAAAATATGTTACGAAAAGGACGAAAATATAAACGGTAATGTGGTTTAATCTGGTTTAATCTGGGGATACCATACTAAATTACCAGATGAGGAGGTCAGGATGATCGCCAAACGGGATATCGACGGAGTCAAGATAGCCTGCTGGATGAACAGCAATGCCTGGCAGGAAAACAACAGGACCCTTGTCTTCATTCACGGTTCCGGTGGAGATCATACCAACTGGGTCTATCAGTATTCAGTTTTAAAGAACGATTTTAACATCCTGGCGGTTGAACTGCCCGGGCATGGACAGTCCGAAGGCGAAGGGGAACAGCGTGTCTCCCGTTATGTTGAATGGGTGAGAAAGATCCTTGCCGCCTTCGG
>Ga0172379_10010624_pt1 | contig 11107 bp, 11 predicted proteins | sample GrowelOW334metaG_FD_119756 | JGI IMG/M metagenome (GOLD analysis project Ga0172379, IMG submission 119756) | Groundwater microbial communities from an aquifer near a municipal landfill in Southern Ontario, Canada - Groundwater well OW334 metaG | ecosystem: Environmental > Aquatic > Deep... | reverse complement strand
TTCGCAAAACTCGAGTTAGAAGCTCAATTGCTTCTTGCGACTTTTGCACACTGACTAAGTGGCGAGCCATTTGACTGGCCCGCACTACCGGAGCCGGTGCTGTTTCAGACCCATGGGCGTCTAGGCAAGAAAAGGCGAGAACAGACAGCGCTAATAATACACAACGGCTCATTGAGCTAGTTTTAAAATGGGTGCTCCTTAGAGACGACGCCAGAGAGAACAGTGTTTGGTTACTTGACGAATAACCCGCTCGTTTTCGCGATTAATAAAAGGTAGATTGATCTCTTCTAAGAGTTCAAAGTCTTGACTAAGAAAATCGACAACTTCACGTTCGTTAAGCCACAGTTCTTTTGGTGTCACTTGCTTCTGCCAGTTAAAATCACTGACGAATAGCAGCAAACCGCCGACTTTAACAATGCTTCTGTCACCCTTAAGACGTGACAAAATCGACAACGGACTAGGCACAATCGTTAATGCATCTGTTAGAGCAACCAAGTCAAAATTGAGATAGTCAGCGGGTAAAGAACAAGGGTCCGAGCGACGAAACTGAACGCTTCCAGCTCTATTATTTTCAATGGCACCACTGACAGTGTAGGGCTCGAAGTTATTATCGAGCTGACTAAACTGATATTGCTTGGAGACAAACATTTCTTGAGCGGCGCTGATCAGAGGCAGGCGCAAATCGACGGCCACCACACTCTCAAAATGACGCGCCAACATATGGCTAAAAGCGCCCACAGAGCAGCCCACATGCAGAGCCCGTTGGCTCGAACTATGTGCTTGCGCCAACTCATGATCATCAACTCTTCTAGCCACATAGCGGTCTACCAAAGTGGCCAATTCTTCGAAGCTATTGGTCTCTTGGCCATAACTAAAAGCAATCTCGCCGTTGACCTCAGCTTCATTACCGAGATGAACCACGGCACCGAGTTTATCTTGTGGATTGGCAAGCGAGTTGGCAGCTAAGCGCACAACTCTCACGCCAGCATGCTGGAAGAAGTGTGGCCTAAAATGGAAACGAGCGTGCACACTGGCTTCATCACCGGTACTGATGAAAGAACCACCAGCAATCATTTGATGTTCGCCATCAAAACATGGTGTACTAAAATCATCGTACATGCGATTAATCTTGAATCCAGGCAAGGGGTTAAAGTGATCACCTAGCCATTGCCAGACATTGCCATAAAGATCGCGAAAAGGAAGATGATCACCAGTGGCGGTGACAGAATCAAACAGCACAGATGATTCAGAGCTGGCACGAAGATTGATATTGCCGCTTGGGGCAATAACCTCTCCATTCTCGACATCAAGCTGCAATTTATTCACGCTAGCTAGTCTTTGGTGCTCAGCTTCAGTTAATAAGCGGTACGAATACTCGCTGTTCTTAGTTTGCAGCCAAGCGCAGTAAGCTTCGCCTTCGTGATAATTGAGAACCGCAGGCCAATCCCAGGGCATGTCTATCACTTCAAAGAGTGTACGCAAGCGAAACTGATTGAGGCCTTGCGGACCGTCGGCCACCCAAAAAGTTGGCCATTTGATATTGCGGAATTGCTTCCAACTATTGCCGGTCACACTCCAGTATTGAGAATTCTGATAACCGCCATCAACTACAAATTGCCAGAATTGAAAATTGCTTATTAGAGAGCGCGTCACTTCAAAAGCAGGGACGTTGACTGAACGTTCACCATACTCGTTGTCCCAGCCAAAAGTAGGCACAGTCGGCGATTTGCCTATACGAACAAAGCCGGCTGCCACACTAGCAAACTCAAGGTCAGATTGACTGCCGTGACTCTCAGCATTGGCAGGAAACTGTAAGGGGCGCTCTAATAGTCGAATTGGCAGCTCTCGAATCAAAACGGAGGATGTTTCAAGATGGATGCGTTCGTGTTCAAAGCCCATGAAAAGAGCCCAGAGAGGGTGTTCCGCAGTAATAGGAGCATGTCCGGGTTCTAGCCCGGGGGCAGTGGCAATTACTCGTGTCACCACTTCATAGGCCTTGCGGCGATAGGCCTGTGCTTCATCTATAGATGGCCACTCAATGTCGTTCTTAGACATGTCGTCCCACGACATCTCATCAACACCGGTTTCAAAAAGGCTTTCAAACTTAGCATCAATAGCGGCGTCAACGATTTTCGCTAAGCGCAGTTTGTTGACGTAGAGCACAGCCGGATGAACGTAATAGAAAATCAAAGGATGGCGCAGGCTGTGATAAGGAGGGCGATAAAAAGCCTCATCTCCTTTGAGAGCCGAAAAGAGTAGTTCAGAAAGAGTCCAGGTATTGTTGAAATAATCTAGGGCGTCTTGTCTGCTACAGGTAGCAAGATTAGGTATGACTAGAGAGTAGAGCTTGCCATCTTGAGCATAACCAGGGCATTCTTCTGGTGTGAGACCGGTGTACCAACGGCTGCTTCTGGGCACAGATAAATCGATTTGAGACTTACCAATATTCTGCCGCCAAAAAGCTGATTGCTGAAACTGCTCAGATACTTCGCTGAGATCAGAAAGTTCAGAAATATCAGAGATGCTGACTATAAGGTCTAGATTTGGATTACGTGCCGACATTCATTTTTCCAGGTCACCCTCCTCCATATTGAAACATCAATAGTGTACAAATGGTGAATCGCCTGCAATTGGCTTAAAGTTTAGTGTTACAGTGCAGTTTTAAGCTTAATTAATATGCGTTTCGAATGCCGTTCTTAACCGCGTCTTTATACGATCTAAGGTGCCCGGCCACTTCTGATTCTTGCATCGCTGAGCACTTATTAGCCTTCAACTCAGGCAAAGACAAGACTGGTAGGCCCGCTTCGCGCCGATCTCGGTCTATCAAAGCTTTAAAAATTTTGCTCTCATCTCTCATAGAAGCGCTATCAAGCTGCAAACTAGCCAATCCCGCCGCCTTATCCACTTTACTCATAGTGGGAAATAGGGCCACAGCATCAGCGGCCATTTTCTGATAAACCTGCTCAGGCGGGGCATTTCCAGGCAAATAATATTGCGAACGCAAATCTTGCCCCATCTGGCGAATGAAACCAGATTGTCCGCCGAACTGCCTGTCGATTTGCGACTTGTGAGGGCCGTCAATCGGTTCGTCACCCTGTAATCGCTTAACTGCAGCGTCAATTGTGGCATTGCTCGACTTCGACATCTGCCAGGCCTCGCACTGCAGATTGGAAGGCCCATCTGCGGCAGCCACTTTGGTCTGCTCCGGCTTGCTGCTGGTGTTGTCAAAGGCCATGTCAAAGTCTCCATAATTAACCCAGTTTGTTTTACCCGATTTTCACCACTCTTAAGCCTGCAGGTCGGCGATGCGCTTCCAAGCCGGGCCAGCGCCTTGCGCCCCCGCTTTAATGCGATCTATGGCGGCTTTAATTTCAAGCAGTACCTCATACTCACTCTCATGCAAGGAGGCTTCGAGCTTGGGCAAACTCTCAACCGTTCCTAAATCATTCAAAAAGCGGGCAGCTCGCCAGCGAACAAGTTTATTGGCATCGGCAAGTGCTTGACACATAGCCTCTTGAGCAGCGCTGTCACCGATATCAGAGAGCGCATCACCGGCAGTGCGACGTACAGCGATGGAGCTATCATTTATGACTGCCTGACAAAGACTGGGTACGGCTAGCGCACTACCAGTAGTGCCCAAGGCGGCTGCTGCAAGGCGCCTTACTTGAGCATTTGAGTCGTGCAAAGCCTCAACCAGAAGGTTGATACTAACTTCTGATTGACTATTGTCGCCTTGACTAAGCTCTTGCACCGCAACCAACCGCTGCTGCCACTGTTCATGGCGAAAGAGCCTTTCTATGGTCTCAAAATTGACAGGGGCGACCGTACTTTTATGCAAAGTCTCAGAAACAGCAAGATCAAGGCGTTCTGGGGTGAAATAAGTTTGCAATTCGGCGAGCACCTGCTCGGCCATCTCAGCCCGCGGTCCATAGCGCAAACCGTGATCAACCCATTGTCGCTCTTTGAGAAAGTCAGCACCACTCTCTTGCTGAATCTGTTGAGCCGCCTGATTAAATGTCGGCCCCAGACTAAGGCGTGTTTCACCTTCAAGATCAACAGCCTTAACCTGAATGGGAATACCTCTGAAAGTCTGCACATGTATTTGATTTTGGCCTTCAAGAACACTTGCTGGTGCGGCCATAGACGAGGGCGAAGAAATAGTTATAGCCGCCAGGTCTCGCTCGCCCGTTAAGGTAAAAGCGGCCTGGTCTAAAAGCTGTCGCCAATCGCTTAGTGGATGCCGATTTAGGGTAATGAAATCGCCGCAGACAAAAACACTTTGAACACCAGAGATGGCCAAAAGCTTGCTCACGAAATCAGGTATATGTTCGCTGCTCAAAGAATAAGTTGCCGTGGGGCCAAGCGACTCGAAGAAATTGAGCTTAATTGAGTTTGGATTGGGTGTGGTTTCAACTGAACGAATTTGCATAATAGCCATTGTAGTAGCATCGATGTTAGATGTAAGACTTTTACCACTAACTTACAGAAAGCCAATCGATTTTGTCGCATAACAACCGTCATAGCTTGAACAGAAAGCTCATAATAGCTCTATAGCTTAGCGGAGCAGGCAATGATCAATCTTAGAGCAATTAGCCCGAGAGCAACTAACCCGCCTGTTTGGCTTGTTTCGCTTCTTGCTGTAGCCCTCGGCTGTTCCATCTCAGTTTTAGCAAAATTGGATAGAACCCAGCCCCTCGAAATAGAATCGGCAGTTGAAGAAGCAAGACAAGCAGAAACAGCGAGCGAACCTACCTACGAGCAAATATTAGGTCAATACACCTATCAGTATTTTGCCAGCACCGACGCTCATAGGGCCTATTTTCGCTTGCTTGATGGAGAGAGTGAGGTCTTTAGAAAAACCGCTGCCAAATCTAGCTTTACCTTACAGCCAGTCCAATCTATAAACTTACTTCCATATGGCCATCAGCCAACCATAGCCAATTTTGTCATAGACCTAAACTCGACCAAAGCAATAGTGGTTGAACAGACCGAGCAATTTGATGACGAGTCCGAGCAAAGACACTATCTGTTAGTGGCATTAGCGAAACCGCGAATACTTAACACTCTAGACAGCGGTAACAATCAACTGGCCTTAAACTTAAATCGAACCCAGAAAGACAAAACCATTGAAAAGCAATATCAATTAGTCGGCAGTGATCTTCTCGAGGCCTGGGGCCAACAAGGTGTTAGCCCTAAAGTAGTATTTGACTTAAATCAAGACCAAAGCAAACTACACAAGCAAAGCCCTCGTCAACTGAAAGACCTAATCAAAGTCAGCAAGGAGCTACAAGCTCTCTTTGCCAATTTAAACTGCAGTGAAGAGGCGGCCATAACCTTTGCACCGCCAGAACTGGCAGAAGAGATGGCCGAACTAATTTATGAAGGCAATGGCAAGCAGGCCAAGCTTCTCTTGAACCGCACTTGGCCAAAACACCAACCGGGTAAGGGCCAATTTAAAAAAGCATTTTATGGCGAACTGGCAAAGAGCAAACTGTTTAAATATGTAGGTTCTTAGTCACTCTTGGTCTATTTTTGTCCACAAATCCAGGCCGTTCTTTTTAATCCACTGACCGCTCAGAACGTCTATCCATTCGCCGCATATGAAATACAAAGAGACCGGTATAACCTTCGCATCTCTTGATTCTATAAGGCTTGGCTTATTCTTCTCAAAGAAGAAGTGACCTGCAAATTGCAAAAAAATACCAAGTAAGCCCAAACCAATTCCTAGGGTCTTATCACGCTTGAAGAGCAGACAGAATGGAGTTGCCACTAGCACAGGCAAGCCAATCAAATGAGTAAGCTTGCAGCCAGGTGTACGATGGCGCGAGCGATAAAATGCAAGACAGTCTCTAAACGAATTCAAGTTAATTGCCTGCAGCGATGGAACGGCTTCTTAACTAGTATATCGAAGTAAAGTTGAATGCTGCCTGTTGGTCCCAATACATAACGTTGTCGTCTTTCCACCTAGCAAACTGTACGTTGCCATCTTGTGACAAGATAATTGAAAGAACTTCCTTTAGAGCATTGCAAATACGGTATGCCGAGCGGTGACGGGTACCTACAGCATGCACCGATTCAATCACCGAATGATCGCCTTCCAAATCTAAGGCTTTAGCAACAAAATTTAAATCGGTCGATTCACAGTGAATTTCAGCCCCGAATCCGAGCAACTCAAAGCGTCTGGTGAGAACAACAGCGCCATCAACAGTTGAAAGGGCTGCCACCAAATGTGACATCTCGAAAATGGCCTCATCTAACTTGATGATATCGGGGTTGGTGGTCTGCTGATAATCACGCCAACCGATAATACTGTGTTGGTCACCAGCAATTTTTGCCAAAGTATTCATAACAGAGATAATCAAAGTGCGAAAGCGCGCCCTTGGCTCGCTATTAACAAAGCCATACTTTATTGAAAGGTATGGATTATCACTCGTAAAGACATCTGCCATCTCCGGTGGTACCACCACCAATGTGCCACCATGATGGAAGGCGCGCATGCCAGCAATAAGGCGCTTCATCATGTGTTGACCAATAACACGGGTGAGATCAGGCTCTAATTCGGCCCAAGGCTCTGAGGCTTCTTTTTTGGCCTCTTCATGTATTTCTAAACGCTCTTGGCGAATGGAAGCAAACCATTCTTGCAACCACTCTGATTGAAATAGATTGAGTGATGGCTCAAAGACTCGCCCCTCTGCCAAGTGGCCAATAACCTCTCGCCCCTTGCCAACATCTACATAACCAGGACCCGTGACACTAATCGTAAGCGCATCAGGAAGCGGCGGAGCTGAGCCTCGGCCACCGTGAATAGCGTGCAACCAACGCGGGCCAGAATGTACTAGACCCCAAATTTCCGGTCCATTGTTTGGATCGATACGCACACCAATCAGTGTGCGTGAAAAGTTAGCAGCAGAAGAAAGTCTACGCAGCTCCAGAGCATTAAACTCAAGATGCCGAGCAAATTCAAGGCGATGTAGCCCAGCGGGAGGGCCACCATCATTGGGCAGTGCCTCAGGCTCTATAACGATCAAGCGAAAGATTACAGGTATTGTCTCTTGCTTGAGCAGACTGGCTTGATAACAAGTAGAAATCAGACTTTCGAGTACAGGTTGGGGCGGTAATTCGACACCAGTAGGCGGCCAGTGACTGGCAACAAATTTCGACAAGTCTGAGGGGTACAAATGTTTCATTAGCTGCCAAGTAGATGCGTAAAGCAGCAACTGTTTTGTGTGCTTTGTCAGGAATGTTGATTATAGTACAAAAATGATCTCTATTTAAATGCGGAAATAGAGTCAGTCAGCCCCCGCACCTTCTCTATGGTGATTGGCGGTTGGGGCGCCGACCCAAGACCACTGCTCTGAGCCACAAGAACAATTAGCTTACTCTTGGACGGAGTTCGAACAATGCCAATAAAAGTATTTGCAGTCGACTTGTCGTGGCAGAGAGGATCATCAATATGACCGACCACGTAGAGCATATTTTGCTTTCCGACAAGCAAACTCCCCTGTGTAGATACAGCAATTTTTCGTGCGCTCTTAGAGCCAAACGCGCCTATCACCTCGCCTTTTGTCATTCGCTCAATTAGTTTTTCAACTGGTTCTGCCGAAGACAAATTCTGGTCCATGTACTCGTAGAATGTGTAAATTGTGAGCATCTGATTCGACACTATTCGCACATAGGGTCGGTTAAATACTGCAAAGCCAAAAAAATAGCGGCAATCGCGGGGTAGCGGATTAGAGATTGTCATGAACGAACTGGCAACTCTCTCTAAACACTCGGCACTAGTGGTTACTGTATAAACCCACCAAACGCCCAAGACAACTACACTAAACACAGTGATGAGGCATGCCGCCGCTATCCCGAGCACAACTTTTAGCCACTTAGGGGCACCGTGTTTACTCTTCAAATCAATGCTTCCCTCTGCAAAACAAAATACCGCTTACGGCTGTCCTACAGCTTTGCCTAGTGAATTGACACCCCGGTTCATTAGCTTGTTTGGATGCTTAGTTTCATAGCGCCTGGCTTGGCGCCAAATTTCTTTGCCGATTTTAGTCTTAACGGTTTGCTTTGCTGTTACGGGCACTGCTGGTGCTGGTGATGTAGAAGTGGGGAGTGAAGTAGAGGCGGGGAGTGAGCTGACATCAGTTTGTACGCCAGCATTTTGTTTCGAAAAAGCTCGCTGCAAGGCATTCTTGAGCGAACCGACTTTAGAAGTAGTTGTTGTGGTAGTAGTTGTCGTCGTTGTTGTTCCAGTTGCAACAGGATTAGACGTGACACCAGGAGTAGTGGCACTTCTAATTTGAGAATTGATCAAGTTAGCAGCAGAGCCTTTGATGCCAATTTTACCACCGTACTTGTTAATTGCATTCTCGATATCGTTAGCAAATGAGGCCTCAGTAGAGAGCAGTATTGCCCCTATAACTAGGTAGAAGTGACGTTTCATGATGACGACCTCCAAACTAAAGGCTCATGCTAACATGGCCGAATATTAAATTACATGGTACCAGCAGATGTTTCAATGGCCTACTAAGTTTGTTCTCAACCTACTCGTTGCTTTGAGTCTAAGCTCAACAGCGCTGGTGCAGGCTCAGACCAATGATTTGCGGCAAAAAGCTCTTCCTGCCATGAGCCAGACGGCAAAACTTTTGACCTCTAATGATTATCATAAAGAGCCAGTGAACCTGAACCATGCCAGATCTAAAGACAAGTTAGTACAGATAGATGATTTCAATTTAGCAGGTGAAAGCTATTATGCTCGCACCGACAAACTAAACGCACCATATTACCGAAGTTTCGCCAGCGCACCGAAGAAAATTTTACTGCGTTCATTTACCGCAAAAAAATTGCAAGAAGTAAATGCAAAATTATCACCACTGGGTCTAGAGCTTTTTATCTATGACGGATTTCGTCCAGTAACCTGCCAAAAAGACTTATGGCAATACTTTCTCAAACAAGCAAAATTGGCCGTGCCCCAGGGCTCGGAGGCAGAGCAAATTGCCTACGCAGCGCGCTACTGCTCGAACCCGACTAATTACAATCATTCAGACCCACGTACTTGGCCAACCCATTGTACAGGTGGAGCCGTCGACCTCACTCTGCGGCGCAAAGCCACTGGTGAGCTGCTCTACATGGGCAGTATCTTTGACGATGATTCAGAAGTTAGTCATACAGATTATTTTGAAACTAGAACTAAGCCTCTGTCTAGCTCTGAGTGCGAAGCTCGGGGCAACCGCAGGCTGCTTTATTGGGTTTTGAAAAATAGCGGTTTTGAAAACTATCACTATGAATGGTGGCACTTTGATTATGGCAACCAGATGTGGCGCATGAACAAAAAAGCTTCGTCACAAGTTAGTGACGAAGCTTTCTGGGGCCCGGCCCAATAGTAACAAATAAGTTAGTGATGACGGCCGATATCGACTCGGGCAGAACCACCTGGATCTTTGTCTATATGGACAAAGGGCAGTTTGATATGCACTGAGCCAGAATCTTCGTTCTTGTCCATTTTAAAAAGTGGGGCTCTGATGCGAGTGGTGGAGCCTCTAGCCGGGACCGATTCGGTTTCGGCTCTAAAGCTATCTCCATCCGACTCAACTTTGATAACAGTGTCGTCGTGTCTATCGGTATCAATATTGACCTGGGCGCGATGTTCATCACCGGGTGTAACTATCTGAGTAGTGGTACTTCTACTCTCTGCACCAGTTGCTCTGTCAACCGAAACAGTAGTAGTTGTCTGTTCCTTGTAAGTATCTGTGCCGACTGTTGGTGTTCCACTCTGAGAAGCGCAACCAGTGAGACAAACGATAGTAATGAGCGAAAAAGCAGACTTAAGGTGCACCAAGATTTTTTGCATTTTTGCAAGCCCCGATAAAATTGAAAATTCAATTGTTGACGAAATGTGAGACTGGATAAGCCCCCAAAAGTTCCCCTCATTGCCGACAGGGGTATAATGTGCCCATGGAGATTGTCAACATCGCCGCCTATAAATTTGTGGGTATTCCAGAGCCCGCGGCCTTCCAGCCCCTAATAAAGGATTGCTGCGACAGGCTAGCGCTGAAGGGCACTGTTTTGCTAGCCACTGAAGGCATCAACTTGTTTCTGGCTGGTAGCAAAGAAGGAATAGCAGAGTTTCTAGACTTTCTTCAAAACGAACCAACTTTTGATAATCGGTTTGCTGAGCTGGAAATAAAAGAAAGCATTTCTGAAAACCAGCCCTTTGGCCGCATGATTGTGCGCATTGCCAAAGAAATTATCACCATGCGCCATCCCACTATTGTGCCAGAAGCCTCTCGCGCACCACACGTTGAACCAGCAAAGCTAAAAGCATGGCTTGACCAAGGCTTTGACGACGAGGGTAGAGCGGTAATAATGATGGATACTCGCAACGGTTTCGAAGTAGAGATGGGCACCTTTGACAATGCTCTGGCATTTGACATAGAGCGCTTCAGCCAATTTCCGCAGGCTGTCAAAACGCTGTCTGAGCAATCTGACTTGAAAGACAAAACCATTGTCTCGTTCTGCACAGGCGGTATCCGTTGCGAAAAAGCCGCTCTGTACATGGCCGAAATTGATCTGCCCCATGTCTACCAATTGCAAGGCGGTATTTTAGGCTATTTTGAAAAAGTAGGCGGTGCCCACTGGCAGGGCGAGTGTTTCGTCTTTGACGAGCGAGTCGCTCTCGACTCGAGCCTCACACCAACTGTACATTCATACCCCGGTCGCCCGTTGAAAGATTAGCAATTACAGAGCAGTAACACATTCTGGTGCATAACACCAAACACCTTTTGCTTTGCGCTCATATTCACTATCACCAAAGACAAAACTACCAAGATTAGTGCCTGGCTTGATTACTTTGTGTACGTGTGCTTCATCGCCACTTGCGCTCGAGCAAACTGAGGCACCATCGGCGGAGCCCGGTAAAATTGGAGCATCCAAAGCTGGGTTGATAAACACAGGTACTGAAAATCGTTGACGATCGATGCGTTCATTGATCACACGGTGCGGGCTAGCACGAAGATAGCCACCAGTCTCAATTTCGAGTAATTCGCCAGTATTTACCACAATAGAATTAGGCAATGGAGTAACCTTGCGCCAATTTCCGTCAATATCCTGG
>Ga0172379_10010623_pt1 | contig 11109 bp, 11 predicted proteins | sample GrowelOW334metaG_FD_119756 | JGI IMG/M metagenome (GOLD analysis project Ga0172379, IMG submission 119756) | Groundwater microbial communities from an aquifer near a municipal landfill in Southern Ontario, Canada - Groundwater well OW334 metaG | ecosystem: Environmental > Aquatic > Deep... | reverse complement strand
ACTGGGCATTTATTCGTCAGCCACGCTGATCGGCCGGGCCTTAGCTCCGATACTGGGCGGGTTTATTATCTCATATTTTGCTATTAACAGCTTGTCTTTAATCCAATATAAGTATGTTTACCTGACCGCGTTTTTTCTGGCCATACCGGTTTTTGTTTTAATACTCCTACTCCAGGATGAAGAAAAAAATAATTTCCCGGCCGGGGCCAAGGATTTATTCGTGGATTTAAAATATTTTTTCGCCAACAAAAGATTGTTTTCAACCTCCTTGATTGAAATGGCCGCGTATTTCGCTTACGGCGCTTTTGAAACATATTTACCCTTATATTTAAATCAGCTGAAAATTTCAGCCGGACAGATCGGTCTGATTTTTTCCGTCCAAATTTTAGCCATCGCCTTATCCAAGCCCTTGTTCGGGAAATTGGCCGACAGGGTGGATAAGAGAAAACTTATCTTAGCCGGCGCCTTAGTTCTGGGCTTGGCTATCGGCAGTATGGGTTATTTCCAGTCTGTTTTATCGGCCATAATTCTTGGTCTGATTTTCGGCCTGGGTCTGTCTTTTTCCACGGTGACGACCAGCTCTTACGTGGCTGAAGTAACAGACCAGTCTAAGCTCGGTTCCTCTATGGGCGCGCTATCTTCCATCATGGACATCGGTCAAACGGTCGGCCCTTTTGTCACCGGCATAGCCATAACTTATTTTTCTTATAAAATCGGTTTTCTCTTATCTCTTATTCTGACGGTTATCACGGTTGTAATGTTTTATTATTATAATAGAGGAAAAGCCGCGAATTACGTTTAAGTTAAGATTTAACCAATCGGCGGCTTATTTAAAGAGGGCGCAGAAGCTCTCTTTTGCTTTAGAGTTAATAAATTATCCCGTAGAGAAATTTTTTTAAAAATTCGTAAAATTCGCTAAACATTGACAAATTTTTATTTATATGGTAATACCTAATTGGGCTAATAAGCAGTTCTACTGTTTATTTTAACAAACATTGGCCCAGTCAACTCCGATTTGAAAGGAGCCAAGAGTGAAATACACAATTGGAGAATTAACATCCACGGTCGAGGAGACGGATTCGTCCGAGGTTGTTATAGACAACCTAAGGGGATGGGAGGGCAGGTATGCCACAGAGGTGGCAGTCCACGGCAACCCTTTGTGGGCAGGCATTTCTGACGGCACGCTTTTTCAGGTGTGTTCGTCGGCCCAGCCATCCGGCCTGGGGTTGACGGTTTACGTGCATACCATAAGCAGAAGAAAACAGTGGTGGAAGTACACGTTTGCGGCTAGGGTGCCGTTTGTTTTGCACTTCCTTGAATCGGCTTCAGTCGGCGTTAAAAAGGATTTCCGCATATCTGGTCTTATTAGGGCTGGCATAACGTATTCCTTCAGACCGCGTCTTCCGGTCAAGGTTTACCCCTCCTGCAGGTATGGCAAGGTTGTAAACCTTAGAGCTTTGGCTGATCGCTTGAGCGACACACCGGAGAGGGTTTGGTCATACTACTATGAGTGGACCAGGGTTTGGAAGTACAAAAAAAGAGTAGGGGCGCCAGACCTAACGGTTGATTGTATGAGGGTCGCCATCGGCAGCCCGAAGTCAGAACCCCTCTATTTGGAGGCGCCAAACGGAAAAGCTCCAGAGCTAAGGGATTTGGCAGAGGGGAAAGATATTTGGGTGCCTTTGGGTTGGGCGAAAGACGTCTTCGCCTTGCATAGCTTCGGCGACACTCCGCCCAGACCGAAGAGCGCGTGACGAGAAATACGTCTTCAAAGTAAAAAACCGTTTTAGGCCCGCCTGATGATAAAATATCAGCCGGGTCTTTTTTTATTCCTGCTTTATGCTAAAATAGTTAAATGATTAAGCTGAAAATCACGAAAAAGACAACCTATACGCTTATATTACTCCTGATTTTAACTTCCGGAGTTTTTTATTTTTTAAAGCCCGGTTCGTCGTCTCGCCAAACCGAAGAAAACGCCGTCGCCGGGGTAAAGGTCGCGCCCGAGCCGCCGGACCGTTATGAAGCCGTGGAAATTACGGCCGGCGCGACTTACGGAGAGCTGATGGTTAAATCAGGAATTCCCGCCGCCCTGGCCGGCGAGATTTATGAAACGGCTTTAGCTCAATGCGATTTAGCCAAGATAAAAGCCGGTCACTTTCTGGAATTGACTTTTGACAAAGATACAGACGAGTTTAAAGAGCTGGTTTACAAAATAGATTCGGAAAACGAACTTAAGGTAAGCTGCGAGACCCAGGCCGCTGATCCGGTGGCCGATAATTTTAAGGCCGAAGTCAGGCCCATAAATTATGAGGTCAGGATTGTCGTTAAGGAAGGCGAAGTTGAGACTTCTATGTATGAAGCCGCGCTTAAGAATGAGATTGATGAGCGCGCTATTATTGAATTGGCTGACGCTTTTCAATGGACGATTGACTTCGCCATGGACCCGAGGGTGGGGGATAAGTTTAAGTTTGTTTATGAAGAAAGGTATCTTAACGGAGTTTACCAGATGCCCGGGAAAATTTTAGCCGGAAAATATATCAATGATGGCAAAAAATACGAAGTTTATTATTTTGAAGAAAGTCAGGACAACAGCGGCTATTTTGACGAGAACGGCAATTCGGTTCAGAAAATGTTTTTACGAGCGCCGGTGGCATATAGGTATATTTCCTCCGGCTTTACCACCGGCGCCAGGTATATTGAAGCTTTTAATATTTCCACTGGCCATCGCGCCGTTGATTACGCCGCGAATTTCGGCGCGCCGATTCGCGCGGTCGGGGACGGAAGCGTGATTTTTTCCGCCTATAACGGGGCTTATGGCAATATGGTAAAGATTCGGCATAACGGCACCTATCAGACTAATTACGGGCATATGTCTAAGCTGGCGGTTAAAAAAGGCGCTAAAGTCAGGCAAGGCGATTTGATCGGCTATGTCGGTTCAACCGGACTTTCCACCGGCCCGCACGTGCATTTTGAGATGGAGAAAAATGGCCTTAAAATCAATCCGCTAAAAGAACTTTTACCGCCCGGCCAGGCGATTAATAAAGCAAGCCAGACCGCGTTTTTCGCCGAGGTGAAAAAATGGCGGGAAAAATTAGGCGAAGAAAAATAAGTTCCGATTTGACATAATAATTTGTTTGCTATATACTTGATTGATAAAGCATTAATCAATTAATATGAAATCAATCAATCCTGCGGTTAAGTTTTTTATCAACCTGGCCAAAACGCAAACTATCCTGACCGGACGGTTTGATCGGGGCTTAGGCGGCTTGGGTTTTAATGAATTTTTAATCCTATATAATTTAGGCCTGGCCGAGGGCGAGAAAATGCGGCGGATAGATATCGCCGGCAAAATCGGCTTAACCGCTTCCGGCGTGACGCGAATACTCTTACCTATGGAAAAAGTTCAGTTGATAAAGAGCGGCCCGGTTGAGAATGATGCCCGGGTTCGCTACGTCCGACTATCCGGCGAAGGCAAGGAAAAATTAGCCGAAGCCTTGGAAAGATTAGATGACCTATCCGAAGACATTATACCTAAGCATGGTCTCAAAGAGGTTGATGTTTTTAGTAAGCTGCTTTTAGAAATTGGCGGCAAGGCGTTAATGTCTTAATTTTGATTTATTTAGGTTTGGCTTGAAAAAGAAAACATAAGAAAATAATTCTGTTTTGCCGAATATTTTTTTGGCAGATGAATTTGAGCCAAAAACAGCCGTTACTGTAAGTTTCGGCTGTTTTTTTTGTATACCCCCAAGGCCCGCTTAGAGCTGGATTTTTTAGGTGATTTATTTAATCTGATCTTAATCTGACCGGCTTATGATTAAGTATGTTTGGAGTATTTTAAAATTTTAATGAAATAACCGAGACCTGTTTTCAAAATATTAAATATTTTTTTAAAAAGGCTCGGAAAAATTTTATGAACAAAAAACTAATCACCACGCCCTGGGGCGGGAGACGGGGCGCGAGTATGAACGGCGGCATAATTATTACCGTCGTAGTCATAATTATCGTTGTCGGTTTAGGCTGGGCCTATTTTAAGAAAAACAACCCCTCTGCCTATCAGCCAGCCGTTAACAGCGAGCCGATCGTCATGCAAAACGCTCTAGAGCCCGGCGCTTTGGCGGGCAATCCGGCCGACGCGGCTGAAGAGGCGCCAATCAAGATTTATAATATTGACTCGGTTAATTTTAAATTTTCTTTGACCGAAATCAGCGTGAAAAAAGGTGATCGGGTAAGAATTAACTTAAGAGTGACCGACGGTTTTCACGACTGGGTAGTAGACGAGTTTAACGCCAAAACCAAGCAGATCGCGATCGGTCAAACTGACAGCGTGGAATTCACGGCCAGCCGCGCCGGAACGTTTGAATATTATTGCAGTGTGGGCACGCACAGGCAGATGGGCATGGTGGGCAAATTAATCGTGTCTGAATAAGCTAAGAAAAACCGGCTGATAAAATACCTCGCCAATCACGAGGTATTTTAACTTTAAATTATTGACAAATCTGCGGATTTATCTTAATTATGAATATATGGATTGCGCAAATTAAACGGTTTAGTTTTAGCTGAATAAATATATTCAGTCCAAAGGACTAGTTATGTATATGTCGCAACGCTATATTATTGCTTATGAATCATCACAAATCTTCCATAAATTCAAACTCAAACCATAGAAAATCTGCCTTTTTTTCGCCGCTTGGCCCGATGATTATAGATGAGACGGCCGATCCTCTGCGTTTGCCGCGAATCTTGCCGCCCTTGTCTTATCTTAGCGCGCCCATCGCCGTCTGCTTAATGGCGATATTGCAAAATACTTTATTGCCTGATCCGTCCATGGCGCCTTTTGTTTTTTTCTTTCCGGCCGTCTCGGTGGTTTCTCTAATGGGCGGTTTTTTACCTGGGTTATTAGCCGTGGTTTTATCGGCTTTAGTCGGAAATTATTTATTTATCGGCTCCTGGTCTTGGTCGCTTTCGTTTCAGGAAATAGCGGCCACGTCTTTTTTTATCGTCTCTTCAATCATCCTAATCTTGCTTTCGGTTAGTTTTAGAAAGTTATTTTATAATTTTAAACGCGCCGTGGACGAGCGCCAAAAAGCGGAAACAGACGTCAGGCGGGCCAACGAAATGTGGGATCGGACCTTTGACGGCATTTCCGATCTGACTTTTATCCAGGATAAGGATTTTAGGATTGTTAAGGTAAATCGCGCTTTCGCCGAAAAGCTTAAACTAAAACCCGAGGAAATTGTGGGTAAAAAATGTTTTGAGGTTTTGCATAAATCCGGCAAGCCCTGGGCCAGCTGTCCGTTTGAGAAAACCAGAATAGATAAAAAGCCGCATACCGAAGAGGTGATTGACCCGGGAATCGGCTTGCCGCTCTTAGTCACGACTTCGCCGATTTTCAGCCGAGCGGGCGAATTTCTCGGCAGTATCCATATCGCCAAAGACATCACCGAGCTGAAGCGGGCGGAAGAAAGCCTTAGGCGGGAGATGGTTAAAGCCGAAGTCCTGCTTTCCAGCATCGGCGACGGCATCGTGGCGGTTGATGTAACCGGCAGTATATTATTCGTTAATCAGGCTTTTATTGATTTGGTTAAAAAAGGCAGAGCGGAGCTTTTAAATAAAAACGTGGAGGCGGCCGTGTCCCTGGAAGACGAGAAAGGCCGGCCCTTGCCCCGCGGTTTATCGCCGATTTATTTAGCTTTAACCAAGGGCAGGAAGATAAGCTTGGATTTTTTTTCCCCGACTTTTTATTTGCGCCAAAAAGATAATTTAGCGCCTTTGGCTATAACGGCCGCGCCGGTGATTTTAGACGGCGCCACCATCGGAGCGATCGCGGTTTTCCGCGATATCAGCAAAGAGAAGGCCGTGGATCAGGCGAAAACCGAATTTGTTTCCTTGGCTTCCCATCAATTGCGCACGCCGCTTTCCAGCATCGCCCTGTCCATTGAACTCTTGCTTCGCGGCGCCTCCGGAGAAATCAGCCCGGAGCAAAGAAAGTATTTAAGCGAGGCCTATAACTCCACTAAAATTATGGCCGAATTGATTAAAGTGCTCTTGGATATCTCCCGGATTGAATTAGGCACTTTGGTGGTCCAGCCGGAGCCGATTAATCTGGCGGAGAGCCTGAATAATCTGCTGGATGAGTTGAAATTGCAGTTAGACAGCAAGAGAATGATTTTAAAAAAACATTACGCGGTCGCGCCGATTATCCAATTTGACAAAAATATTTTGCGAACCACCGTGGAAAATCTGGTGACTAACGCCATTCGTTACACGCCTGACGGCGGGACGATCGCCGTCAGCCTGGAGAAAAATGATCATCATGAAATTTTATTAAAAATCGCCGATAACGGCTGCGGCATTGCGGAGAAAGACCAGACAAGAATATTCTCTAAGCTGTTCAGGGCGGATAACGCCAAGTCAATCAGCTCCGAAGGCGCCGGGCTCGGGCTCTACTTGGTTAAATCCCTGCTCATAAAAATCGGCTCTCATATCTGGTTTGAATCGGAGTTAAATAAGGGCACGACCTTTTTCGTGGCGATTCCGGTTAACGGAAAAAAGGGGTAAAAAATAATAAAATATTAAGCGAAGGCTGGGTTTATTATTGTTTGAAGTAAACGCGCCGGACAAGGACTTTAGTTTTGCTCTTAGGCAAAATTTGTGTATTTTTTCTTAAAATTATTAATGATTATTTCAGGTTGAATAATTTTAAGAAAAAATTACTACAATTTCGCATGCGCTCAAAACTAAAGTCCTTGTCCGGCGCAGCCATAAATTTTATAAATAAAAACAGACCGTTTTGAGCGGTCTGTTTTAAATTGAGAATTTAATTTTTAAAGCGGTAGCCGATGCCCCGGACGGTTTCTAAGATTTTTCCCCGTTGGTCGCCTAATTTTTTCCTTAAATTATTAATATGGACGTCAACTACGTTGCTGAAAGAATCAAAAGCGAAGTCCCAGAGGCTGGCCGTGATTTGCTCGCGGTTGACCGTCTGGTTGGCATGGCGCATCAAGTATTCCAGCAAGCCGAATTCTTTAAGCGTCAGTTTAACTTCTTTATCGTCGCGGTAAACTTTTCTGGCCGTGGCGTCTAATTTGATATCGGCCAACTTAAGTTCAGCCGGGATTACCGACTGCGGCCGCCTTAAAACCGCGCGGATTCTGGCTAAGAGAACTTCAAAGGAAAAGGGTTTGACCACGTAATCGTCGGCGCCGGCGTTTAAACCGTCAATAATTTCATTCTTGCCGTCTCGGGCGGTTAAGATTATTATGGGCGTGGTTATATTGGCCGCCCTGGCTTCCCGGCAAATTGTAACGCCGTCTTTAAAGGGCAGCATAATATCCAAGAGAATCAAATCATAGTCGGCATTCATCAATTCAACCCGCGATTGGCCGGCCTTGCCGTCTAAAACATAATCCGCGGCAAAACCCTCTGATTCCAGGCCGCTTTTAATAAGTTTAGCCAAATTTTCCTGATCCTCAATAATTAGAACTCTCATAGTTTGGAATAAGTTAATCAATCGCAATTCTATTATATAATAGAGATATTTTTTTGCCAAGAGCGGGGCTACCGCCAGTTAACGCTAAAAAATTCATAACGCCAAGTTTCGCCAAATCATGAAAATAAAATTTTGGCGAATTTTGGCGGCTGATTTTTTGGCGGCTATTTGGCGAAATTTATCTTAATGAAAATTTAATCTGGGTGGGTTATATTTATAGTGTAGCAAAAGTTTATCAAATAAATGCCGACATATGAAGCTTCAAAGTCCGGCCTTTGCCAATAATAAAATTCTGCCGTCCGAATATACCTGCGACGGTTTAAATATTAATCCGCCTCTGATAATTTCCGGCGTTCCGGATCAGGCGAAAAGCTTGGTTTTGATTTTCCTAGACCTTGATTCCATGATGGATGTCTGGACGCATTGGCTCTTATACAACATTGATCCCGCTACTACGATTATAGAAGCTAACAGCAGTCCTAAGGGGGTTATCGCCGGCCTAAACAGTTTTGGTCTAGCCGCTTATGGCGGTCCTTGCCCGCCCACTAAAATTCACCGCTACATTTTTAAGCTCTACGCCTTGGATTCAATGCTGGAATTGCCGCCCGGAGCCGATAAGGATAAATTGGAAACCGCCATCAGAGGCCATGTCTTGGCGCAAAGCCAGCTTATCGGCTTGTATAAGAGAAAATAAAATAATTAATTGATATGTTTGTATTTATGACAAATCAAAAGGAGGACATTTTGGCCAAATTTTTGGACAATGAAAGCAAAATAGAAAAACTGTATAAGCTGTATTCGCAAAAATTTCCAAGCCACCGGGAAATTTGGATTAAGCTCTTGATAAAAAAAAGACACCAGATTGAGATTCTGAAAGACTTGAGTTTAAGATTAGATCGTTATGATCTATTTAAGGTTAACAGCCACGCGCCGCAGATTTTAAATTACGTCAGTAATTTTATTGACGAGCAGATTAAGAAAATAAAATTGGATAATCTCGTTTTGCATGACGCGCTGGGAGTGGCGCTTAGCCTGGAACGGTCGCTTAAAGAAAAGGATTCGCTGAAATTGCTTGAGTCCAAGCATGAAGATGTTTTTAAGACTTTTAAAATTTTAAATCACCAGACCAGCCAGCAGGTAAATATATTATATAAAGCTTACAATAAAATAGCTTGAAGTGGTATAATAAATATATTCGCCGGCCAACGTCTGTTTATCTTATCGAATTATATGACAGAAACTAATGAAAAATTCAGCCGCTTGGCTGATCAGGCGGCCATAGATAGAGTTATTAAAGCCCTTGAGGAAAAGGGGATTAGCGTTGATTTGGCCGAAAACAACGACGAGGCGGTTAAAAAAATTTTTGGCCTTATTCCCGAAGGCGCCGAGGTTATGACCATGACTTCAACCAGCCTGGTACAGCTTGGCGCGGATAAAATCATCAATGAATCCGGGAAATTTCAATCCGCGCGCCAAACTTTTAAAACTTTGGATGAAGAGAACCGAAAAATGGAAATAAAGCGGCTGGGTTCGGCGCCGTCCTGGGCGATTGGCAGCGTCCATGCTTTGCTTGAAGACGGCTCGCTCTTAATTGCTTCGGCCACGGGCAGCCAGTTGCCGGCTTACGCTTACGGCGCTGACAATGTTTTATGGGTAATCGGGGCGCAAAAGATTGTTAAAGATTTGGACGAAGGCATGAAACGGATTTACGATTATGTTTTCCCTTTGGAAAATGAAAGATCGCTCAAGGCCTACGGCATGGGCAGCGGGGTCAATAAAGTTCTTTTGATTAATAAAGAGACCGTGCCCGGTCGGTTAAATGTTCTTATTGTTAAGCAAAAATTAGGCTTCTAATTAAAATTAACAGGTTTTGCTATCCATATATTATGTTTGATTAAGCTGATTTTATTTGAATTTTTGAACGAGGACTGTTTGAGCCGCCACCATTTTTTCTCCGGGTGTCCCAAACAATTTAAAATTTACCGTAAAAAAATTTTAATAACAAATTTTTAGATAGCACTCAAAAAATGGTGTGGGCGAGTTCCGCAGAAGAAAATTCAAATAAAATCAGCTTAATCAATTAGCATAACCTATGCAAAATTTATGAAAAACAAATCGTATGTTCTGCCCGAGCTTAAATACGGCTATGAGGAGTTAGCGCCGCATATGTCGGCCGAGCAATTAAAAATTCATCACCAGAAGCATCACCAGGCTTACGTTACGGCGGCCAACGCCATCTTAGAAAAGTTTGAGGCCGCGCGAAAGGATAATTTGGCCCTGGATTACAAGGCCGAATCAAAGGCCCTGTCGTTTAACGTTGGCGGTCATGTCTTGCATTCCCTTTATTGGCAGAACATGATTCCGGCGGCTAAGGGCGGGGGAAAAATCAGCGGCCGGATCGAGGAAAAGATTAAGGCGGACTTCGGCAGTTTTGAAAGATTCAAAGCCGAATTCACGGCCACGGCTTTAAGCGTGGAAGGTTCTGGCTGGGGCACGCTAATTTACTATCCGGAAACCGGGCGTTTGATGTGTGCGCAAATTGAAAAGCATAATCAGGCCTTCGCGCCCGGCATGAACGTCTTATTGGCGTTGGATGTGTTTGAACATGCCTATTACATTGATTACAAAAATGACCGGGCGAAATTCATTGAGGCTTTCTGGTCTATAGTTGATTGGGCGGAAGTTGAGAAAAGATTGCCCGAAGCTTAAATAATTAGAATAATATTTAAAAAATACCGCTAACTGGCGTTTGGCGGTATTTTTTAATTTTGGTTGATAGAATATGACATTTGAAGCTAGGCTATTGAAGAAATACTGATTTAAATCAGTATTTCTTTGTTTTTTTCGTATTTTGACTAATGCCAACTTCAGGGGTAAAATTAATTTGAAAAGGGTGGGGGCGAATTGCCACCCTCCTAAAATCAAAATATCGGAGTTGATTAAATAATATTTTTGAGAAAAACAAAAATTGGATTAATTTATTAAAAAATGAAAGAGATAATATAATTCATTATAAATCGCAAGTAGTGTTGTTTGAAACTGAACCAGAATTTTCATTTGCGATTTTAGACCCCGCTGGGACAGAAAAAACTATTGCCACCCCAGATGGAGGCTTAAGAGTTGTAACAACGCCAATACTAAATTTCATTAATACGCAAACTTTATCTCTGTGGAATTTTTTAAATATTGATATTGCGAGCTGGATTAATGAATATATTATTTTAGAAAAACTAAATTATAGACAAATTGGAGGGAAAAGTAAATCAATTTTTATTGGGACTAAATTATTTAAAAAAATAAATAATTTAGTTTGATATAGTTTGATTCCAGAATCTAACGCGACAATATTGGCGCGAAGCGCCAGAAAATCGTCAAGATTGTCGCCAGATAAAACGAACTTCGAACGGCGATTGATGAGATCGTGGCGAAGATTGAATCTAAATAATTATATGAAAAATAACCAACAAAATAACGAAATTATCATTTATGAAGGTGGCAATGGTCAGCCGAGAATAGAGGTACGAATCCAAGGCGAGACTGTTTGGCTCAACCAAGCTCAACTCGCCGATCTTTTTAGCACATCTCGTCCTAATGCTACCATGCACATAAAAAATATCTTT
>Ga0172379_10010622_pt1 | contig 11109 bp, 4 predicted proteins | sample GrowelOW334metaG_FD_119756 | JGI IMG/M metagenome (GOLD analysis project Ga0172379, IMG submission 119756) | Groundwater microbial communities from an aquifer near a municipal landfill in Southern Ontario, Canada - Groundwater well OW334 metaG | ecosystem: Environmental > Aquatic > Deep... | reverse complement strand
TGAATATTGCGGGCCGATTTATCGCTCGATGAAAATTGAGGGCGATAAGATTCGACTGTTTTTTGATTATGTCGATGGCGGCTTGACTGCTAAAAATGGGGAGCTTAAACGATTTGCTGTCGCGGGGGCAGACCGTAAATTTGTCTGGGCAAATGCGAAGATTGAAGGCGATACCATATTGGTTTATTCTGAAAAGGTGGCCGAACCAGCGGCAGTAAGATACGCATGGTCAATAAACCCGCAAGGCTGTAATCTTTACAACAAGGCAGGTCTGCCGGCTTCACCATTTAGAACTGATTCCTGGCCTGGCATAACCGAAGGCAAATGGTAGTGCCTTGCTTTTTGGAAAATGTGAATTACAGCCAGACAGAAGATACTGATTTCCAGCCAAATGCGGATGAAAGGAGTCGAACCTTCACGAGCGTAAGCCCACAGGCACCTGAACAGGGTCTTCTATGCCAGGAATACGGTTTTTAATAGCACCAGATGGGTTTTCTTTGTTAGAGAAAACTGGAAAATGCCGTATAAAGCCGTAGCTCGAAGTTCATTTTCACAGTTTTTTCACAGTGGATCATCTTTTTTGACGCCTGAGCAAAACGGTCATTGATGACCGAAGTGATTTTGAGTTTTCTTGAACTTTCAATAATTCGAGAGAATTATTTAATAATTTATTCTGAACAGCGTAGGCAAAAAGGTTGCCAACCTTTCAACGCTAAATAACGTGAATGTGTTTCTAATTTGCTGATGACCGAATTGATTCTTTTTCCTTTTTAGACCTGCTGTATCTGACCAAGCAAACCACAATCATGCCGATTAGGACTAAGGCAGAAAGTAAGGTATAGGGCAATACCTTGTTTTCCTGGACTGAAATACCAATATTAATCGTAACTAACATCAATCCACACAGATAAAAGGCAATCCACGTGCTTCGCCGTATCATCATCTTTTTATCCATTTTGAGATACCAGAATCCGCTAAAAAGGAAAACACCAGCCATGAAATACGCCCAACCGCTGCCATGAGGGGGCGATAGTGCTTCTGGAAATAAAATATTAACTAAATAAATGCCCCAGACAGGCATAGTACTGAATACAATCGTAAATATCCAGGTTCCAACCGACCTTAGACCGTGAACAGATGCTCCAATTGCCAGTGATGATACAAACAGGAACGCAACTATTCCTGCGATAGCCAAAAGGTCGCCATAAGGAAGACGGAACAGCTTTTCGATAATGAAAAATGCAATCGCCGCAATACCAAGCGGAAGCCGAAGCTTTTGCAGAATACCTACACTTCCGAATTTTTGGCTCATATAAATTTCTTTCATTTGGAAATGCCCTCCGTCAGTTCCGTATCTCCCCCTTATTATATCTCCTGTCCCCCAGTCAACAATCAAATTCTCATAAGGCAGGAGAACAGGGAACAACCTGTAGAACTTATCTTCTTCTCCCCTCTATTTGCCGACTAATTATCAAAAAAATGAGGACTGTGCGATAATTTCAACTAATCGAATTTAGCTCCACATTTTGGACACTCAGTCGGTTTGCTCAAACGGGTACGGTCATAAACTGCCCAGCCACAAGAATTGCAGAATGTTGCATTATAACGAATAATCACAAAACAAAGCGGTATACCGAAAACTGTCAGAATTAATAATGTCCAAAAGCTCCTATCTTGGAAGTAAACAAAGCCTAATATGGTAGCATACGTGAGAATAATAAATGGGGGGTATAGAAGTTTTTTGAATTTGACAGCTCCTTTGAATTGAAAGATAAAAACAAATACTATGAGATAGACAAGAAACAGTCCTAACTTAAAGTAAATGGAATTCCAATTCATCATATCTGCCCCTTATTATATCTCATCTCACCCAGTCAACAATCAAATTCTCAGAAGGCAGGAGAGCATGTAGAATTATAGAATTTCTCAATTTAACCTGCCTTAATGCCAGTCTTAAAATCTCAATTTCTCAGAATTAGTTCTGGCATCTTGGCAGCAGAGCAAAAAAGGCAGAGTTTGAGAATCTGAGAATTTAACCTGCCTTCTTTGCCATTCTCAAAATCTCACATAAGAACTACTCTACCAGCATAGCCCCAGAAGTCTAAAGAGCAACTCAAAATTCCTGCTTCGAAATTGGTCAAAAACAATTGCGGGATAAAAACTCACAGAATTATTTCACATTAATTTTCACAGTGAGGCTATTTTTAAGTTGAATAAAACAGAAAAGAAAGTGCTGTAAGTGCTTGCGAATAAAAACAATGCGGATGAAAGGAGTCGAACCTTCACGAGCGTAAGCCCACAGGCACCTGAAGCCTGCGCGTCTGCCAGTTCCGCCACATCCGCAATTTCCGCCGAATAATCAGCCGACAGGGCAGTTAATCTAACATTTTAGCCCTTTTCGTCAAGCAAATTCCCCAGCGGCGATTTCGGAGTTATCAATCGTCGGTTAGCCCTGCAATCACAAGGTCATTCATTATCTCTGCTGATTAACCTGTCGCCGGCCTTATTTTCAATTTTCACGCCGCCTTCTGCAAAGTTGTTCGACACTATCACCTTTTTAACAGCAGGACCGACGTATATATGTGAAGCTGGATTGTTCATTTTGAACATATAAGAGGACACATTTGCTCGTCCGGCCCTGATATCCATTAAGGGGCCTTCATTAACGCCATTTAAAATTGTCCCCTGATTGAGAGTTACAAAACCGTCGCCTTCCAGGCGTATCATATTGGTGAACGCTCCCCAAAAACTGCAGTTGGACATTTGCAGAGAGCCCTTAAAGGTGGTTTTTGTAAGTACGCCTATTTTTTCCTGAGACTTGTCTGAATTGTCAAGTATCCCTGAAACAAATTCACCGTTTGTGATTAGAATGCCGTAAGGCTGAACTCTTTCCAATACTACACAATACTGGGACATATCAGCGCCAATGCCGCTAAATTGACCATTGCAGGCTTCATTCTCACTCTTGCCTGTGAACAAATAGCCGACCTTTGCGCCAAATACAAACGTGTTAAGAACATATTCCCAATCGGTTCTTTCGAATATAAAAGCTTCGAGCATTTTCTGGGTTTTTATTGCTACTGTTATAGCAGGATTTGATTTGGCGTCTTTTGGTACGCCGTCGTGGCCGCTTCGCGACCAGTAATGAGGATTGAAATGCACATTCTCAATCCTTCCGATGTCTGTACACGAGGCGATTTTGACGCCTCTGCGAAGAACACAGCCGAAAACATTACGAATGGAATGAAGTTCGTTTTCTTCAGGACCAATACATATCCCCTGATAGGAATTGACTAATGTTACATTTTCAATCGTATTATGCATTCCCTGGCCGTGTATGGACCATGGATAAGGCTGTATGTTTTCGAGTTTTTGTTCCGGGTATATAATCGTTAACCCTCGCACAGAGCTGTTTTCCCGAAGCTCAAAAAGTGCCGCTCCGTTTTCTGTGCCTCTGCCGTTATATGCTTTTATTACAGTGCCTTTCCCCGGCATTGAATGATGAGGAGTTGACCAGATGCCTTCCAGCGACACTCCTGGCGGAACAGCGATACTCCCCTTTACTATATACTGGCCGCCTTCGAGTTTAGCCGGCCCGCCGCCTTTTTCATAAATTGCGTCGAGATATTTTTGAATATTTGATGTCTGGTCATTCTTGCTGTTGGGAACAATATTAAACTCATTCGGGCATATTTCCGTTTTCCCGGCAAATGTTGTATTACCGGCCAAACATAACATTACTATTGTTACACATAAAAGACTTTTTTTTGACATATAAAATTTCCTTTCTTTTGCATATAAACTTAAAACTATACTCTAAATGCCCCTTTTAAGCGATAAAAAAAGGCTCTGCTGCCAAATATTTTCTTAAGACATCCCATCCTGTTCTGGTATAATCCTGTGTAAATACGGAGTTTATAAATAATGAATGAATTTGAACAGTCAGGCCATCACAGAAGGCCAAGATACGCAGGCACGCACCCCAAAAAATTCGACCAGAAATATAAAGAACGCAACATTTCCGCCCATCCGGCCTTACGAGAAAAACTTCACGCAAAGGGCAAAACCCCCGCAGGCTCTCACGTTCCGGTTTTAACCGAGGAGGTCATAGGCTGCCTTAAACCTTTGCCGGGACAGATTATAGCTGATTGTACGCTGGGCTTCGGCGGCCACGCATCGGAATTTATAAAACGCATCGCACCTGATGGCAGATTGATTGCTTTCGATGTTGACAGTATTGAGATGGAAAAAACTAAACAGCGACTATCTAAAGCAAAAGCTCGCATCAGTTTTTATCACAGTAATTTTGCAGGCATAGCCAACGTGTTAAGGACAGAAAAGCTGGATGGTTACGACATTATTTTTGCCGACCTCGGCGTTTCGAGTATGCAGATTGACGACCCGCAGCGGGGAATGAGTTATAAACACGATGGGCTGATTGATATGCGAATGGATAATAGATTGAAACAAACCGGCGCCGATTTGCTTAACAATATGCCCCAGGAAGAGTTGGCAAAGGCGTTTTTGGAGTTTTCCGATGAGCCGGATAGCGAGCGAATCGCACAAATGATAATAAATCAGCGAGCCGTTCAGCCGATTACGGAAATTCCGCAGTTGGTTAGGTTGGTTTTCGCTGTTAAGGGTTTGACTTTGGCGAGCTGGAAAAAACAGCAGCGAAGCTCCAAATTCGGCTCTTTGCATCCAGCGGCGAGGGTTTTTCAGGCTCTGCGCATTTTGGTAAATGATGAACTTGGTTCTTTGAGAGAGTTATTAAGGCTTGCCCCGTATTGTCTTAGGCCGGGCGGGAAGATTGGCATTATCAGTTTCCACAGCGGCGAAGACAGAATGGTTAAACAGGCGTTTCGTGATGGTGTTAAGGAGGGGGTTTATAAAACCGCTTCGCAGAATGCCATTGTGCCGAGAAGGAATGAGGTTATGCAAAATCCGCGAAGCTCATCGGCCAAATTCCGCTGGGCAATTAAATCTGATTAAGGCAGTTATCAGAAAAATAGGGGGTGGGAAAATTCAGGACTAAAAATAGAGAATTTTTGAAAACTTGCGCATTTTCGGACACTTTTTTTGGTAATTTTTGGGGAGAAGCTGGGTTTTTAGGCTAAAAATCAATTCTGGACATTATAGACCCTCGCCAAAAGCGCAAGAAAATGAAAAATTTCGTAAAGTTTTGACAAATTTTGAATAGTTTTAACCACGGATTGTACGGATTTTATGGTTTTTCTGTAATTTTTGGTGAGTTTTTAATGGTTTTTGCAGGGTGGAATTGACGACTAAACAATTCGGGAATTTGTTTTGCCACTAAGGCACAAAGATTTTTAGACAGGATAATAAGGATTGACGGGGTAGGGTTTAGGGGATAGGATTGAAAATTGAAGATTGAAAAATGAAGATTTGAGGAATCGCCAAGGGCGATGGAGTTTTTATTTTTTTAGACGGGATAACGAGATTGACGGGATAAATTGGTTGAGGTTGGGAAGAAAAAGGGATAGAATAATAAAAAGAGTTTTGAGTTCTTAATTCTTAGTTTTGAATTGTGGAATCGGCGAAGGCCGATGAGTTTTTTATTTTTTTAGACACGGATTAACACTGATTTACACAGATAACTTTTGTTTTAAGGCGGTGCGAAGACGCACCTGTAAAAAAACAACACTTCAGTCTCCGGCAAATACATTTGCCTCCGGACTGCAGCATTGTTTTTTTTCGCCGCTATGCGGCTGGTGTCTTAAAACAAAAAAAATAGTCAATAGTCAGTAGCCAATATTTAAGGTAAAAAGATAATTTGATTATGAAGAAAGATTGAGAAAAAAAGTATAGATTGAAAATAAAAAATTAGTTTGAAAGTTCACTGAACTTTTTGGCGTTCTTGTTGAAATTGCGACATTTCAAAATGAGAAAACGCACAAAAGACAGTGCCCCGTTATGGGGCACTGCTTGCGTGTTTCTCATAGGCTGTCGCAAGCCCCAACAGGACACGATGTAGTAGTGCCCTTTTTTATTGCGCACTTCTTCATCTTACGCCAATTTTTCTAAATTTGGCGAAATGAATATACTGCAATTAAAATCACTGTGGAAAAGCGAGAAAGAAGTCTTTAAAGAAAAAGAACTTGGCGCGTTACAAAACTTTGTTCGGAAAGTTTTAGAATGTGTAGAGTTTTTCAATCTTGAAGAGGGCAAAGAATCTACCGCCCCGCACGCCCGGAAAAATGTTTTTATTCAGGAGGATACCGACAGCAAAGCAAGTAACAGGCCGGATTTTGTTCTCTATCTTGAAATAAACCAGACACAAATAAAAATTCCTGTCGAAGTCGAGAAACACGAAAATATAAAAGCGGGCGAAAAACAAATAAAAATTTACAAGGATTTGTATAACGCGGTTTATGCTATTTTGACGGATGGTAATGAATGGCGGTTTTATGACGGCGATACTGTTTGTCAAAAATTAAAGTTAGACGAAATTCTTGATAACCCTGAAATTTTTACGACTTTCTGGAAGGAGTACACATTACCGGAAACTTACTATGTATCCTTCTTTGAAAGAATGATTTCCAAGAGTCTGTTTGACAGAGAAGGTCTGGAAGTAGAACTATACAGGGAAATGTTTTTTGATGATATAACAGAGTTAATAAGAAATTTTAAAACAAAACTTCGACTGTCTCAATATTTTAACAAAGAAAAAGACCCTGACAAAGTAGCAACAGAAATATCTTACGCCTATGTGATTCAATATATTTTGTATAAGACATTAGTGGATAATGATTACAGCGATAAGAAAGAGGAGTTCCTTGGAAGATTTAAAGAAGTACATAAAAGTCTTAAAGCGGAAATATTTGGCGAAGTACTGACGCAGGCAACATATATAGCAGAATATATATCTGAAAATCTATACAGACCATTTTCGGCAGAGCAAGAATATATTGAAGAAAGATTGACAGAAATAAAAAGGCAGACAAGAAAGAGTATATCAGACGTATCAGCCTGGCTTGATATTTTTATTTTTATAAAAAAATATAATTTCGCAAGTGTCAGGAATGAACTGTTTGGATATATTTACGAAAACTACCTCAAAGAATTATATGAGGATAAAAACAAGGGGCAGTATTTTACAGACCCTGCCGTTGTCGAATTTATGCTCGATGAGATAGGATATACAACAGATGAAATAAAAAAGCGAATAAAGGAAAAGCCGGACAAGCCAGATATTTCAATTATTGATCCCGCCTGCGGAAGCGGAACATTTCTTTACAGCGCTGCCCAAAGAATCATTGATGCCATTTACAAAGGGGATGAGAAGACTGCAAAACAAGCGGAAAATCTGATAAGTGAAAACATCTTCGGTCTTGATATTGCGGCATTTCCGCTTTACCTTGCAGAGATGGGGATACTGATGAAAATGCTACCTCTGATAGTCAATGAGAAATATAACAATCCGATGGAGAAGAAAATAAAGCTTTTCAAAACAGAGGATAGCATCGCAGAATTTGTTGATATGATGCACGCAATTTCTGAAAGAGACGGACAGAAGGAAATGTTTACAGGCCATAGGTTTGAAGTTTCCAAGTTTATGCGAGACGAGGAAAATCTGGCAGAAATGAAAGATAGTATGCGTCCGCCAAGAAGACGCTTCGATTTTATCATTGGGAATCCGCCCTATATTGGCTATAACGAGTGTTGTAAACAAGAAATGAAATTTACACAGCTTCTCAAAGAAAAGAAACTTTCGATGGGAAATATATATGGTGTAAACTTGCACTCTGTTCCTGGCAGAAGAAAGCCCTACGCTCCCAAACCTAATTTGTATTCTTTCTTTATAGCTCTTGGGCTATCTTTGCTTAAGAAGAACAGCAAGATTTCTTATATTATTCCACAAACAATTTTAACAGCTATGGATTTGGATGTTCTACGATACCATTTATCAAAAAATACAGATATTGGAAGGATTGTGACATTTGCAGGGAAAATGTTTATAGGAAGAGGATTGAAACAAAACAAACCAGTTGCAACTTCAAGTTTAATATTTATTTTGAATAGCACGGCATCCGAAAACAATAAAACTTGGGTTATCAGTTATGAAAATTCACAAGCGAATAATTTTTATGACTGCTTTAATACGACAAAAAGCACAAAGAAACAAATAAATCAAAAAGAGTTAATAGCGAATATATCAAATTGGAATTTTATAAATCAGGACAAAACATTTATTGCTTTATACGATTATTACAATAAATTTCCGGAAGATTTGTCAATCTATTATCAACATGCCTTATCAAAAATTCATTTTAAAACAAGGTTCTATTTTGACAAAGGATTGGTGTTTGACAGGAAGGATATGACAAGCAAGCCTGCTGATGACACCTATCAACTGGCTGAGGCAAGTAACAATTACAAACCCTGCTTAACTGGCAAATATGTTTTAGGGAAAGATTTAACATTTCCGCAAGGAACACAGGGCATCGATGTATATAACAACCAATATAAGATAATATGGAGTTATACAAAACTAAAATTTTACTTCTCTGATGAGAAATTAATGGTCGGTTCTAATTGGCTTATTATATCTTCAGAGAATAAGAATGAAATTTTATACTTACTAACTATATTAAATCATCCTATCAGCAACATTATTCTTGATACCGCAATTAATTTGGGAAATGAAAAACTGCTGATAGCAAGTATCAAGTCGATAAAAGAATTTGTAAATATTCCCAAAATAACAAGCGACAATCAGTTTATCAAAGATGAGGTTATACTGCGTACTGCGGAAACGATTGATTTGGAAGATTGCCAATTGCAGGACTTTGTTGATTTTTCGGGAATAACGAAACAGAAATTTGACAATGTGGAAGTCAGGGGGAACAATTTAATTTTGACAAAAGACCGTGAGGAATATAAAGCACCTATTAAAAAGAAAAAAGATGTTGTGGTATCTGTGTTAAAAGAGCAAATTGGCGATAGAAATCTTTTGCCCAGTGAGATTGTATTATCAGAATTAAAATACTTGCAAGCCCTTGATAAGGAATTACAAAAATCACTGAAAGATTATATCGATGATATGGTTTTTGCTTTGTATTTTAATGTGCCTGTTAAAAAAATAGGTTTTGATTTAGCAGACCAGATAAAAGAATTGTGCTGTCGAAATGAATTTTATGATTACATTCAAAAAGAATTTCAGGACGGATGATATAAATCATTACCAGAAAATTGCAGTTGCGTTTGGCGAAACGAGCAGACTTGGGGGGGAATTAGAAAAGGTGTGAAAGGCAAGGCTATGGCGGGAATGACACGTCGTCGTTCCGACAACGGCTAAACACGAACCCGCCGAATAAATCGGCGGGCTAACTATAATGGATTCCTGGTCAGCCCGGGGTCTGTCACTACGAACCGGCAGCATAAAGCTGCCGGCTAACTATGCAACGACAAGCCCACACATCCCCACACATCTCAAAAAGGCATTGACACAAGGGGGGTTTCAGATTAACTTACCCCGCAAGACATTGGGCTGCACTGGGGAATAGTGTAACGGTAGCACGAGTGGCTCTGAACCATTTAGTCAAGGTTCGAATCCTTGTTCCCCAGCTTATTTTCGGTTATCAAAGAGGAGCATAGCAGTCGAGAATTGAAATTTTAGATTGCTGTTTTTTGCCCTTGATACACTCCCGCTTTTGCTGTACTATCCACGGCCTTAGGTATTTACACTGTTATTTAGCTAATAACCGACATAAGTTAACCTAATTTCAGGAGTTTTATAGTGGCAGGTATTGAAGATATTCGCAACGTCGTTCTTCTCGGACACGCAGGATGCGGCAAAACAAGTCTGGCTGAATCAATTCTACACAAAACTGGCAAAGTCAACAGGCTCGGCACGGTTGAAGAAAAAAATACCGTCGCTGACTTTGATGAAGAAGAAAAGGAGCGAGGCAATTCGATACACTCGGCTATTCTTCACACAACCCACAAAGGCAAAATGATTAATCTTATCGATACTCCCGGCTATCCGGATTTTGTCGGGGCGGCTCTGACGAGTATTTCGGCGGTTGATTGCTGTGCTGTTGTAATCAGCGGAGCAGCCGGCATAGAAATGAATACGCGAAAACTTTTTGCCGCTGCGACCGAAGCGGACAAACCCAGAATTATCATCATAAATAAAATGGACGCTGATAACGCTGATTTGCCTGAATTAGTTAATAGTATTCAGCAGACGTTCGGCGCTTCGTGCAAATGCGCGAATCTGCCTTCCGCGGATAAATCTTCCGTGATTGACTGTATCGTAAATGACGCGGGCGAGTCGCCTGTTATGGATATTGCCTCCGCTCACACCGAGCTTGTTGAGACGGCGATTGAGGCTGATGATGCTTTGATGGAGGCATACCTCGGCGGCGAGCAGATATCGAAAGAAAAGATTGCTGAGGCTTTTACAAAGGCATTGCTTGGCGGGAAAATAGTTCCGATTTTCTTTACGAACGCTAAAAAAGAAATCGGCGTTGTCGAACTGCTTGACTTTATTGTTGAAGAAGCGCCGTCGCCGGCAAAGGCAAAGCCCGGAATACTTATCGACGGCGACAAGAGAACAGAAGTTAAGGCTGATGCCAATGCTCCGCTTGCGGGTCTTGTGTTTAAGATTGGTTTTGAGCCGCGCTCAAATATGAAATACGCATCTATCAGAATTTTCAGCGGTACGCTTAAGAGCGATACGGCGATGTTCATAAATCACGATAAAAAAGCTATTCGTCCTGGCCACGTTTTGAAGACGCAGGGCAGTGAAATAAGCGAAACACCTGCCGGTATAGCAGGCGATATTGTAACGCTGGCGAAAATTGAAGAGCTTAAAATCGGCGACCTTATTCACGACGGCAAAGTGAGCGGGAAATTTGAGATGCCGAAGCTGCCAAGCCCGATGTTTAGTCTGGCTCTTGAGCCGACATCAAGAGGCGATGAGCAGAAAATCGGCACAGCAATGGAAAAACTTACCGAAGAGGATGTTTGCTTTAAGGTTACCAGAGACCATCAGACAAAAGAATTGATTATCAGCGGTATGGGCGATTTGCACCTGCGGATAATGCTTTCTAAAATGGAAAAGCGATTTAAGCTTGGCGTTAC
>Ga0172379_10010621_pt1 | contig 11109 bp, 8 predicted proteins | sample GrowelOW334metaG_FD_119756 | JGI IMG/M metagenome (GOLD analysis project Ga0172379, IMG submission 119756) | Groundwater microbial communities from an aquifer near a municipal landfill in Southern Ontario, Canada - Groundwater well OW334 metaG | ecosystem: Environmental > Aquatic > Deep... | reverse complement strand
CAAGTCTCTTCGTGGAAAACGTGCGGAAGATCTTATTTTTAATGGAGGTAAAGACGCAAGTCGTGCCAATCGTGCAGGTGTGAAGCTTGTCTTTGATAATACAAAAAGGATTTTTAGCACAATTGATTTTGATGAAGTCTCTATTGAACGTGCAGTCCATCGTGACTCTTCAAGTGAATATTCTATAAATGGCAGTCAGGTTCGTTTACGAGATGTAGTAGAACTTTTGGCGAATGCACATATTGGCGCATCAGGACATCATATTATCTCTCAAGGTGAAGCAGATAGAATTTTGAATGCAAATAGTCGTGAAAAGAGAGAAATGATTGAGGACGCCCTTGGTCTTAAGATTTTTCAGTATAAAAAAGCTGAAAGTGTTCGTAAATTAGAAAAGACAAGAGAAAATATTGAAAAAGTAGAATCACTTCGTCGCGAACTCGCTCCACACCTTCGTTTTTTGAAAAAGCAGGTGGAAAAAGTTGAAAAGGCTTTGGAAATGAAGAAAGAGTTGCTTCGTCTATACCATATTTATTTTTCTAGTGAAGAAATGTATCTCACACGCGAAAGAGATTCTGTCGTTAAAGCAAAAGAACAGCCCATCGAACGTCTGACCGCACTTGACCAACAGCTTGAAGAAGCAAAATCTGTTTTGGCAAATTCTGTTAAGAAAGACGAGAAGAGTGATAGGTTGGTAAAGTTAGAAAGAGATTTAAGTGAAGCACGACGAAAGAGGGAAGAAGGTGGTCGCGCTGTTGGTCGTCTCGAAGGTGAAATAATGACACTCGAAAGAGTTCTTGTGCGAGAGAGGGAAGCTCTTTCACGAATTGGAGAAAAAACAATTCCTTTATCTTCTGTGCTTGAGGCTTCACAAGAAATTAGCATGATCGCCGATAAGGCGGAAGCTGAGAATGATATCAACGTATTACGTGGTCTTGTCCGTTCTGTGAAAGAAATTATTGTGAGATTTGTTAGTGAACATCGGACGGCGGAAGATACATCTAGAATTCGTGAGATTGAGGTGGATATTAGCCGTTTAAATAATGAGAAGAGAAGTATTGAAGCAAATTTAGAGCAAATTGAGAAAAATGAATCAGTTTTGATGGTAGAAGTTACTGATTTTAAAAATGAAATTGAAAGAGAAAAAGATTCAAGTCGAGATGCTGAAAAAGCCATATTCAAAATAATGGCAGAACAAAATGAGGTACGAGCAACACTTGGAGCTATCAAGGTCCGTGAAGACAAACTCGCAATTGAGGAAGCTGATTTTAAACGGGAGATTGGAGAAGCTGGTGCAATTATTGGAATAAATGCTACTCACTATCAGAAGGTAGATTTACATGATGAGAAGGGACTGCTGATATCTAGAGAGAATTTGATCTTAGAAAATCGTCAGGTCCAAGAAGATCGTCGTCGAGTAATGGAGAAAATTAAGATCCGTCTTGAGGATGCTGGAATGGGAGGTGGAAGTGACGAAGTCTTAAAAGAATATCAAGAATCGAGTGAAAGAGATGCATTTTTGGCACGAGAACTTGAAGATTTGATTAAATCTTCTGCATCTCTTGAACAGTTGATTACTGATTTAGAAACACAACTTACAAATCAATTTAAAGATGGGGTTGGAAAAATTAATACACAATTCCAGAATTTCTTTGCACTCATGTTTGGAGGAGGTACGGCAGGACTCGCGGTGACTAGAGAAAAGAAAAGAAAAAGAGCTGATACTGATGAACTTTCAACTTTGGCTAGTGAAATGGGTGAAGTAGAAGCGCCTGAGGAAGAAGAAATAGAGGAAGGTGTAGAGATAGAGGTGAATCTTCCGCGCAAGAAGGTCAAAAGTTTGATGATGCTTTCTGGTGGAGAACGAGCGTTGACTTCTATTGCCTTGCTATTTGCGATCTCCCAAGTGAATCCACCTCCATTTATTATTTTGGATGAAACAGATGCAGCATTGGATGAAGCAAATTCTCGCAAGTATGGAGATATGATAGAAAATTTAGCAAAATTCTCACAACTTATTTTGATTACACATAATCGCGAAACGATGTCACGAGCTGGTGTTTTGTATGGTGTGACAATGGGCAATGATGGAGTTTCTAAGTTGCTTTCGATTCAATTTGAAGAGGCTGTCGCCGTAGCTAAATAAAACCTTGACAGGCTTGAATAAATAAGTAGTATTTGGAATGGAACTAGGAAAGTGGCAAGATAGTGTTATTTTGCTTAACTTTTTTGGAAGACCAAGTACATTAACAAAACGACAATATACCGAAAGGAGTCGTGCGTTATGGCAGTAGAAACAAGAGGGAACGATCTGGTTTTGACGACAGGCCAATTTGCCTATCTTCTAGATCGTACCAAGGGAAATGTCATCAACTATGTTGGTCCAAGTAAGACCAGCATGTCGGAGACAGATGTTCCCGTTATATGGGATGCAGCAAAGCGCTCTTTTGCGTTTTGCGATATGAAGGAAGCAATCAAACCCTTCATATGTGCAGGTGAGAACGATTATATCGTTCTGCAGAATCCCGCAGATGACAAAAAGGATGAACATCCGAAAGAAGCCACGGGGAACAATCTCGCGAGGCTCAACATGGGCCGAACGATCAACATTCGAGGACCGGCATGGTTTGCGTTGTGGCCTGGACAGGAAGCGAAAGTGGTTCCTGGTCATACCCTGCGATCGAATCAGTTTCTTATCGTCCAAGTCAGCAATGACGAGGCGGCCAAAGAAAACTGGGCGAAAGCAGTTATCAAACCACAAGTGGTTGTGGAGAAAGTACCACCACCAAATGCGCAGCAGCCCGAACCAAATGCACACGGAGCAAAAGCTGATGAAGCTGCTTCTACGGCAGGTTCTGCACCGCAAGCGTTAGCCTCACAATTGACGCCATCGGTACAGAATGAAAACAAGCCGCCCGCCAATCTTTCGATTGGACAACGTTTTGTGATCGCTGGAAAAGCGGTCTCATTCTATATTCCACCGACTGGTCTGGAAGTTGTTCCAGATGAAAAGGACAGCCTTGTTCGCGATGCAGTAAGTCTGGAGCAGCTGGAGTATTGCATTCTTCTCGATGAAAACGGAGAGAAGAAAGTCATAACTGGCCCGGCGGTTGTATTCCCTGAGCCGACTCAGACTTTCCTGGAAATCGATAGCAAGAGAAAATTCCGGGCGATTGAGTTGAATCAGCTCATGGCAATTCATGTCAAAGTCATTGCTCCATACAAGGAGGGTGACAAAGAGATCAAGGCCGGTGAAGAGCTGTTCATCACAGGGAAAGAACAAGCGATTTACTTCCCTCGTCCGGAACATGCCATTATCAAGCATGGTGATCAACTGATTCATTATGCAGTGGCGATTCCTGCGGGAGAGGCACGTTATGTGCTTGGACGAGAGACTGGAAGTGTCAGGGTCATCAAGGGGCCGACAATGCTTCTTCCGGATGCTCGCAAGGAAGTGATTGCGCGTCGTGTTCTGGATTCAACACAGGTTCAACTGTGGTATCCGGGAAATAATCGTGCAAAACAAGTAAACGAAGAGCTTGCCGTCGCCGCTCAATCAAGTGGTGGTCTGGCTGGTCTCGGTAGAATGCTTGTAGGTCAAGCTACGGCAGTGAATGCGTTTACGACTACTCAAGGTTCAGCAACCGATTTCTCGGCTGGTGAGCAATTGAGTCGTAAGACTTCATTTACACCTCCGCGTGCGATCACTCTCGATAACAAGTTCGACGGTGTTGTCACGGTGGAAGTCTGGAATGGCTATGCCGTTCTGGTCGTCAGCAAAACAGGGAAGAGGGATGTCGTCCAAGGTCCGAAGTCGATTCTTTTGGAATTTGACGAAACCCTTATGCCTGTCGAATTCTCAACAGGAACGCCCAAATCGGCCGAACGGTCGATTAAGACGGTTTTCTTGAGAACACTCAACAATCGGGTTTCCGATGCGGTGAGTGCAGAGACCAGCGATCTTGTGGGAGTTAACATACAACTTTCCTACAGAGTCAACTTCGAAGGAGACAAATCGAAGTGGTTCGATGTCGAAAACTATATCCAGTTCCTCTGCGATCACACAAGATCGTTGATCAGGAACATGGTGAGGAAACATGGCATCCAAGCGTTTCAGCAAAACTACATCGATCTCATTCGAGACGTGATCCTTGGGGTTCCGTCGGAAAAAGACAAATCCCGTTCCGGACGGAATTTTGTCGAAAACGGGATGAGAATCTATGACGTGGAAGTCCTCGATGTGCATATTGGTGATGCCCAGATCTCGGAAGATTTGGAAAAAGCGTCACATGATGCTGTCGAACGTACCCTCCGGGTCAGTCGAGCTGAAGCAGAACTTGCTGCTGTAAAAAAAGAGCAAGCGTATGCTCGTGAGACTCAACAGCAAGCAGCTGAAACCAAGATGATGGAACTCAAGATTCAGAATGAGCGGATCCAAGCCGAAACAGCTCTTGCTCTTGCCCAGGTGGATAAGAACATTAAGACCGCAGCGGCTGAGCAGGAGGCCCGCCTGGTGGCGGACCGAAAAGCCAAAGGAGCAGAGCTCGAGCTGAAGAAGGTTGCGACCGAGATTGAAGAAATGGCACTCAAGATCAAGAGAGATCAAGATGATCATGAAATCGAAGTCTTGGGTCAGAGGAATGAACTCACTGCGAAGATGGGGAGTGCGGAAGCAGCGTCCTTAAAGGAAAAGGCTGCAGCTTTCACTCCACATCTCATCGCTTCATTGCAAGCCTTTGGCGACAAAGATCTTGCGGTCAAGCTCGCTACAGCAATGGCTCCTTTGGCCATTATGCGCGACAAGAGTGTTGCGACGACATTCGTTGAACTTGCGAGGGGTACCGGTATCGAAGCCGTTGTCTCAACCATTTTCTCTGAATTGCGTCAGAAGCCGGCACCGCAGGCCGATTAATAAGTCGTTGATTATGCAGATGTAACATTCTGTGGCCCCACGTAGCAATACGTGGGGTCTTTTTTATTACTAATAGTACTATTGTTTTATTAAATAAATATGGTATAGTGTTGTCAGACGCTCGTGTGAGCTTGGTTTGAAATTTTATTGTTTTTTGAAAGGAGAAAACATGCACAATGTGCATAATCTAAAAGATGAACAGCTTCAACGTTTGAAAGATGTTGTGGCAAAACAGAAAAAGCCGTGGGCGATTCTTGTGGCACAGGTTGATCCTGATGCTCTTGGATCTGCATTTGGCCTTCGGCTCGCACTCACTGGGCTTGGAGTGAAGCATCAGGACATCACAATCTTCTATGGAGGAGAAATCGGTCACGCGCAAAACAAGATGCTTATTAATCGTTTTGGTCTGTTGGATGCGAAATTTCTTTCAGTATCAAAGTGCTTTGATCCTGCGAAGTTTGCTGTTGCACTTGTTGATTCATCACAAGAAGTTGACGGTCGCTTTGGGCAGGTTGAGCTTAAACCTGTGATTGTGATTGATCATCATCGGGGTGCGACGGTCTCTCAAACAGAAGATACTTTTGTTTGGGTTGAAGACATTGGCGCGGCCAGTACTCTCATAGTGGAACTTCTAGTTTCACTCAAGGTTGATATCAAAGAAGCTGAGCGTGCGGTAGGACCACTTCTTGCTGTAGGTATTCACAATGATACTCACGGCCTGACAGCGGGTACTACTGCACGGGATCTAGCAGCATTTGCTCATGTTCATGCAAATATTGAGACACAAGAATTTTCTCGATGTTGCACGTTTCCTCGGTCGCCGGCTCATTTTGATAACAAACTACGAGCACTTGAACGACGGAAGGTGAAGAGTGCTTGCCTTGTTACCAATATTGGAACGGTGACGAATGGTGATGCTGACGACATTGCAACTATAGCTGACGATTTCATCAGTTGCGACGGAATTTCACTGGTCGTTGTCTGGTGTATTATTGGCAAAAAAGTCCGCATTTCAGCTCGTAACACTGATGCGACTCGTGATCTCGGTGCATTTCTTCGAGAACGTTTTGGTCCATCTTGTGGTGCCAAAGTTACTGACACAGGTGGTGGCATCGGTGGTGGACTGCTCGAGCTCGATCTAGGACAGTGGATGATTCCTGAGGTTCGAGAGGAAATTGAGGCCTTGGTGGATAAGTTTATCTGTGCCAAGATGCAGGCATGATGTATAAGACCGTCCCGCAGTGTGGGACGGTCTTTTTCTTTGCGTTTTTACTATTTATCCGACAAGCTTCCAATCAATAATCCTTTTTTCGATGTCTGCACTGACTAGTTCTATTTTTACAGTATCACCAAGCGAGAATTTCTTTTTTGTTTTTTCACCGATAATTGCATATTGTTTCGGATCAAGAATATAGTAATCATTGCCAAGAGATCGTAATGGAACCATTCCTTCTGCTTTTGTATTTTTTTCCTCTACATACATACCCCATTCTGTTACACCAGAAATAGTTCCTTCAAATACCTCGCCGATGTGATTTTGCATAAACTCTACTTGTTTATATTTTTTGCTTGCACGTTCAGCATCAGATGCGGCAATTTCTCTAGTTGTTGAATGTTCTGCGCTTTTATCGAATGTGTGCCAAAGTTCTTTTGGTATTTTTTTATTATCCAATATTGCTTGAAGTAGACGATGTACCATTAAGTCAGGATAGCGACGAATTGGTGAAGTAAAGTGGGTGTAATGTTCAAAAGCTAGACCAAAGTGTCCAATATTTTTTGTAGCATAGATAGCTTTTGCCATAGAACGCACAGCTGCAGTCTTAATCATTCCTTCCTCAGATTTACCCTCAATTTCCTTAAAAAGATTTTGTAAGGCTAGTGCTGTAACTCCACCCTGTTTGTCTGTGGGCAGATTATATCCAAGTGCTTTAACAAAAAATGCTAAATCGCCAATCTTTTCTTTATTTGGTAGGTCGTGTATACGGTAGATGAATGGATGTTTTTCAAATTCTAATTTTGTACCTGCTTTTGAGAAGAACTGAGCAACTTCACGGTTTGCAAGGAGCATGTATTCTTCAACAAGCTTGTGGGTAGCTAATCTGACTTTGCGATGAACTGCTATTGGTACACCTTTAGAATCTAATTCAAAATATATTTCATCCTGCTCAAAATCTATTGCACCTTTATTTGTCTTTTCTAGTCGAAGCCTTTTCGCAAGATTATTTAAGGTGACAAGTTCATTATGATAAACACCAATTGGATTATCTATTGATTCCTGTGCTGTTTCGTAAGTGAATCTTTGGTCGGAGTTGATAACTGTTCGTCCAAACCAACGCTCATACACTTTACCTTTCTCGTCCATTTCAAATACCGCAGAAAAGGCAAGTTTATCTTCATGTGGATTCAAACTACAAAGGTCATTTGAAAGCACTTCTGGAAGCATCGGAATAGTTCGATCTACAAGATAAACCGAAGTTGCGCGTTTGTAGGCTTCTTTATCAAGGGCAGTTTTTAGGCGGACATAATGTGATACGTCGGCAATATGAACACCAATTTCTAAGTGACCATTTTCAAGTTTTTTGAAAGAAATTGCATCGTCAAAGTCTTTTGCGTCTTTTGGATCAATAGTAAAGGTTAGTGTTTTACGAAAATCTTTTCTAGAAGCGATAGCTTTCTCACTGATTGGTTTTTCTGTTTTTTGCAAATCCTCCGCTTCTTTCTCAACTTCAGTAGGGAATTCAGTGTCAAAACCGCGCTCTAGAATAATTGCATGCATTTCTGCGGTGTTTTCACCTTGAGCACCGATAATGCGAATTACTTCACCTTTTGCATTAGTATCATCTTCAAAACGAAGAATTTTGACTAACACTTTGTCTTGCTCTTTTGCATTTTTTGCTAAATTTTTATCAATACGAAGCTCGGGATAGAATTTGCGATCATCAGCAATGAAACGAAAGCCACCTTCTTCGTGAACAATTGATCCGACGAATTGTCTTTTGGCTCGTGTACTCACTTCCAGAATTTTACCTTTTGGTTGTTCTCCTTTATGAGAAGAAAGAAGGGAAAGTTTTACGGTATCACCCTGAAGGGCTGTGTTCATATCACGAGCCTCTATTGCAATGTCTTCCTCATATCCTTCTACATCCACGAAACCAAGACCACGACCATTAACGGATATTATTCCTTCAAGTATTTTGCTTGTTCCTGTTTTATTTGACTCTTGTCTCTTGCTTTGGGTCTTGTTTCGAAAATTAAATTTATCGGTATTTTTATTTTTTCGTGATTTGTTATTGATCGGGTGTTGAGTGGATTTTTTACTATTATTAAAACTTAATCCCTTTTTGGAAGACTTGTTAGTTATGGCCACTTTATTACCTCTATCTTTATTGAAACGGTTTTTATTCATATTTATCCATTGACAATAGCAGAAAATACAAGAAATTCAAAATGACGATGTCTCTATACAAAATGACCCCCTGCTTTTTAATAAGCATATTTGAGTTGAATTTAATTGGGTATATATGTTATGGTTTAATGGTAAGTTAGAAAGGTGGTTAAATATGACGAAAGTTGTTACAGGCGGTTCAGAGCTCCTTGGTCAGGATGATCATTCTCTGAGGGAAAGTGCTCGTGTGGCAAGGAATAATGGCCATAACGACATTATTCTCACAGGTTTGAATAGAACGACCTCAAGATCGTTTGAGATCTGTGGCACTCCAAAGCCGAAATTCATTACGTGAGGACATTTGTGTCTTCATAAGGGGAGGTTCAACAGCGAACCTCCTTTTTTTATTGTGTTTACAACGATTTACTCAATCTGTATACTTCTAAGTATTATTAAGTAAATTATTAAAATATGAAATCAGAAGTATTTACTGAGGGTCAGCAGGTAGAGGAAATGGATAAAAGAGTTAAGTCAAATCAGGTTTTAGATTCTATTGTTCAAGAATTAGCTACACAAGGGGCTGATTTAGATATCTTTGCTGATCAAATTAGTGATATTCGACTTGCTATAAAGACGCCAAACAGGGAGGCATCTAAGGTTATTGATTCACTGGTTGAGGTTTTAGCAACTGAAACAAAGATTGATCTAAATAAATTTGATATAGCTTTATTGAGACAAGTTACAAAGTCTTAATTTGACCAAAACATAGCTTTCTGCTAATATAGCCTTCATGTTAAAAATCAGATTACAAAGAGTTGGTCGTACCAATCAGCCATACTTTCGTATTGTGTTGACTGAGTCACAGAACGGCCCAAAGAGCGGTAAGGTTCACGAGATTCTCGGTAACTTTGATGCTCGCGATAAAAAGAACCAGAAAGTTGATGGTGAGCGTGTAAAGTATTGGATTTCTAAAGGAGCAAAGCTCTCTGATCGTCTTCATAATTTTTTGATTACTCAAAAAGTTATTACTGGTAAGAAAGTAAATGCATTACCAAAGAAAACTCCAATTAAGAAAGAAGCTCCTGCGGAAGAGGTAAAGAAACCTATTGCGACTCCAGTAGTAGAGGCTCCTGCAACACCAGTCGCTGAAGCTCCAAAGGCCTAATCATAGATTCAAGATACTGGATTCAAGAAAATAGAGCAGGTTCGTAAAGCGAATATGCTCTATTTTTATTAGCGACGTGGAGTGAGAAAGCAAAAGTCTTTGCTTTCGCAAGACCTTGAATATTTTGTATTCAAAATGTGAAAGGTGTACAGCTCCTGTAAGGAGAGTGAAATGATAAAGTCTTCTATATCATTTCCAAGCCGAGGAGACTAATATAAGGGTAGATACCGCATTTATTCATGAATCCTGAATCCTAAATCCTAAATCAATTCCTATTCTTGCATTATCTCTATCTCTCTCATATAATAGATAAAGAAAGGTTTTATGCCTTTTATTAATTAATAGCTATATAAAAAAGTTATGATGGAAGATCAGAAATTTCTAGAATCAGTCGTTAAGGCATTAGTAGATAATCCAGACAAAGTAAAAATTAATCGTACAGTAGACGAAATGGGAGTGCTTTTGACTCTTGAGGTTGATCAGGCGGATATGGGTAAAATCATTGGACGTCAAGGTAATACTGCAAAAGCAATTCGATCACTATTGCGTGTTGTAGGGATGAAAAACAACGCTCGTGTTAATTTGAAGATTAACGAACCAGAGGGAAGTACTATGGGAATGGGTGCGAAGTCAGCGGAGAAGACTTCTAAAACCCTTGACGAAGCAATGGCAGACCTTAAACTGTAAAAAGTTATAAGGTATAAAGTTTGTAAAGTAATATCAGGAAATAAAGCAAGAAGAGTTGGTTCACAAAGTGAACCAACTCTTCTTGCTTTATTATTCATATTACCTTAGTCTTTAAGAATCAATTAAATTACTACAGATGCGAGGCGCACCCGAGTACCGTGACCAAGCTGTACGAATAGTACTGCGCGGGAATGGACGGAGGGTGCAACAAAGCAGATGGAGTGATTTCATTGATTCTGTTATGATTCGCTTTCATATAATTACATTATTTCCAGGAACCTTTGACTCATACGTAAACGAGTCTATCTTGAAGCGTGCTCAGGAAGATAAGAAAATATCTTTCCATTTTTATAATCCTCGCGATTATGCTGATGATAAGTTTCGTCATATTGATAAAAAGCCGTATGGGGGTGGTCCAGGAATGGTGATACAAGCACTTCCAGTGATTAGAGCTGTGGAAGAAGCGCTTGCAAATGCAAAATTGAAAATTATTAATTCAAAATTAAAGAATAAAGACAGCAAGAAAAAAAAGATTGCAGTAAAGATCATCTTCTTCTCACCAACCGGCACACAGTTTGATACAGAATATGCAAAGAAGACAGCAAAAAAATATACGGACATAATTATGGTCTGCGGACGTTACGAAGGCATTGATTCGCGTGTTAAAAAAGTCTTTAAAATGGAAGATGTGTCCGTCGGTCCATTTGTTTTAACTGGCGGGGAATTACCGGCAATGATCTTGGCAGATTCTATCTCTCGTCAGATTGAAGGAGTGCTTGGGGATATTAATTCGCTTGAAGAATCTCGTATTGCTAGTCCAGATGTATATACGCGTCCAGAAGTTTTGGAATATAAAGGTAAAAAGTATCGCGTACCAAAAGTTCTTCTTTCTGGTAACCACAAGGATATTGATGAATGGCGATCAAATAGACTGTAATATCTTTTTTGATACAATACATTTAT
>Ga0172379_10010620_pt1 | contig 11110 bp, 12 predicted proteins | sample GrowelOW334metaG_FD_119756 | JGI IMG/M metagenome (GOLD analysis project Ga0172379, IMG submission 119756) | Groundwater microbial communities from an aquifer near a municipal landfill in Southern Ontario, Canada - Groundwater well OW334 metaG | ecosystem: Environmental > Aquatic > Deep... | reverse complement strand
CTTCGACTGTGTTTTAGCAATCCGGCAATAAACTGGTAAGCGATTTTTGACAGCTTATAACCATTATTATCTTCGTAAAATAAATTATTACCTTTCAAATCAAACAAACTCAAATGAACATGCATGCCTGACCCATTGATACCGGCAAACGGCTTTGGCATAAAGGTCGCATTGACGCCATAACTTTGGGCAATAGCTTTGATGGTAGTTTTTAAGGTAATAATGTTATCGGCTGTATTTAAGGCATCGGCATAACGAAAATCTATTTCATGCTGGCCAACTGCCACTTCGTGATGTCCGGCTTCAATTTTTATGTTTAGTTCAGATGAAGCTTTGATAACGTCTTCCCTGATTTTTGAGGCAATATCAAAAGGAGAAAAATCAAAATAACCGCCATAATCATGAGGCACAGGAGCTAAATTACTGTCTTTTTGCAAAAGAAAAAATTCCAGTTCAGCACCGACATTCAAAACATATCCCTTTTCTTCTGCCCTTTTCATTGCTTGCCGCAAAATGTAGCGAGGATCACCGCTAAATGGTTTTAAATCAGGCCCGTAGACATCACAGATTATCCTGGCCGCTTTATTATCTTTTGTGCTCCAAGGTAAAGTACAGTAAGTTTTTGCGTCAGGCATTAAAAGCTGATCACTTTCGGCAATTCTGGCAAACCCTTCAATTGATGAGCCGTCAAACCAAACGCCTTTTTCTAAGGCACCGGGCAATTGTTCAGTCGGAATAACTACGTCTTTAGGCACGCCCAATATATCCGTAAACTGCAAATGAATGTATTTAACGTTGTCTTTATTGACTTTTTCTAAAAGTGTTTCCTTATCCATAGTTAATTGTTAATTGTTAAACTAAAAAAGCGCCTAAATCATTAGACGTCTTTGTCGGAATTGTGACACGCCTTTGTGTCATTAATATCTTAGCACAAATAAAAAATTTGGCAAGTGCTGTTTTGTGGATAACTAATTTATAACGTCTTGAGCTAAAATAATGGCTTCCGCCACTTCCTTCAGTGACCGGCGTTTATCCATGCTTTTTTTAACCAAAAGTCGATGAGCCTCTTCTTCAGTTAAACCGCCAGTTTTCATTAAAATCGCTTTGGCTTTATTAATTACCTTTTGGGTTTCTAAAGCTTCCTTTAGAACATTGGTTTCAGAAATTAATCGCGATACTTCTAAAATTCCGCCGATTTGTTTGGCAATGGTTTCCAAAAAATTAATTTCTTTTTTTGGATATTTTTTGGATTTTTTATGCTGAACATTAATTACGCCAATCACGCTGTTTTTAAAAATTATCGGCACGGATAAAAATCCTTCAAACTTATCTTCCGGCAAAGTGGAGAACAATTTAAAACGCTTATCATCATAAGCCTTGCTGGCAATGGCTACCGTCTTTTTGGTTTCCGCCACCCAGCCAGTAATACCTTCGCCGACTTTCATTTTAATTTTGGCTAGGTTAGAATGGTGCGGATTCTGCGACGCTTTTAAAATCACTTCGTCGCCGGAAATTAGATAAATAAAACAAGAATCAGCCTTAGTCACTTTGCCAATAATTTTAGCGATGTTATTCAAAATTTCCTTAAGATCAAAACCATTGCCAATGGTATCAATGATTTCCTGCAAAATCGCTAAATTGTTTTTGACGTCAGAACTTTGATTAGGCATAAATTTATTTATTTTAGACTTTCAAACCACTCCGCTGTTTTTTTCAACCCTGTTTCTAAATTAATCTGGGGATTCCAGTCTAATAAATTTCTGGCCTTTAAATTATCCGCCAAGGTATCATGCGGCTCAATTCTTGGCGCGATATGTTCAACTTCCCCACCCAGCCGCTTGGCAATTTCATTGACTGAATAATTCTGACCAGCGCCAATGTTTATCACTTCACCCTTGCCGACTTTAGGACTAAGACTGGCTAAAATGTTGGCATTAACGACATCACCGACATAAGTAAAGTCCCGAGTTTGAGTACCGTCGCCAGTAATAGTCATTTTCTGGCCCTCTTTTTTCTGACGTAGAAAAATAGCCATAACAGTAACATAAGCGCCTTCAAAAGCCATTCTTGGTCCATAAACATTAAAATAGCGCAAGCTGACCGTCTCTAAGCCATAAAGTAAAGAAAAAAGTCGGGCATAATGTTCACCAACATATTTATGCAAGCCGTATGGACTCATTGGTGCCGGAAGCAAATCTTCTTTCAGCGGTAAAATCTGAGTATCACCATAAGCCGAAGAAGAAGCGGAATAAACTAAGCGCTTAACTTTAGCATCCCGGGCAGCCAAAAAAACATTTAGTGTACCATTGATATTGGCATTGTGGGTTTCAATTGGATTTTCAATTGACCATTGCACCCGCGGCAAAGCGGCCAAATGAAAAACATAATCAATGCCGGCAAAATGAGGCTTAATTTGTTCCAGATTAGTAATATCCGCTTCGACAAACTTGGCCTGCGGATTTAAGTTTTCTTTTTTACCCGTTGACAGATTATCTAGAATCACTACTTCGTGACCTTGCTTAATTAGTTCATCAACGAGATTGGAGCCGATAAACCCAGCACCACCTGTAACTAATGCTTTCATAAATTTAGTAAATTCAGCGAGTTAAGCAAGTTCAGTAAAGTCAGCTGAACTCGCTGAATTCACTGTACTCGCTGAACTTGCTATTCATAAAACCTGCTTAAAATATTCAATCGTCTTGATTAATCCTTCTTCTAACTCCACGGTCGGCTGCCAATTCAATTTTTCTTTAGCTAAACTGACATCCGGCTTGCGCTGTTTAGGATCGTCTTGCGGCAGAGGTTTATAAATAATCTTACTTTTACTCTCGGTCAACCTAATTATCAATTCCGCTAATTCTTTAATGGTAAATTCGCCCGGATTACCTAAGTTGACTGGGCCAGCCCAACCGTCTGACTCCATCATCTTATAAAGTCCACTGATCATGTCAGAAACAAAACAAAATGATCGCGTCTGACTGCCGTCGCCGTAAATTGTAATATCTTGACCCTTTAAGGCTTGAACAATAAAATTAGAAATTACCCTCCCATCATCCCAAGACATTTGTGGGCCGTAGGTATTAAAAATCCGCACGACTTTAATCGGAATTTTAGCTTGGCGGTGATAGTCAAAAAATAAAGTTTCGGCGCATCTTTTGCCTTCATCGTAGCAAGCCCGCGGCCCAATCGGATTAACATTGCCGTTATAACTTTCAGGTTGCGGATGAATCTGCGGATCGCCATAGACTTCAGAAGTTGAAGCTTGCAAAACCTTAATGCCGCCTAACTTTTTAGATAGTTCTAGGCAATTAATGGCACCCAAAACATTAGTCCGCACGGTTTCAATTGGCGTTTTTTGATAATGAACCGGTGAAGCCGGACAGGCTAAGTTATAAATTTGGTCAACTTCAACATCCAACGGATTAGTGATATCGTGCTCCAAAAGCTTAAAATTAGCATTTTCCAAAAGTGGCGCAATGTTGCGTTTTTGACCAGTAAAAAAATTATCCAGACAAACAACCTGGTTCCCTTTTTCTAATAAAAATTGGCAGAGGTGAGAGCCGATAAAGCCCGCCCCACCAGTAACTAGAATTTTCATAAACAGCTTATAAAAAGCAAGTAAAAGTAAATAAAGCCCGCTTTTACTCGCTTTTATTAACTTCTTACTCGCTTTTACCTGCTTTATTAATAAATCTTAAATAACTTTCCACAAACTTGTCAATCTCGCCTCCTAAAACCGCGTTAGCATCGGCCGTCTCAAATTCTGTTCGATGATCCTTAACCATTTTGTAAGGCTGCAAGACATAAGACCGGATTTGATTGCCCCATTCAGCCGCTAAAACTTCCCCCCTAATTTCGGCTAGCTCTTTACCTTTGGCCGCTTCCTGGAGTTTGGCCAATTTCGCCTGTAATAGTTTTAAAGCAATTTTTTTGTTTTGCAATTGTGATCTTTCACTTTGACACTTCACCACGATTCCAGTCGGCAGATGAGTAATGCGAACTGCCGAATCAGTGGTATTAACACTTTGGCCGCCATGGCCGCCGGAACGGAATACGTCAATCTTCAAATCTTCGGTTTTGATTTTGACTTCTTCATCGTCTTCTAGAATTGGCATGACCTCAATTAAAGCAAAGGAAGTATGGCGCATTTTTTCCGCATCAAACGGCGAAATCCGCACCAAGCGGTGAACACCAGCTTCGGATTTTAAATTACCGTAAGCATAAGGCCCTAAAATTTCAAAGGTAACACTTTTAATACCAGCTTCCTGACCGCGACTTTCATCAATTATTTTGGTAGTAAAATTTTTCTTTTCACAGTAGCGCAGATACATCCGCAGCAACATCTGCGCCCAGTCCTGAGCTTCCACGCCGCCGGTCCCGGCATGAATTGCTAAAATGGCATTATTCCTATCATACTTACCCGAAAATAAAACCAGAAGCTCCAGCTTCCCAAAACGCTTATTTAAATGATTTAAATCTTTGGTTAATTCAGACTGAATTGAACTATCATTTTCAATTTCTGCTTCTTGGGCTAATTCTAAACTGCTATTAACCTCAGCGGTAATACTTTCCCAATCCTTAACAACTGATTTTAAACTTTCCAGCCGCCGGGAAATTAATTTAGCCTGATCTTGATCATGCCAAAAATCAGGCCGATTTACTTTAGTTTCTAATTTTTTAATTTCAAGCTTAAGACCACCAAGGTCAAAGTAACCTCCGGGTGGCTGAAATCTTTTGTTTCAACTCTTTCAATTTTTGAATTATTTCTCTCATATTTAAACTTCGAGCTAAGAACTATGAACCCCAAACCTTGAACAATAAATGAATGTTTGCAGTTCTAGGCTCTAGGTTCTAAGTTCCATGCTATTTATTAATGCAGCCTTGAATTTTATCAAAAGTTTTCCCGGCCCCAGTCTCCTGGCAAAGGCAAAAATTCCCCAGTTTATTACGATACCAAAAGCCACCGGTATCCTGGCAGAGCTTTTTTTCCTGCTCAGTTGCCACTAAAACATTAAGGGGAATTTTTTGACAACGCTTAAATTCTAAATCCTGACACTGAGGACAAGTCGGCCCATAAATTCCTTCACACTCATCTTTGGCAAAACAGGTTTTCTCGTCTGAAAGATTGCCGCAAATACCGAGTTTATCAACATATTGCTTCAGCAACCAATCAGTCTGACTATGATAAAGATAAGTAAAAACACTAGCAACCATCGCCACGGCAATAAATATTGAAAAGATTATAATCGTTCGGCTAGACATATTTTTAAATTAATCTTGAATTAATTATTTAAAATCGATAGATAAACTTCTCAAAACAATTGACTCGATCTTTGGTCAATTTGATTCCTTCATTTTTCAAAAGCCATAATTTTTTCTTTGGGCCCAAGCAATACCCGCCGGTTCGACCATCAGAGCGGATAACTCGATGACAAGGGGTTGTAATCAAATCAGGGTTTTTCTTTAAGGCACTAGCAACAGCCCGAATGGCTCTGGGCCGACCAAGCGCTTTGGCTAACAATTTATAAGTTGTAACTTTACCCAAAGGAATTTTTTTGACGGCTGAAAAAACTGCTTTGGTAAAATCTGTTGAATTTTCAAATTTATCTTGACTCGTTTCCATTCTTTTCAGCATTAGTCAATGATTGGATTTGCTGAAGTAAATTTTGATTAGCCGGACCACTACCAATATTTAAAAGTTCCCCATAAGGAGCAAAGGCTTCACGAATTAATGCCGGCCCATAAATTATACCAATCGCTAAAGGAACAAGAATAATTAAAATCTTAAACACTCCCCAAACTCGCTGCCAGGCAACCCAGTGTTTGATCTTTTTGGTCATTTCATAAAGCTCCTGAGAAACTTTTAAGTTTTCCTGCAAAAGCTTTTGGAGTTCCTGCTGGGATTTTAATTCGGCTGAGCCCTCAATTTTCTCTTGCCGTAAAACTTTAGTATAGCGTAAATTCTCTTCAACCAAACTCCTCACCTCATCAATTCGCTCCTGGAATGATTTAGTTTGGTCCGAAAGGTTTAAATTTACCTTTTGTCTTTTAGAATTACTTACGCCATTCATACCATAATTATACTATATTTAGCTAAATTAAAAAAGATCCCACCAAAGCAGGATCTTTTTTAATATTTATGAGTTTTACTTATCTTTAGAGTCCTTTATCAGTATTAATGTCTGGTGAAGCATTTTGAATTGCAGTTTTATCAAAATCAGCTGCCGCCGCAATTTCAGTACCAATTTTGTAATTAATGAAGAAAGAGTCAGGTACATCTTCAACTAATGTTGGCCAACTGGCCCCATATAAAGCTTCGGCAATAGCAGCAGTTTTAACCCACATTAAAGTTCCATTTTGGGCCACTGCATAAACCTTAGGATCGGTTTGAATTTTAACCAATTTAACGCCTGGCCGATAAGTCACATTGCCACCAATGGCATAACTAGCTAATTCAGTTGCACTGACGGTTTTGACCGTTGAAAAGTCAGCATACCAAGTTTTATATGTCTTTTCATGAGGGAAAACATAACGCTTACCATTGCTGCCAAGATAATAAACTGCTTTACAGGGATCATTTACTCCGGCACCAGCCGCACAGGCTAGTTTCACTAATTCGCCGCCTTCTGCTTTTTGGGTACCGATCAAAGCAAATAAGGTGAAGTGAGCAGTTTCCACGGTAATTTTATTATTGGCTGCATCAAGTGTCCCACCTAAATTTAACCATTTCTGACCGGTTGTATCCCAGTAGTAAACTGCTAGGGTTGACTCACTAATATTTTTTATCTCTTCATCAGTATAAGCAAAAGTTAAAGCCACTTTTTTGCTGAAGGTAGTAACGCTTGTACCACCAACCGTTAGGGCTAGGTCATAAACTTTGCTACCCACCACCTGATTATCACCTGTTGGGGCGGTATAGCTAGTGGTCGGGTCAATTGTCACGCTGCCACTACCCGAAACTGCGCCACTTGGCACAACAACGGATAATTTACCATCACTTAGAGTGGTTGTCCCACCTGCTTCAGCCGTGACATTGCCTGTTGTCGTTTCTGCTGGCGCGACTAATTCAATCGAGTCACTGACCGCAGTTGAATCACCGCCGCTTGAACTCCGGAATTTAACGTAAACAGTTTTAGTCCCAACACCGGAAGTCAATGTCCAGCTTTTGCTAGTGGCATAAGTCACCCAACTGCCTGCATCAGTAAAATCTGATTTATTGGCAATCAGCATCGTTGCCGCATTAGTGGCAGCTAAAGTTAAGGTAACAGCTGTATTCTCAGTTTGAGCATCATTATTATTGATCTTAACCGAAGTTGCACTAGGAATAACTGTTGCTGCCCCGCCGCCGCCACCACCACCACCGGTACTGCCGCCACCACCAAGAATAGTTGAACATAGGGTGTCACTTACGGTTAAAGTTACACTTTGGGTGCTAGCCGAGGTTAAAGTAATGTGAGAAGCAGAAACCGAATCACAAGCGTAAGAACCCACGTCATTAACAGAAACTGAGAATAGATAACCTTGGCTTGACTGAAAAGTAATATTTGAATCAGAGGCTAAACCAACAGTTAAAGTCGAGTCATTATTAATAGTCAATGATTCAACCAGGGAACCGTTAGTAATAGTCAAAGTTTTAGTATTAGGCAAAGAAACTGTGACCGCTGCATCATAAGTTACTGCTGCTGCCAAGGCACTAAGGGGCAAAAGCAAAGCCAGAGAAAATATTACTAACCCAAAGCTTCTCAAAAATATCTTGCGCATAAAATTATTTAGGTTAATTAATAATTCTCTGTTTAATTACAACGCCCTGCCTGACAAGTCAACGCGGGTGTACCTGAAGCAGTAAGACCATTAATGAAGCAGTTGTAATAAGCGCCATCAAAACCCGCTAACTCTAAACAACCAACTTGTTTTTTCACTTCCCCAGTCGTGATATCACCAACACTAACAGTTGAAGTTCCAGTTGTCTCATCACGCGAAAATATTCCGGGCGTGGTTGTCGCTGTCGCTGAAGCTAAATCAAAATTGCTACCGCTAACCACTAAATCACCGTCAATTTCAACATCATCCTGAACATATAAATCACCACCAGCCACATTTAAGCTATTGGCAACTCCCGTACCAACCCATAAAGCTGCCGTTGTTGTAACTGTCCCCCCAACTAACACATCATCAGAAACTGCTAAATCGGCATCATAATCAAAACCATTAGGAACAGTAAAGCCATCCCCTACCATTAAGTAATTAGTAGTTGTAGCCGAAGTGGTTGTGGCACGACCAGTGACGGTTAAAAGACCAGCAGTAGTGATGTCACTGCCAATTGTTGTCGCTGCATAAACAACTGACATAACAAAAAGCGAGGCAATTAATACTACTACCGCGCTCTGGAAAAACGGAGAAAATTTTGCTAATTTACTTTTTATTTCTCTCATAAGACCTTGAATTTAGTTTATTAGTTTTTAACTTATATTTTAATTTGTGTTTTTTCCAAAAAAAATATTATTCCAAAAATAATAATATTAATAATTAATTAAATTAAAATACCTCCTTTCCTTAAGTTCAATTATACCACAAAATCAGAAAAAACGACATTTAGAAAAACTGTGGATAACTTTTCATTTATTACTTACCGTAGCTTACCTTACCCGCCTTAAATTGTTGGCTAAATTTAGTTATTTATTGCAGCCAAAACCTTCAATTTACTTGATTTCGCCCAAATCATTGCTCCTTCATAAACACCAAATAAAACCGAAGTATAAAAGAGATCACCAAGCATTGAATTACGGAAGAAAGGTAAGGCGAGGGTATAACAATGAATCAAGCCGGCAAAACTTTTAGTATACCAGGGGGAAAATTGCCAAACCGCATAATTAGTCACTAAATAAAATAAAACTGAAGCAACCAGACTGGTGGCCACTACAGTTTCTAAACTTTTATATCTTTTAATTAGGCTACCTAATAAACCAATTATGATAAAACTGCTATAAACTGCTAACATCACTTTAAAATCGTAGAAACCAATAAATAAATCGCCAATTAGCATCGTGATGACGGGTAAAACAACAGCGTAACGCCGGCCTAAGTAAACACCAGCGAATAAGGCAATTGCTGCTACCGGCGCAAAATTCCACATATGCGGCAGAAGCCGGCAACTGACTCCCAAAATAATGAGGATAGCTGAGATAATAAGTTTAGTTTTTTTGTCCATATACTTTTTTAATTTCTTAATTTTTTAATTTCTTATTATTATTGAATTTGCCCCCGAATATATTTCCATTCGACAAAATCACCATCATTCAGCTTATAGGCGCTGGCCCCAATCTCAGCATATTTATTATTGACCCAGTACTGCCAATATTTATCACCAGCAATACTGTTTTTTATGTCCCCGACTCCTTCCACAAAAACTCCGAGTTCACCGTAATCTTTGGAGCTTAATTTCAAATTATTTTCTGAGGTGACTTTTTCCAATAAAGTAAAAACTGCGGCATCTTTGGCTAAACTAACATCGTTAAATGTCCGGACTTGGCCATTGCCGAAATCAAGCATCAGACTAACAACGATTGTTTCTTTTTGGTTTTGCTCCAAAGGTTGATTAATTGCTTTATTGCCATCAGAGGGCGATAAAGCTTGCTGACCCCCAATATAGAAACCAGCAACGAAGATAGCGACGGCAATGATAATTTTAGCCAGTAGTTTCATAGTTATTAGATTAGGAATTAGTTATTAGGTATTAGGAATTAGGCTCTAGTGCGCCTAATTACTAACCACCTCTTATACAGCAATTTTACCCCAAAAACTAATCCTAAACAAGCAGCCACTAAGACAATTAAGCCGACTATTAACCACCAGGTTGGCCAGCCCAAGCTATTAATAGTAATTGGCAATTTCACCCCAGATGCTGCAGAAAAGCTTGAAGCCTCTAAGGGCCGAGCCACAATGGAAATATTAGTACTAAATAAACCCGGCGTCTTAACTCTGATTTGGACTTTCACTAGTTGGTTTGCTCCGGCATCAAGCAAAAAATCAGTTGGTGCAATTTCAATTGCCTTTTCTAAAGCATCGGGATAAATCTGATATAAGGCTGGCTGATCAGCGACATTCATCACCAAAAATTCAGTAACAGTCACTTTACCAGTTTTAACTTGTAAATCAATTCGTTTCGGCTTAACCCCTACCCCCACTGCCTGAACCGACTGTCCAATCATAAAACTTACTAAAATCAAGATCAATAACCCACCAAAATTCCTGCGATTGGCGATTGGCGATTGGCGATTGGCCATAAGCTATTGACTGGTAGCCCAAAAAATCAATTCGCCAGACTTAACACCGGAAGCCAAATAATTTCCCGGAACAGTTAAAGAAATCCCGGCAGTTTTACTTTCATTAGGCAGAAGGGTTTCGGTATAATCAGTACAAAGCTGATCATTGATTTTAATCCCTGAAACAAAAACAACATCACCGCTAACCGCAGCACCGACGTTTAAGCCGACTGTCCCGCCATTAGTTAAATTAACAACCCGGCTGTTAGTTTGGCCCGGCGCCAAAGTGCCGAAGTTAAGCTGGGACTGATCAACTACCAAAGCAATGGCTTCACCGCCAATATTACCGCCACCACTTTGGTTAATCTCAACTTGTAAACCCACTTTTTGACTGACTGTATCACCAACAGTAATTTTTGATTTTTCACTACGAATAAATCCTGGCGTATCAATGTAAACTTGATAAAAACCATTCTGATTGATCGTTAAGGTCAGATGCCCCGAAGCATCAGCAGTCCGAACTTCTTCGTTGACTTTAATCACTGCATTAGGTAAAGGCAACCAATCAGTGCCATTGAAATATTGGGCGGCAACATTGACCACTTCACCCGGATCTATCTCAAGTGGACTGGCATTAAGTTGCGTTGGATTCCAGCCCCATTCACCATAATAGAAAAGGACTTCATCGCCGGCTGCCAAAGTATAGCTATCAGCGCCGATTGGCGGCGAAATATTATCCACGAAATAAAGCCAGCCTGACGTTCCTTGCGCTTGCTCATCATTGATTGCCCGTAGATACGGGCCGTAACTTTCTTGAGTGATTGTATAAGTATAACCGCAGATGGCTG
>Ga0172379_10010619_pt1 | contig 11110 bp, 4 predicted proteins | sample GrowelOW334metaG_FD_119756 | JGI IMG/M metagenome (GOLD analysis project Ga0172379, IMG submission 119756) | Groundwater microbial communities from an aquifer near a municipal landfill in Southern Ontario, Canada - Groundwater well OW334 metaG | ecosystem: Environmental > Aquatic > Deep... | reverse complement strand
GCCCCCGGCAATCGAAAACGCGTCATGTCCGTCTGTGCGGGTATTGGTTCCGCCGGTGATTGTCGCATCAGTACCGGCACAGATCGCGCCGCCGGACTGCTGATCAATCCCGTCGACGGTACCACCGCCCATGATAACTTCCGTGCCGCCGGAACTGATTGTAGTATTGTTCGCCACGCCGCCGGATGAAACATATTGATAGCCGTAGGAATTGATAGTCGTGTAGTTCGTCACGCCGCCGGATGAAATATTCTGATAGCCGTTTTCGTCAATGGTCGTATTGCTGGCGATACCGCCGTTAATGATACTTTGGGTTCCTGAACTGACTATTTCGCCGGTCACCGTCCGGAATGACACGATCGGAGTAAACGGCGGTACAGTTCCGCTCAAAGTGAATATAGCCGTCAACTGATCGGTTGCTGCATCGGTAAAATAAAGCGATAACGCATCACCGTTGCTGAAAGTGTAACTGGAGCCGACCGCCAAATCAACCGTCTCAATGCTGTCTGTCACCGAGAATGTTTTGCCGCTCATGCCGCTCAGGTCAAATCCATAGGCCAGAATGTAGGAGCCTGTTGCCGTATTGTCCAGATTCAATGAATAAGCGGTAACTCCGGCAGCCAGAGTTCCACCGTTGACGGTCACCAGCGCATCGTAGGCGTTAGCCGTGGTCAGGACGTAAGACATCGTCGTCAGGCTGCTGAAAGATGCGGCATCTTCCAGGACAACATGGCCGCCGGCCACGGTCAACGCGCCCGATACAATCCCGCCGGAAGATACATTCATGCTTCCGTCGGAATTGACAATGGTGTCACTCGCCGCGCCGCCGGAAGAAACCAGCAGGGAACCTGAAGATCCCACAACAGTGTCAACTGCGGAATTTCCACTATATACTAGCAGCCGACCGGCACTTTCCAGCAAAAAATTGCTGGCAATGCCGCCAATAAGGGAAAAAGCGTTATGACCATCGCCGCGGGTATTGGTTCCGTCTGTAATTGTCGCATCGGTAAAAGTATAAATTGCGCCGCCGGCCAGTTGATTAATAACTGCTGCCGAAGCTCCGAATACGATCAATTGTTCTCCGCCGGAATTAATCGTGGTATTGCTCGCCGTGGAGTAAACAAATTGCCTGCCGCCGGAATTAATCATGGTATTGCTCGCCGTACCGCCGACTATATATTGCGTTCCGCCCGAGTTTATTGTGGTATCGACGGCCACTGCGGCAATATCCTGTCTGCCGCCAAAATTAATTGTGGTATCACTCGCCGTAGCGCCGGATGAAATGAACTGGTAGCCGCCGGAGTTGATGGCCGTGGAACTCACCGTGCCGCCGGATGAAACGAACTGGTAGCCGCTGGCGTTAATGGTAGTACTGTTGGCGATGCCGTCGTTGGCGATGCTTTGAGTTCCGGAACTGACCGTTTCACCGGTCACCGTCTGGGATGATACGATCGGGGTAAACGCCACTTTCTATCTCCTTGCTATATTAACTTTTTTATTTCAGATAATTGACGCAGTCTGGAGCGACGGAATGTGCCTGCAAGGTATTGACGATCTGATTGAAAGAAAGAAATCGCGTTGTTTCTAAAAATACAGCTTGCCATAATCCCGACTCTTATCTGCTTTATGTATGCATCCAGCCTGCTTTGTTTATCATATTCTGCCAACCCGAAAAACCCTCTATAATAATACTTGGTTAAAAATTTAATGTCAAAACGATTTTCAAGAAAAGTTAACTTTTATCTAAAAAAAGTCTGACTCAATGCGCTTACCCCGGAGAGTTAGAGCGCCTGCATAATTATAAACGGGATCTAATATAAACTGTAAAAACAAGGAATCAACCATTATATATCCCGGATGGATAATAAGGTTTATGGAAAAATTAACGAAATCTGTCTGCGATCCCGCCGTGGTCGTACAATTCATCGCCTGTTGGGAGTTGTCCGCTTTTCGCCTGTTTTCGCACCAAAGCAATGCGTTTCAAAAATGCAATTAATCGCGCTATTTGAACTTATCCGCACCGTTTCAGTTGACAAATTTACTATATATGTAAGGACAAAAGCAGAATAATTTCTAAAATTTTTGAGTTCTAAAACTCTAAAGCTGGAGAGTGGAAAATGAAAAGTTGGGAATCTGGAAATCTGGAAATGTGTTATGCTCAAAGCCACTCCAATGTATCGGAATGCGGAAAGCGAAAAATGCGGAACGGATGTCCAAAATGGCTTTGGTGTAGTGCCGTCCGTCCCGGACGGGACTGTCCAAAATAAGGGAAGATGGTGTCCAGAATGGGTGTAAATATTGAAAGCATTGTGCTCAACTACTATCCAAAGTGTCGGAATAGGCGGTCCAGGATGCGGAAGGCTGCCCGTTATGTTATGCCGGCCGATGGGCAAAATGGCAGAGGAAGATGTCTTTCGCATGGCCCGGAATGTTTATATGGTTGTTTCTTAATAAGCGGAAATATAGCGATTCCATATTTTTTTGTAAAAATTTAATAAATTATCACAAAATTCAATTGACTTAATCGGATTTACGGGGTAAAATTATAGTATTGAACCGGTTTTAAAACAGTTTTAATTAAAAATCGGTTTAAAACGTGTTTAACAAATCAAGGTGTATAGATCATGAGTAACAAAGTCATCAAAGTCGGGATTGCCGGTTTTGGACGCAGCGGTTACGGCATTCATGCCAACTGGCTGAAAAACGATGAGAAGTACAAGATCGTCGCGGTAGCCGATAACATTCCGGAACGGCGTCAGGATGCGGTCAACGAATTTGGCTGCAAAGTATATGAGGATTACCAGGAATTGCTCAATGCCGGCGGCTTTGACCTCTTCGTCAATGCCACCCCGAGCCGTTTCCATGTGGAAGCGTCACTGGCCGGATTGAAAAAAGGTTACAACCTCCTTAGCGAGAAACCTTCCGCCCGCACCGTGGAACAGTTCGACCAGATTATTGCGGCGGCCCAAAAGGCGAAGAAGGTCTTTTATCCCTTCCAGAATTCCCGTTTCTATCCGTTCTTTAAGAAAATGTGCCAGATTATTGATTCAGGCGTGCTGGGGGAAATCGTTTTCATCCGCTCCAACTGGAGCGGGTATGCCCGCCGCTGGGACTGGCAGACACTGCAGGATCAGCTTGGCGGCAATCTGCTGAATACCGGACCGCATCCGGTTGACCAGGCAATCGTCCTGTTCGGCGAAGGCTATCCGGAAGTTTTCTGCAAAATGTATGCCAATCATTTCCCGTTCAAAGGCGATGCCGAAAACTTCTGCACGCTGACCATGCACGGCAAAAATAATCCGACAATCGAGGTGGTCTTGAACTCCTTCCAGGCTTATCCGCAAGGCGATATGTATAACATCAGCGGCACTCTCGGCGGCCTTACCGGCGGTCCGAGCGGGCTGAAATGGAAGTACTTTAATCCGGCGGAAGCTCCCGCGCAGAAAATGTGGGAACCCTGGAGTCTGAACCGCGGCTATTGCGGCGAAACCCTCCCGTGGGTCAATGAATCATGGGAGTACAGCGACACCAATTCCAACAGCACCGGTTTCAGCACCATGGTCAAAGCCCTCTACAATGATCTGTATGAAGTTCTGGTCAACGGCGCGGAACCGGAAATTAAGCATGAGCAGGTTCGCCGCCAGATCTATGTCATGGAAGAGGCGCATCGTCAGAACCCGCTTCCGAAGCGCAAAAAATAATAAAGCTCTTTGCTCTTGCACAAGTCCCAAGCCCGGCTTTTAAGCCGGGCTTTTTTGTCTCCTGTTTGCCATTGCCGGATATTACATAAATGTAATGATTACAAATTTGTATTACAAAAATGTTACAGATTCGGGTTGTGCGATAACCTCAATAAAAACCATAATTCTTTTGTAATAAATTATTTATGCAATAATATACTATTATGGCATGGAAAATGTTAATATACTCTGTAATTATTGAATTTTTAAATTAAAGTTAACATACCAGGGAGACAGGAAAATGGATCAACCGGGCCAGCAAAACAGTTATCATCCCGACCAGCGCGGGCTGTATGACTTTAAAAACGAGCATGACGCGTGCGGGGTTGGTTTTGTCGCAAACATTGACGGCAAGCAGTCGCATAGAATTGTAGAGCATGGAATAGAAGTCCTGAAGCGGCTGCTGCATCGCGGCGCGGCCGGCGGCGATCCCGATACTGGTGACGGCGCGGGCATTCTGCTGCAGATCCCGGATGAGTTTTTCCGCGGAGCCGGATTGGGCTTTGAACTGCCGTCAGCCGGGGAATATGCTGTCGGCATGGTGTTTCTGCCGCAGGATGACAAGCTGCGTAAAAAGTGTATGGACATAATCTGCGATACCGTCACCGGGGAAAGCAGTCGTTTTCTAGGCTGGAGAGATGTGCCCGTTGATGAGAAATCCCTTGGTAAAATCGCCCGCGACAGCCGTCCCGACATCAAGCAGTTCTTCGTTGCCGCCAGCAAGGATGACAAAGACGACATCACGTTTGAACGGAAGCTTTACGTTATCCGCAGAATGATTGAAAAAACTGTTCAGGCTGAAACCGGCGCTGGAGACCGTTTTTATGTGGTCAGCCTTTCCTGCCGCGTTATCATTTACAAAGGCCTGCTGATGGCGCCGCAGGTGCCGAAGTTCTTCCCGGACCTGACCTGCAAAGACTTGAAAAGTGCGCTGGCAATCGTGCATCAGCGTTACAGTACCAATACTTTCCCGACCTGGCCGCTGGCGCAGCCGTTCCGTTACCTGGCGCACAATGGCGAAATCAACACCCTGCGCGGCAATATCAACCAGATGAAAGCCAGGGAAAATTCGTTTGAATCAGAACTTTTTGGCGGCGACATCAAGAAGCTGCTGCCGATCGTCCAGGAGGGGCAAAGTGATTCCGCCTGCCTCGATAACGCTCTGGAAATATTTGTGAACGCCGGCAGAAGTCTGCCGCATTCAATGATGATGCTGGTTCCGCAGGCCTGGGGCAAGGACTACCACCTGGGCCACGATTTGCGCGGGTTCTTCGAATATCATTCAGGCCTGATGGAACCGTGGGACGGCCCGGCCGCGCTTGCGTTCTCCAACGGCAAGGCCGTCGGCGCGATGCTCGACCGCAACGGCCTGCGCCCCGCCCGCTATACCATCACTAAAGACAACTTTATCGTACTTGCTTCGGAAACCGGCGTACTGGATATACCCGCAGAAAATGTGGTGAAGAAGGGCCGTCTCGGGGCCGGGCAGATGATCTATGTTGACCTCCGCAGAAAGCGGGTGATGTTCGATGCGGAGATCAAGAATCTGGTCTCCAGACGCCAGCCGTACCGCCGCTGGGTTGAGGAGAACAAGATTTCGCTGCACGGGCTGTTTGACTCCGTGGTGCCGACGATCGTCAGCAAGGATATTATCAGACACCAGATGCTTTTCGGTTATACCCGCGAAGACATTAACATGATTATCAAGCCGATGGCCTTGACCGGGCACGAACCTACCGGTTCAATGGGCAATGACGCCGCCCTGGCGGTGCTTTCGGAAAAGCCCCAGTTGCTGTTCAACTACTTCAAGCAGTTGTTTGCTCAAGTCACCAACCCGGCGATCGACCCGATTCGCGAAGAGCTGGTCATGAGCCTGATGACTTACATCGGCAACCAGGGCAATATCCTCGATGAAAAACCGCTTCACGCACATCTGGTCAAGCTTAAAAACCCGATTCTGACCAATGAAGACCTGGAGCGCCTGCGTTCTTCCCGGATTCCGTCATTCCAGGCGGCCACGCTTCAGATGGGCTTTTATTCAGGCAACAGCGGCAAAGGTCTGAAGCCGGCGGTGGAAGAGCTTGCCCGGAAGGCCGAAGACGCCGTCCGAAGCGGCAAGAGCGTGATTATCCTCAGCGACAGGGGGCTTGATGAAGGCCATGCGCCGATTCCCGCGCTGATGGCCGTGGCCGCGGTCAACCGGCACTTGAGCAAATGCGGACTCCGCACCAGCGCCGGCCTGGTTCTGGAAACCGGCGAAGCCAGGGAAATCATGCATTTTGTATTGCTGCTGGGCTACGGCACGACTGCGATCAATCCTTATCTCGTGCTGGAAACCGTAAATAATCTGGTTGACGCCGGCCAACTGGAAAAAGTGGATACCACCACCGCAATAGAGAACTATATCAGCGCGGTTTGCAAAGGCATCCTCAAGGTCATGTCGAAAATGGGCATCTCGACGCTCCGTAGCTATCGCGGCGCACAGGTGTTTGAAGCGGTCGGGCTTGATGACAGGATGATAAATGACATCTTTACCGGAACCGCGTCCCGGATCGGCGGTATCGGCTACGAAGAGATTGCCATGGAGGCGCATGCCCGCTATCTGAAGGCGTTCAAGCCGGAACCCGGCACGCTGGAAATCCTCGACGCCGGCGGCAGCTACCACTACCGCCGGAACGGCGAAGCGCACCTGTGGACGCCGGAGACCATCTCCACGTTCCAGCAGGCGGTACGCAATAACGACCGGCAGAAATACCGGGAGTACGCGGAGTACATCAACCGGCAGGAAAAGCATCTGTGCACGCTGCGCGGCCTGTTCAAATTCAAAAAAGTCAATTCGATTCCGCTGGAGGAAGTCGAATCCGCCGCTCAGATTGTCCGGCGGTTTGTGTCCGGCGCCATGTCTTTCGGCTCGATCAGCAAGGAAGCCCATGAGACCATCGCCATCGCCATGAACCGGCTCGGCGCCATGAGCAACAGCGGCGAGGGCGGCGAAGATCCGGAAAGGTACAAGCCGCTGGCGAACAATGACAGTCTCTGCAGCGCAATCAAGCAGGTTGCCAGCGGCAGATTCGGCGTCACCGGCGAATACCTGGTCAATGCCCGCGAACTTCAGATTAAAGTAGCCCAGGGGGCGAAACCCGGCGAAGGCGGACAACTGCCGGGGCACAAGGTCAATAAAGTGATCGCCAAAGTCAGGCATTCCACGCCCGGCGTCACCTTGATCTCCCCGCCGCCGCACCACGACATCTACTCGATTGAAGACCTGGCGCAGTTGATTTATGACCTGAAAAATGCCAATACCGCCGCCAGGATTTCCGTTAAACTGGTTTCTGAAGTCGGCGTCGGAACCGTGGCGGCAGGCGTTGCCAAGGGCCATGCCGACATGGTGCTGATCAGCGGGCACGACGGCGGCACCGGGGCTTCCCCGCTCACTTCGATCAAACACGCCGGCCTGCCATGGGAACTCGGCCTGGCCGAAACGCAGCAGACGCTGGTGCTGAACAACCTCCGCGACCGCATCCGGGTCCAGGTTGACGGCCAGCTCAAGACCGGGCGCGACGTGATTATCGGCGCACTGCTCGGGGCCGAGGAATTCGGCTTTGCCACGACGGTGCTGGTCTCCATCGGCTGCGTGATGATGCGCAAATGCCACTCCAACACCTGTCCGGTCGGGGTCGCCACTCAGGACCCTGAACTGCGCAAGCTGTTCCGCGGCAAACCCGAGCATGTCCAGCATTTCCTGATGTTCATTGCGGAGGAGGTGCGCGAATATCTGGCGATGCTCGGATTCAGATCGCTGGAAGAGGCCGTCGGCCGCTCCGACATGCTGGAATTTAACGAGGCGATTAACTTCTGGAAGGCTAAAAACCTCGATTTCTCTAAAATATTTGAACGTTCCTGGGATACAAATCTGCCGGTACGCTGCATGAAGTCGCAGGACCATGGCATTGACAAGGCGTATGACCACAAGCTGATTCCGAAAATCCAGGATGCGCTTGAAAAGAAGACGCCGGTTAAGCTCGAAGAGACTATCTGTAATGTTGACCGCACTGTCGGCACCATGATGTCCAGCCTGATCGCCCGCAAATACGGCAATGCCGGTCTGCCGGAAGATACCATTAACGTGACTTTCCGGGGCTGTGCCGGACAGAGTTTCGGCGCGTTTCTGGCGCACGGCGTAACTTTCACGCTCATCGGCGAAGCCAACGACTATGTCGGCAAAGGGCTCTCCGGCGGCAGGATTATCGTCCGTCCCCCGGAAAAGGTTGGTTTTCAGCCTGAAGAAAACATTATTGCCGGCAATGTCCTGCTTTACGGGGCAACCGGCGGCAAGCTGTTTATCAACGGCCAGGCCGGCGAACGTTTCGCCATCCGCAACAGCGGCGCGGTCACGGTGGTTGAAGGCGTGGGCGACCACTGCTGCGAATACATGACCGGGGGCCGCGTCGTCGTCCTGGGCAATGTCGGCGTCAACTTCGCCGCCGGGATGAGCGGCGGCATCAGCTATGTTTACGACGAGAACAACGATTTCGACCAGAAATGCAATCTCAATATGGTGGACCTGGAACCGGTCGTGCTGCCGGAGGATGTCGCTGAACTGAAGGCGCTGATTGCTGAACATCTTGCCGCCACCGGCAGCCCGAAAGCCAAAGCGATTCTGGATGAATGGGAGGACTGCCTCCCGGCATTCGTCAAGGTATTCCCGATTGACTACCGGAAAGCGCTGGGGCAGATGCTCAAAGAAGACGAAGAAATCGAACGTAAAATTGAAAACAACTAACTGACACTGAGGTGATATATGGGAAAGCCAAAAGGTTTTATTGAAATAGAGCGGCAGGAACCGGAATACCGGCTTGTCGAAGAGCGGCTCAAGGATTTTAATGAAGTCGAAGTCCGCCTGAGTGACGAACAGGTGCTGCTGCAGGCCGCGCGCTGCATGAACTGCGGCGTTCCGTTCTGCCATGGCTGCGGCTGTCCGCTGGCCAACGTCATTCCGGAAATGAATGAACTCATTTACAGCGGACACTGGCAGGAAGCATTGAAAATATTGCTTTCCACCAGCAACTTCCCGGAGTTCACCGGCAGAATCTGTCCGGCGCTCTGTGAAACTTCCTGCACCATCGGCATCCATGCCGGTCCCGTTTCCGTCCGCCAACTGGAATTGTGGCTGGTGGAAAAAGGCTTCAGTGAAGGCGCGATCAAGCCGTCCCCGCCGGTGATGAGAACCGGCAAAAAGATCGCGGTGGTCGGCTCCGGGCCGGCCGGGCTGGCGGTCGCCGACATCCTGAATAAAAAAGGCCATAGCGTCACGGTCTTTGAAAGAGATAAATATGCCGGCGGCCTGCTCCGCTACGGCATCCCTGACTTTAAATTGTCCAAAACCGTCGTTCAGCGCCGGGTCAACCTGATGGCGGCGGAAGGCGTCTGTTTTGAAACCGGCGTCGAGATCGGCAAAGACATTGCCGGCAGCTATCTGAAGAGCCGCTTTGATGCCGTCTGCCTCTGCAACGGCGCGAAAACGCCCCGCGACCTTCAGGTTCCGGGACGGGAACTTGACGGCATCCATTTCGCGATGGATTATCTGCACCAGCAGAACTGCCGTGTTTCCGGCGAGCCGGTAAAAGGACAGGACATTCTGGCCAGGGGCCGGAAAGTCGTTGTCATCGGCGGCGGGGATACCGGTTCCGACTGCGTCGGCACAGCCTTGCGGCAGGGTGCAAAAGCCGTAACCCAGATCGAGATTATGCCGCAGCCGCCGGCTGAACGCCATGAATCCACCCCCTGGCCGCAGTGGCCGTACCAGCTTCGCACCTCCAGCAGCCACAAAGAAGGCTGCGAGCGGATGTGGAGCGTGCTGACCAAAAGCTTCTCCGGCAGCGGCAATATTAAAAAGCTGAACCTGGTAAAAGTGGAATGGGAAAACGATAAACTCGGACGCCCGGCAAAAATGAAAGAGATTCCGGGTTCGGAGTTTTCCCTGGAAACCGACATGGTGCTGCTGGCGATGGGGTTCACCGGACCGCAGAAGTTCGGCGCGATCGAGCAGTTCGGCGTAAAGCTGGATAACAGGGGCAACGTCGCCGTTGATCAGGACGGACAGACTTCGGAACACGGCATTTTTGCCGCCGGAGACATTGCCGCCGGCCCCTCCCTGGTCGTCAGGGCCATCGACGCCGGCAGAAAAATGGCCGATGCGGTTGACGCCTTCCTGAAAAAGAGCTGAGTAAAACCGGTAGCCGGTTAAGTTTTTCATTAACCATTCTGCACATATTGGACACATCTGTGCAGAATGGTTTTGTTGTTTTCTTTGTCTGACGATCTCGCGCTTTTCTGACATTTTGGACAGCCTGTCCAGTAGTTTTGCCCATGCGGCCGGCATGACATAACGGGCAGCCTTCCGTATTTTGGACACCACATTCCGAGATATTGGAGTGTCACTGAACTCAACGCTTTTCAGTTTTACAAACATTCCGGACACCATCCTCCCCTATTTTGGACAACACTTTCCCTCATTTTGGACAATCATCTTCCTCATTTTGGACAATCATCTTCCTCATTTTGGACAATCATCTTCCTCATTTTGGACAACGCTTTCCCTCATTTTGGACTTCTGCTTCGCTCAGCGGTTTTCGTAATCCGGGAGTTCTGAGAAGACTGGGAATTCTGGGAATTCTGGGATATTGCCGTCCGGGACGGACGACACTACACCAAAACCATTTTGGACAATCATCTTCCTCATTTTGGACTCCTGCTTTGCTCAACGGTTTTCGTAATCCGGGAGTTCTGAGAAGACTGGGAATTCCGGGATATTGCCGTCTTGCCGTCCGGGACGGACGACACTACACCAAAACCATTTTGGACAATCATCTCCCTCATTTTTGACAACGCTCCCCATAGACCCCATAAGACCCATAGGCCCCATTGGCCCCATGTTTTCCGGCTCGCCCGTCAGAGATCCAATTCGAAAAATTCCGCCCGGTCTTTCCAGGCTCTGATCATGTCCGGGGCGTATTTGCCCTTTACCGTCCGGGGGGCGGCGGCGGTGTCGGGAATCAACGGCAGGCCTTCCGTCGCCGCTTTCGTATTGTATTTCCGCCTTTCCATTTCGGTGAAGGTGACGAGCATCATGTCTTCGAACTCCTCGGTCTCCTTTTTGCTGAAGCCGTCACCGGCATCGGCGGGACACATGGACATATATTCCGCCAGCGCCTGCAACCCGGCGATTTCCGACGGGTCCAGCTCCGGTTCCGTTTTCGGCTGTTCGGCCTTCTCTTCCAACTTTTCTCGCTTGTCTATCCCGCAGTCGCGGGACCCGCAAAGCGGGGCAGGCTTAATCCCTTTCCGCCTGTCGCTGCGCTCCAGCCAGT
>Ga0172379_10010618_pt1 | contig 11110 bp, 5 predicted proteins | sample GrowelOW334metaG_FD_119756 | JGI IMG/M metagenome (GOLD analysis project Ga0172379, IMG submission 119756) | Groundwater microbial communities from an aquifer near a municipal landfill in Southern Ontario, Canada - Groundwater well OW334 metaG | ecosystem: Environmental > Aquatic > Deep... | reverse complement strand
TCCAACATGATTGGGATTTCCGCTTCCAATATTTCATCATCTTCGGCATTGGCTTGAGGAATTTGAGGCAACCAAGCAGTGGCTTCCTCTGTCGTACAAGAATCTTCTCCGGCTAAAACATCCACATGATTGGCACTATTATAAATCACATGACAGCCGCTCGCTGCCGTGGCTTCACTTTCCGTGCCGCCCAATAGGCGAATCAAGTTGTCTGCAGGTTCAATTAGGCTTAAACCCGATTCCGTATCCATGAATGCGCCTTCGATTTGCGTGCCTTCTTCGTCCAAAATCGTAAGCACGCCGCACAATCCAACCGTTTTGTCGCACGCCACTTGATAGGACAATTCTTTGGGAAGATCGAGGATGGAATAGGTGTTTCCTTTTATTTTTCCGGCCCCTACCGTGATATCGTCCTCAAGGAGTGGGCTGTAAGTAAAAGTGAGCGTTTTTGAGGTTAAAGATCCATCTTCTTTAGCCAATACAAAATCGATTTTTTCATCATCGAGTGCTTCCTCCAATTCATCCGCATCAAAGGTTCGCAATTCAAAAACAGACAAGTCGTCGCCCAAAAGTTTCACCAATTCACTTTGCACATACGATTCATTCGAGCACGTCGTAAAAAGGGAACTTTCTTCATCGATTTCCTCCATCGGTTCCGCCTCCTCTTCGGAAGCATTCAATAAATCAAAAAGACGTTTTAAAATCACCGCAGCTTCGGCTCGATTCACATTAACATTTAAGCCAAATTGGCTATCTCCATATCCGGTCATAATGCCAGCCGTGCTTAAAGATTGCACTGCCGTATAATAGGGACTGGTGGATTTAACATCCGTAAAACTATAAGAATTGCCATAAAGAGAAGCGCTGTTTTCAACATCCAAAGTTGTACCAAATACCTTATATACATAAGCGCTCATCGTGCCACGAGAAACCATTTGGGTTGGATTGAACTTAGTGCTCGTAGAGTCGATCCATCCTTCACGATAAAAATAGCAGATGGGAGTATAGGCGTAATGAGTCTTGGGTACGTCTGTATACACAGCGCAGGTTTTGTCTGTAGTGAGATCGGAGTCATTAATACTTCCGGTGTAGACAAGTAATCGATACAAGAGTGTCACCACTTGTGCATTGGTCAATGAATCCGAAACTCCAAAATTTCCATCACTGTAGCCGGTCATGATCCCCGCATTGTACATCGAAACAATGGAAGTTTGCGCCCAGGTGGGGAGAGAGTCTTTATAAGGATTGACCACCGGTGCGGTCACGGAAATCGTGGCTGAATCGGTGAAGGTCGTTTCATTCTTTTCTTGAGAAGCGGTTAAAGTGGTGGTGCCCTCTGTGGATCCTGCGGTAAATGTGCAGGTCTTGGCTTGTTCATCCCCGCAAGAAAGAGTCCCGAGGCTCGTATTCGCAAGAGTCCATGAGGTATCGATAGGCACCGTTGTGGTTGAATAAATCCCATAGGAGGTAAAGGTATAAGTTCCCTTAGTGGTTAGGTCCACTTTTTCCGCATCGAGTTGAATCTCAAGAAGAGTGGTTTCGCTCGAAGTTGTACCAAAAACATCGGTCGGCATACTCCTGTTTCCGGAACTCCAAGCATAGAGAGAACCCAAAACAACGAGGCCAAATCCGGTCACGATTAAAAGGGGGCGGACCATTGATTTTTTCATTGGTTTTTGTGTTAAAAATTAACCTGTAACAATATTATTCTACCATAATTAAGGCATTTAGCCAAGTATTTTCTTTCCAAAAAATACGAGTCGCGTCGCTTGTTTCATCCTCAAGGTAAGACGGGAGAAGGGCGCGAATTTTTTCATATTCAAGTGCAGCTTGGTCGGTATTACCCAGGAGTTCGTAAATATGGCCGGTAATTTTATACGTATTGGGTTGATTTGGAGCGAGAGAAACGCCTTTATCAATTAACGGTTGAAAACTTTCGGATCCCGAAAGCGCAGAAAACCATGCTTGGAAAAGCCAGGTTGAAGCTTCGTGACCTTGAGTTAAAACCTCAAGCCGAGGCAACGCCCAATTCATAAAAATTTTAGAAAGAGAGGCCCAGCGAGGATCACTCAAGAAAAATAAATCCTCTTCTGTTGCTTTGAGAAGATAAATAGGATCATAGGGATAATGCAGCAACGCCTGATTTTGAAGGGTAAAAGCATCCATCAGGATGTTTTCATCATATTCTCCGGTTACCAACGCCTCAGCCTGAGTATAATCGAGATCCGCTAAAAAATGACGGATCGGGAAGGGGAGCGTGATGGTCAAAAATGCGATCATTAACCCAAAAACAACACGAGAAAAAATCACAGATTGACGTGAAGGCGCAGGGAGAGAAATTTTTGACACAATGAATCCAGCCATCATCCAAAACAGCACACCGGTAAGAAACGTCTCAAACCCGAACAAAAGCGAAACAACATACCCGATCAGTCCCAAAATAGTCCCGCGCGTTTCCGGGGAACGGTAGCCGATTTTAATCAAAAATCCTAAAAGAATGAAGAAAAGAAGGGGGGCTAAGGGCCCGGCCGCGACCCACAAATCAAGAATCAAGTTGTGGGCGCGATCCGCGGAGGAGGTGAATTTTTCATACTCAAAAAACTCGGGACTCTGAAATTGCGGATAAACCAACGAAAAAGTCTCCAGTCCGTAGCCAAGAGCTCGTGCTTGAATCATCTCAATCGTGTCGCTCCAAATCACTTCTCGGGCCCCGAGGGAACGAAAGGCTTCAAAATCCATACGATTGCGTTCATGAAAAGTATAAACCGTGAACGCGACAAGCAAAGCAAAAATCAATCCAGAACCGATCCATATTTTGGCCTGGATTTGGCGCAGGCTTGAAGCATAAGAAAAAAGCGCTAAAACTCCAACCACAATCAACCCAATCAGCGCCGCTTTGCTCGCGGTGCCAATCAGGACAATCAAGTTGGCTACAATCAAAAGCCCAAAGCTTTTATGTTGTTTTATTTTTTCAAAAAGAACCGGGAGCGTGAGCACGATAAAAGACCCCAGAAAATTGGGATTTCCCAGGGTGCTAAAAATTCGACCCAAAAATCCTTCCGCATCCCACGCCGCGGCCCAAGGATCGAGGTGCAAGAGCTGCAACAATCCGTAAAAAACCACCACGCCATTGAGCAAAAGCAGAGGACGATAAAGCGATTTCGCATACGCCAATGCAAAAACAAACGCTGAAAAATAGAGAATTTGAGTGAGAAGTCCCTGCAACTCCGGTGAAGCGCCAAAAAAGCTGATCAAAGGAGTGATTGAAAAAAATGTATACGCACAAAGAAGCCCAAAATAAAGCAAAACAACCCGCCCGGGCCACGACCGCCACAACGCGCGAAGGTCGGTTTTTCGTGCAATCCACAACAACGCCAGCCCTAGAATAAGAAATCCTTGAAATACAATGATTTTCGGCAAAACAAACCCTAAAATGCTGTGCGTTGAAAAAATAACGCCTCCGAGCAAAATCCCGACTTTAACGTAGAGATCGAAGAAAAAATCGAATCGAGAAGGGAAGGAGGAAGATTTCACAAAAACATCTTATATGAATTGGTCGGCGCTGTCATGGTGACTAATCCAAGATTATCTCTCGAAGTTCTCTTAAAAAAAAGGTATAATAAGGAAGGATTGTATTTTCAATAGGCCCGCGTAGCTCAGGGGATAGAGCAGTAGCCTTCTAAGCTATTGGCCGCAGGTTCGATTCCTGCCGCGGGTACCATTACTCCAACACCAGCATCCGGCTGTAACTCTCAGCCTCATTATTTTTGATGGCCATCATGCGATAGAGCATTTCCGCCACTTCGCCGCGCGTCATGGAGTCTGAAGGCTTAAGATTGTTGGAATCCCACGGCGCAATATTGGTTTCTTTTACGAATTGCGCGTACGGGGCATACCAATCAAGATAATGAACATCATTGTAAGGATCTTCTGCCACCACCGGGTCCACATCCGTGTCCATGGCCAAGGTCAACATTTTGATGAATTCAACGCGATTCACTTCATTGGTTGGTTTAAACGTGCCGTCCGGATAACCTTGAATGATGCCATCGCGTTGCGCACTCGCCACATAAGGCGCGTACCACGTGGTGGAATCCGTGTCCGGGAATTTTAAAGTCGTACCGCTCATCGTTTCTTTATTGAGCGCCACAAAAATCATTTTTAAAGCCTCGACGCGAGAAACCGGGCTCTCGGAACGAAAAGTGCTGTCCGGATAACCCTGAATGACTCCGGTTTTTTTAAGATAACGAATCGCATCGTAATACACATGATTATCTGAAACATCTTTGAACAATGACCCCGAAATCAATCCGCTCGTTTCCTTGGAGTCACCGTAAGACACTTGAAGCATAAAATTATCTCCTTCCGTGGGAGTGAATGTCACCGTGGCAATTCCATTTTCAAAGTCGCTGGCCGCGAGTACGGAACGGGAAAGATCCCCTTTTCCCTTGATCACTTCAAGATAAATGGGATCTGTCGTATCCACACTTAAGATACGTTCTCCTTCGGCGTTTAAGGCCACAACGGCCACAGACATAGGAGAATTGATATAAAAGCCTCCTTCTATTTCAATGCCAAAGGAAGAAAGCGTTTGGGATTCCGGACTCACCGCAATCGTGGTGGAGGCGAATTCTTTTCCCAAAAAGGAAAACGTCAATGTCGAGGTTCCGGATTTTTGCCCGGAGACCGTGAGAAGGGTTTCCCCGGTCGTGAACATGGGCCATGACAGCTCATTCGGAAAAACACTTAAAACACTCGAGTCTGATATTGAAATTTTAATCGGGCTGTTGAACGTGGCGGTTCTGACAAGTTCTCCGCGTTCATCTTGTAAAGACACCTTAATTTCGCTTTGTGTGTGGTTTGCGATGGTTTCCGGTGCTTCCACTCCAATTGCAAAAAAGGGAGAAGTGTAAGAATCGTCATTCGAAGAAGTTGTAGTAGTCGTTGTCGTATTTGTCGAAGAAGTTGAAGTAGAAGTCGTTGTGGTCGCAGAATCGTTTGTCGTTTCCGTATTCGATGTGTCCGCATGGGTAAGAACGGTCGTTGCATCAAGATAAGTTTCCACATACTCAATGGGATTCACGGTATAGGCATAGACATTATTGAGCCCGAGTCCTTTATTCACCGCCTCCCAAAATCCACCCACGGTGTTGGATTCCGCGGTGGTAAAAGGCCAATACAAATGCCAGGGCGCATCGCTGTTGTCCATCTGAAAATGAAGATGATGGGTTGTGGCGGTCCCGGTGTCTCCAACGGTTCCGATTTGCTGACCTTTAGTCACCACATCCCCATCAGCCACCAAAATGGTGTCGAGATGCGCGTATCCGGAATAAAGCGTTGTGGTCTCATAATCGTGCTCAAGGGTTGGGACGTCGTTGTGGCGAAGCACTACAAGATTTCCATACCCCGAATCCGAGTGGACCGTTTTGTCCACCACGCCATTCATAATGGCATATACGGGAGTGCCTCTCACGGTTTTGATATCCACCGCCGGATGGCTCCCGGCTCCTTCAATCCAATCCATTTCATAAGTTCCCGCATACACCACGGGATAAGTGAGTTTCATCTCGCGAGTGTAATCGTCATACGTATCACCCCAATCGAGAGACGAAGTTTCCGTTCGCAACCGAGAGGGTTCGTAACTTGGGATTTCGACCAATTTACTTGAAGAAAGTTCGGAGTAAGTGAGTTTTTGTTCCGTGGAAGTCGTGTTCAACCAATCCGGCACTTGAGCGATGGGGTACGTGGTGCCATCAAACGCCGCATGTTGAGGGGTAGTCATGATGCTCATCTGGAGATACGTGGTTTGTTTCACCAAAAAAGTCGAACTCATCAAGAGCATGAGCACTAAAACCCAGCCTTTTTTATGATCGCGCCACAATTTTCGGGAACGCTCCGAGGAAGGAAAGAACATCATAAAAGATTTGGTTTTTAATATTTATTTTATCTACTAATTTTACCTCTTTTCTCTTTTAAAATCAAGGAGAATCGGGCAAAATATCAGTATGGAATGGCTTTCAAAATCACCTAAAGAAACGATTCGACTCGGGGAAAAACTCATGGAGGAATTTCCCGAACATCGTCTTATTTGTTTGGAAGGGGAGCTCGGCAGCGGAAAAACGTGTTTAATGAAAGGCATCGGCCGCGCTTTGAATGTGGCGGAAAACATGATTAAGAGCCCGACATTTACCACGGTTTTTACGTATCAATCCGGCGAAAACGTAATTCACCATTGTGATTTTTACCGGTGCGAGAAGTTAGAGGATTTTCCGGTGGATTGGTGGCGAGATTTACTGGATCAAAACACGCTGGTGGTGGTGGAATGGAGCGACCGGATTCAACCGCATTTGCCTGTGCCGCGACTTGAGATTCAATTTATTATTACAGATGAAAATGAACGAAAAATCATCATTAACGAAATTCAAAATGAAAAAAAATGAGGTTGAAAAATGGTTGGATGAATTTCATACGCCAATACACATCCGGACGCATTCGGAAAAAGTAGCTCAAATCGGAGAGGATTTGGCGAAAAAATTACAGCAAGCCGGAGAAAAAGTGGATCCAAAAAAAGTATGGATTGCGGGCATGATTCATGATCTGGTGCGCGTGGTGGATTTTAAAAAAGATCCGGAAACATTGGGCACGCCCGAGGATCGAAAAATTTGGAAAGCGCTTCGGGAACAATACAAAGGCTGGCATCACGCGGATGCTGCGGCCGACATTTTACGAAAACGTGGCGAAGAGGAACTGGCGGACATCGTGGCTCGCCATAAATACACCTGCATTCTCAGCGATACCCCGCCTCGCACGTGGGAGGAAAAAATATTGTATTACGCAGACAAACGCGTGGCTCACGACCAAATTGTCTCCCTGCAAGAACGTTTTGACGAGGGCCATAAACGGCATCATCCGGGGGAGTCGGTTTCCCACGAAGAAGAGCAACGCCGAGAGGCAATTTTGGCGCTAGAAGGGGAAATTTTCGAAAAAATAGAAAAATAAAACCGTTGGCAAGAAAAGGGGTGCGGATATTTTTAAGCAAGAGGGAGAGGAAAATTTTTGTGAACAGACACGCAATGAAATGGAGTGTCACATTCTGAATTTTTGAATTCGAATTCAATGGACCCTTCGTCCCCCTGCGTGGGACTGCGGGTCTGCGAGGTGTTTCGCTCCCATTTGAACAAAAATTCTTCCTTCCCGATTGCTTTTAATAATACAAAATAAGGAGAAAGGACGCGCCGCTTCACACTCTCTCTTCGTGCTTTTTACAACAGATTCCTTAGTGCTGCGAGCGTAACCTCATCCACTTGTCCGGCATTGGAATCCGTAATCGCAGCGATCAAATTGTTTTTGAGTTGAAAATTTTGAACCGCGGTGCGGGTTTGTTGACCATAATATTCCGTGACCATGGCCCCCTTGAAGAATCCCAATTCCCGCAAAAGGGTTTGCAGGGTTTTGACATCTGCCCCACGATCTCCAAAACTCAAAGTCCGCACTAAAGAAGCAATTTTGCTCGTGTCCGAAGTTGCGATCAAGGAATCACTTTGAGACGATCGGTTGAGAGCAATATTGCTTAAGGCTTGGGTGCGCGATTCCACAATTCGATTCAATGTAGAGCGGGTGTTGGGCCCAAAAACCCCGGCTCCGGCATCGGTTTGAGCCGTCAAAATTCCCATTTTTTGTTGAAATTTAAACACCGCATGTTCGGTGACTTCGCCGTAATAGCCCGTGGCTTCCACCCGAAGGTAGCCCAAATCGGTCAGTTCTTGTTGAAGGATTCGAACATCTTCTCCTGACATTCCCAATACCAAATCACGTGAAAAAGAAATACGGTTCATCCCCAAATCCGGATAAGAATCAATGAGAAGCAATCCTTTTTGATAGGCTTGGAATTCTTCATTGTCTTGCTCTTCACGGAATTTGGCGAGCATGAGGTCAAGCATCTTGCGAGTGTTGACTCCGGTGTGTCCCGCTCCAAAATCATCCACGGAGCTGATCACGCCATTGTCGAGCTGAAATTGGACCACAGCCTCGCGAGTATCCTCACCATAATAACCCGTAATTGGGCCGGCAAAATATCCCAATTCAATGAGATAACCTTGGAGCTTTTCGACATCTTCGCCATTGGATAAATACCAAACATCCTCAGGGAAAAGTTGAGGGGCTAAAATTACATTTTTTACAATCGCTTCACTGGCCGTAAATTCTTCAAAGTAAACCTCTTCGGTGACCCCCTCATCCAACCCATAAACCGTGACATCCACGGTTTTGAGTCCCCAGTTGAGCGCACGTTCGAGCCCGGGTTCACAAGCTCCCATCCACACATCCAGACGATCGTACGTTTGCCCGCGATTTCCGGCCGTTACAATGGCACCGCCGCGATCATGCACCGCAGTGAGTCCGATGCCAGGGATGTTCATTTTTGTGCCAAAGGGGTAGGTCTTGGGTGCCGCGATCATACCCGCATAAACCGGTGTCCCATCCGCTCCATTCGTGCCGTTTCCATTGAGGCGAATATCTCCCTCATAAGAACCGGTCACATAATACGATTGTCCCTCGCAAGGGGAGTAGTATGCGGAAACTCGAAAGGTTTGAACATAGGGAAAAAGCGTTTCGGCTTGTACGGTTGGAATTCGTAACGGAAAGGCGACGAAGACAAGGGCGAAAGCCATTAACTTAGCATGGCGTATAGAACGCATGGGATTTTTGTTTTAGTTTTTTGTTTATAAATCTTTCTATTATACCAAAAAATCAACCTTTCAACCATGAGAGGGTGTTGACATTATATAAATTTAGCTTATTCGTGCGAGTGGGAGAGGAAAATTTTTGTGAAAATTTTTAAGAAAGAAATGTCGAGAATCATGATCCGAGACATTTCGCTTCCATTTGAACAAAAATTCTTCCTTCCCTCTCGCCTCAAATCGCCCCTAACCTTCTAAAGATTTCTCTTTCCACGAAATCCTTATCCCTTCCGTATTTGAGACGGGAAAGTTGTTTGTAGGCTTCGGCAGCTTCAAGATCGCCTTTTTCCGTGTACGGGTTGACCGGAATGATACTGAACGGGCGGCTCGGCTGGGTATCGATGGAAAGCTTGATCACGCCTTTGTATTTATCCATACTGATGAGATCTTGCTCGGAAAACACCGGCGCCATTTCTTTAGCCATAAACTCCGCGTCCTGAGCACCGATTTTATACGCCATAATGGAACCCACGTTACCGAAAATGGCATCTTTCAATGACACTTGTTTGGCTCCTTTTTTTGCTTGAGACCCTTCCAACTGCGCCAAATACTGATGAGCAAGCACCAAACCCAAGCGGTATTTGCGAGCTTCGGACAAGATCGATTCGATACTGTCGGTTACGTAATTTTGGAACTCATCGATGTAGAGGAAAAAGGGTTCGCGTTGTTCTTTGGATAATTTTTGTCGGCGCATGGCCGCCATTTGAATTTTAGCCACAATGATCAAACCGAGCAGTTTGGAGTTCACTTCACCGGTTTCTCCTTTGGAAAGATTCATCAAAAGAATTTTTTTATTATTCATCACATCCGTAAAATCAAACGCGGACTTGGCTTGACCAATAATGTTACGCATCATTCCATTGGTCACAAATTGACCGAATTTGGCGGCAAAATAAGGGATCATTTCTTGTTTCTCTCGCGCTCCGGTCTTGGCCATTTGCTGTTCCCAGAACGATTTCACGATCGGATTGGTCACGTGTTTGGTTCTTGTTTTTTGATAATCGTCATCCGTGAACAGACGCACCACATCGGTTAAAGACCCGCCTTCGGGATCCGCCATAAGCGTCAAACAACCGTTGCGGAAATAGTCCTGGATGCGGGGTCCAAAGACTTCTTCATCAAATAATTTTATCATGATATTCATGGCTTCCAACGCCACCCAGTCTTGCTCTTCCGGCGTGGTCGCTTCCAAAAGATTGAGCCCCACCGGTCGCTCCAAGTCGCCGGGACTGAAATAAACCACGTCATCCGCGCGTTCTCGCGGTACAAATGGCAAAATATCCTCAATGAGTGAGCCGTGCGGGTCGATGACGCAGAGCCCGCGACCCTCCTTCAAGTCTTGACGAATCATAACTTGCAAGGTGGACGATTTACCGGTTCCGGTTTGTCCAATCACGTAAAAATGTCTGAAACGATCTTCTTGTTTGATTCGAACTTCCCGCTTTTCTCCGCGATAAAAGTTGTGGCCGATCAACATTCCTTCTTTGGGAAGATTTTCCGGCGCTTTGGCGATTTTAAAGTTTTGCCAACGGATGTGCGGCGCGAGATTGTATCGGATGTCCGGAATATGAAAAAGTGAAGCCAATTCTTCGGCGCAAAGAATCATCGGGCCATTGAAAAGATGATAAAACCGTTGAGTCCAATTGCGCTTTAAATTTCGATAAATAAAATTGACGGCCAATTGTTTATCGTTGTGATAACGAGTGTGCAACAATTCATTATTGTCGATGCTTTCGTACTGAGCAAACGCACTGCGAATACTGGTGTATTGTTGTTTGGCCATCACCGGATCCGGCGAACTGATCACAAGGCGAATCACACTCTCAAATCCGGGCTGTGTATTTTTTTCTTCAATCGCCTTGATTTGTTCATCCGTCATGGGAGTGGTGCGCTCGGTGTAGCGTTGTTGCTCGGCATTGTATCCCAAATATTCCTGGGTGGGCCCACGGAACAGCAAATTGATCAAAGTCCCAAACCAAGAAATAGGATTCAACATGGACAAAAAGGACGGTTTTTTATTTTTCATGATTTCTCGTGCAAGTTCACGGCCTTCTTCTTGCCAGCCTTCCTTTTTCGGACGAATCATGATTTGAAGCGCTGCCGCTTCATCTTCATCCAATTTGGAGAACACATTGGTGATCGCATTCAACGGATCGCTGTTCAAACGCTGATAGGTTTTAAAAGGGAATTTATAGTGCTTGAGGGGCCGGAAATAACAACCTCGAACCGTGGCTTTGTCGGAAAAAATATTGTAGCCGTCCGTATATTCGATATACACATCGGGATAAAACGTAGTGATGTGTTTTTCCACCAACTTGGTGAGATACTTGGGGACTACAAAATAAAAATCAATCTGATTGTTTTGCGAAACG
>Ga0172379_10010617_pt1 | contig 11111 bp, 24 predicted proteins | sample GrowelOW334metaG_FD_119756 | JGI IMG/M metagenome (GOLD analysis project Ga0172379, IMG submission 119756) | Groundwater microbial communities from an aquifer near a municipal landfill in Southern Ontario, Canada - Groundwater well OW334 metaG | ecosystem: Environmental > Aquatic > Deep... | reverse complement strand
GCGATTGATCCTGGGGTACGGTCGTTTTTGTCCTTCTACAGCGAAGACAGCATTGGACAGATCGGTACCCATGACATTGGAAGGATTCAGCGGCTCTGTGAGTATCTTGACAACTTGATCTCGAAGATCAGTCTGGCACCAAGTCAACAGAAGAGACGGATGCGTCGTGCTGCCGACAGGATGAGCTGGAAGATTCGAGATCTGGTTGACGAGCTACATCACAAAGCAGCGAGGTTTCTGGTTGACAACTTCGACATCATTCTGCTGCCAACCTTCGAGGTTCAGGGTATGGTGGTAAAGAAAGCCAGGAAGCTCAGGAAAAAGTCTGTTCGTCAGATGCTCACATGGGCACATTTTCGCTTCAAGCAGTTTCTGAAGAGCAAGGCATTCGAGACTGGAAAGCTGGTCCTGGATGTCAACGAAGCCTACACGAGCAAGACGAATAGCTGGACTGGCGAGATCATGAATATTGGTAGCCGAGAGTGGATCACTGTAGACGGGTTGAAGATCAATCGCGACATTAATGGTGCACGAGGGATATTCCTTCGTGCTTTGGGAGATTCACCCGCGCTCAAAGCGTGCGTTGTTAACGAAAGTTAACGAAAAAGGATCGGCGACGAAAGCAAAGATCCAGAAAGAAGCATCGCGTGGACCTGAACAAGGCGAGTAAGGTTGTTGAAATCGGACTCAGGGTGGCGAGGTGTTGTCAGTCCTGTAGGTCATGGCAGGAGCCGCTAACAGGAGACGCTGGGTCTTTGTTCAGGGAGTGCTCGAAGTTTCATTATGATCACAAGAAGCACCAAAGGACTTTCCAGATATCGACGATTGGGGTGTTTGTGTGTGATCACTGGGAAGCCTCGGAAACATTGACTCACTCTGACTTTTTGAACCAAGCTAGGCTTGTTGCAGGAGAAAACATGGTTGACACATCGAAAGTAGGAGAGAGCGGTTGGTGGGATGCCGTAACCTTGCAGGCAAGACAGATCCTGGAGAGGAGAGGAACTCCATCCGATAGCCTGTGCGTATGCGGCCATCTCTGTGTACCTGGGGTCGAATACAGGGACGATGTGGTACATATCAAGTGCTGGACTCAGGGGACGAAGCTGGAAATTGTCAAGATGGACAATCTAAACCCAGTCATCATGACGACGGAAGGATATGGGTATCTGAGGTCACACGGGGAGTACAGGATGCTCGTGGCTCATCTCAATAGCTTGGTGTAGGGATTTCAGGACAGGAGCTTGATATGTTGCGTAAGATAGAAAAAGTCGCCTGGTACATTGCGGCCATTGTGTTTGCTGGGGCAGTGCTGTACTTGCTGGGGCACTTCTTTTGGGATGTGTGTGCGACATGAGCAAAGAAAATGCAGTGCTCGATCAGGTGCTGAAAAAGTACGACGACAACTCTATGCTCAAGATGGACGGTTTCGACGATTGCGTCGTTGGAGTAGTCCTGAGGTTTGGGCAGGAGCCGATCTTGTGCTACTCGTCACAACGTGTGATCAAAAAACTCGTTTCCAAGGGAATGACCGAGGAAGAAGCGGAAGAACACTGGGAGTTCAATCAACTCGGGGCATGGGTTGGAGAGAGAACCCCGTGCTTCCTCGATGATCTGACCTGATGTGTATTTGTCTTGATGAATCCTCACGATAGTGAAAGCTTTTCTTGCTTTGGCTGGTCGTCTCACACTGAAACATATTGATGGAGCGGATTTTTCTGGAATCTCCAGGAGGTATTTGATATGGTGAGATCATGAGACCACCAATTGACATAGTGAAACAGTGCAAGAGATCAATCGAGCGCGAGCTTGAGGCTATTGGGATCGCACTGTCTCAAATGGCAGAGTCGCTCCAAGAAAAAGAATGGTTTGCTATTGCCTCTAACGGGACTCTCGTGATTGGAGCGGCCACAAGGATTTGCAGCGAAGTGGCAATTCTCAACGCAATTAGATTGATAAAGGAGAAAACCTATGCCATATCGTGACGATTTTGATGCAGCAGTACGGGAGTGTGAATCTCTTCAGGCCGAGAACACACGTCTGAAGAGAAAACTTGATGCTGAAATAGAGAGAGATTCTTTTGGTCGGTGGATCCGAAGCCCCTGGAAGGTGACCACTGGGGTCGGGTCGGTCTTTGTGATCTCATTCTTGATATCTGTGATAATTGACATGGTCATGGCTATCCTCGCGGAAGATCCTGGTCCCGAGGTCACAAGGATCTCGATGGGAGTCCCATTTGCGGGTCCTTCCGGGGTGGAACACGCCTACGAGCTTCGTCTTACCAGGCCAAAGAAAGTGATGTTTGATCTGTCGAGCGTCTCAGGACAGGCAGATGTTCTTGTGTATATCAGGGGATCGTCTGTACCACTGGCAAGTTTTGCCAACGTGAGAAATGAATATGATAATGGGTCCGGAAACGAGGCGCGTGATATAGAGATTCCTGTTGTCATGATGGATTTGCCAGCTGGGGTCATTCGATTCGAGGTCATGACAGACCCACCTGGTTGGTCAGGGTGTTTTTGTAATGCCGATGGTACGTTTGTTGCGGTAGTAAGGGAGGTGGTGACCAGTGAGCAACAAGGAAACAACTGAATCTCTGGAAGCAGCTATTAGAGATGCATCGTTGAAGTGTATAAAAGCAGAGACTGAAATGGAGAGCACTTTTAGGGAGTTGCGGGATTCCGATATTGATGTAGAAGAACTCACGGAGAAGTTAAACGAATACGGAGAGCGACTTCGTGGATTAGGGGTTGCCGAGAAGACCATTAGAGGGCTAGTTCAAAAACCAGAGATATGTGGGGAAAAAACCATATCGGGAATCTATTATAAAACTATATGAAGAGATTGTGGTGGATGAAGAAAAAGTAATATACACCCCCGTTATCGGAGGGGCGTTTGCTTTTGTCAGGATAAAAAATGCTGGATGGGGAGTCTTGCTTAAAAAAGATGTCCATAGATATATGGATAATATCCGCGCCGATAAATGGACAGATGGTGTGTGTGTGAAGATTCTTACATACGATAATTTGTTGTATTTAACTCTAAAACATATAAATGGTATAATAAGATATAGCCAACTTTGCAGTAGGCATTTCAAAGAAATGATGGCAGAGTTTGAAGATCAAGAATCGATTTTCAAGGAGGAGATCTCATGATTGACTGTGTCTACGATCACGAAGCCGACGTTTTGTATCTGGCGATCGAGAAGCCAATACCAGCAATCTGCGAGCAGCCAATTGAAGGCGTGCTGGTTAGGATAGACCCAGAGACGAAACAGGTAGTTGGGTTGACGATCCTGGATTATGGAGTATGTGATGAGGCGAGATGGAGTGAGATTTTTGAAATAGATCTCCCCGCTGAGTTGCACGAGTATGTGGTGGGGCTCTTCGATGCTGGTCCATATGGGAAGAAGGAAGAGAAGCCAAAGCCGCCTGGATGTCCGTGTGATTATCCGAATTTCGGAGTGGCTGGTGCTTGCATGTGCTGTGCTGAGATGTACCCGAGAGAGCTGAAGCTCCAGAAAGAGATTGAGGAGCTGAAGGCTAAGATCACGAGTATGGAACAAGAAAATTTTGTGGTCATGGAAGAAGGGTGCAAGTGGAGATGGGCCATGTACCGTCTTGCTGACAGAGTGGGGCTTCCGGACACTTCAACCGCAGAAGAGATCGAGAAGGTTATTAAGGTGGTTCTAGATGGAGCAGCATCATGAGTGAAGAGATTACGGATATGGACTCAGACTGGACGGGTGCCTGGAACGAGTGGGAGAAGTTCCATCGCGAGGTTAAAGAGAAGTTCAATGTTTTGCAGGCAGAAAAGGATAGGCTCCTGGCCGAGAAAGTAAAGCTCCTGGCCGAGAATGCCGATCTGAGAAAGGCTCTCAGGGAAGAACTGGCTTCGACCCAGGATGCTACCTGCGAGCTTGCAACTATCAAGTGGCGTCTGGAGGATGGGAAGCTCCGAGAAAAGCTCGCAGACTATGCTCACGAGGCGTGGTCTGAGTGGCTGACATCTTTGCTTGATCGGTCGAAGTCCGTTATGATTCCTGGGGCAGGAGAAGAAGTTGAGGCTGGAATATTTATTCCGCAAGAATTTGTGACTCGTTTGATCAAACAGATCGAGACTGTGTATAAAAATCTTCCGGAAGTTGAGAAGAAGAGCTGTTTGAAAGAGGCGGATAGGATCATGAGTGTTAGCCTGAAGTTCGTTTTTGACGAATCGGAAGAAGGGGTCAAGTCATGAGCATCGATCAAGTAATACGCGATAGCGGGCTGGAAGAATTTAAAAAGCAGAAAGCCATCAAGCGTCACGCCCAGAACAACGCTGATCTCGTTGAGATGGCGAGAGATATTGCTCTCAGGCTGGCAAGGGAAAGCACCGACCACATCGTTTGTTCCGAGGATGTCTGGGAGGAGGTTAGGTTCCAGGCGTTTGACGACCCAGATCTTGCCGAGAGGCTGCATGAAGCGCACCCTACGTGGATGGGGTCGGTGTTTTCACGGTGGAAGGCATTTTCTTTCACTGGTCAATACGTCGAACGAGGAAGTCACAAGCGGCCTATCAAAGTGTGGAAACTGGAGGGTTTTTGATGAGTGAACAAAAAAAGTATCAAACATTGACTGGACGGACGGTCGTTCTGGAAATGCTATCTGGTGAAGAACGGGCATTTTTGATGGTGGTTGTAGAGAGATACAGAAAGTGGTCGGACTGGACGGAGTTTGCAGCGTGGTGGATGAGCGAAGCATCGAAGTGGGGCTTTGTTCGTGAGTCTCCAGTGTTTCGTATCTGCGATGATTTGGAGGCGAGGCTCGGAATTGCACAAGGAAAGGTAGCGCCTCCTGATTACAGACATTGTATTCTTGCACTTATCGAAGAGCGAGATGGGTCTCGGGGCAAGTTCTGCCAGGAAACAGGGATTGATCCAAAACAACTCGGTTGGATACTGGCGGGAGACGCAAATGCTTCGGTAGTCGAACTGGAGCGATTGCTACATGTGTTTAATATGTACCTAGCTGTGCAGACAGGGGAGGAGATGCTGGAAATGGCAAGTCCTGAGGAAACGTGCAATATTCTCAAGGAGTGGATAGTCCCATGAATAGAGTGGATAGTCCCATGAATATATATGTTGCTTCGAGCTGGAGAAACGATCATCATCCATCAGTGGTCAAAGCCTTGCGCGAGTTGGGGCACGAGGTGTATGATTTTAGAAATCCGCCTAAGAACGACATCTTGAACTGGGATGGAAAGCACCCATGGTGGGAAAATTTGACATATGAAGAGAAATTGAATCTGCTCACTAACCCAGTGGCGCAAAAGGCGTTTAGAGTTGATATGAACGAGCTGATGACATGCGATATGTGTGTACTGGTGTTGCCAAGTGGAAGGAGCGCTCACCTGGAGTTTGGATATGCCTGTGGAAAGCTCCTTTGTAGGACCGTTGTTTTGCTGGATGACAAGGAACCAGAGTTGATGACCTTGATGGCTGATAAGTTGTGCAAGAATCTTGAAGAGCTTGTCGAATATGTAGGAAAGCCTGGGGCGTTTATGAAAGGGGAAAAATGACCAAGGAAGAGCTGATTGAAGCGTTCGAGGAAGCAGAGGCAGAAGATAACGGCTTGTTTAGGTTTGAACGAATCGAATACAAAAGGAGCCAGCGTCCTGATATCCATGCGATCAAGCTCCTGGACGAGTTGGTCCCGTTCGATGAGGCGCATGGGAACGATTTGATCTGCGAAGTTGGAAGTAATCGGATCTGGTTTGGCCCATCTTTGGAAGAGTTGGCGAAATTACTCACCAAGGAACTCGTTATGGAATTGCACAGGTGCTCTGTTTTCGTGGATGGCTGTGAGGAGAAACTTGCAATCCGTATCGTTTGATCAAGGAGAAGTTCAATGAGAGTCGAGTGCGAAGTTGAAGAAGATGATCTCGAAGGAGATCATGGGACAGTTCAAGGCGTTGTAGTGACGTGCTCCCGTTGTGGGCATGTCGTCGAGTCGTTTGGCGTGACGGGTCGGTCTATCCGGAGATGTCTCGCCATGCTGAAGGAAGAGTGCCCGAACGGAGAGAACAACTACTACGTAGCAGACGGCCAGGATGACTGAATCAACCATCTACCTGACGAATTGGTCTTCCAGAAAACTCCATGGTCCTGGAAAGAAATACACGATCATGGTGAATCCAAGATCCTGGGAGCATGGCGCTGGATCTGTCTATGCGCTTCTTCCTCTGGAAGAGGATCTCTCCGATTTGAGGTCTGGAAAGATCATGATGGAAGAATATCGTCGTCGGTACGAGGCTGGAGTGAGTGGAATTCCAGAGTGGCTTGGACCAGGGGTTCTCTCGGCAGATTCTGCGTTGTCGCACAACAGAGGAAAAACCGTTTATCTTGCGAGGGGAGATACCCTGTGCTGTGCGTGCTCCAGAGAGACAGCGGCAAAAGGAGAATGTCACCGAGTGTGGGCTGCTTTCTTCTTGAAAGAGGCGAAGTGGCGAGTTATTCTGGATGGAAAGGAGATATAATTATGAAGGTTAAGGCAGAAGGTCTCGTTAATACGATCGAAGCGCTTGGATTGAAGCGCTGGGTTGACAAAGAGCTGACTCCTCATCAGATGGACGAGATAAGGAAAGCTGCTGCTGGTTTTGGAGAGATTGATCTTTCCGTATATTCTGACACCTTCAGTTTTTTCATGTCTGCTGCGTATGAGGTATATACCAGGAAGTCAAGTTCTGAGATTCAGAAGGTTAAGGATAAACTTGATTCATGTATTGAACCTGATAGCGTTTCCAGTGCTGTATGTGTGCTCGCTTCCGCTTTGAATGCTGTGGCACAGGAGCCATCTGTGGGTAGTATTGAACACGACCTAGCTTCGATGCCTCTTAATTGGGCATCTTGTAAAAAGTATATTAATACAGGATTAGCTGCCTATGTTCCTTCTGTTTCAGGAACTATTGATCCTCTGTCTGTTATCATCACGCAGATGGAGTCACTGATCGCGTTGCTCCCGCAGGTTAGAAGTCGCATAGACAAGGCTAATCCATCAGCTTTCCAGAAGGCAACTACGTATGTGGCGTGGAATGCGCTTCGAGGTGTCACATCGTGGTGGCTGTGGGAGCTTCGAGAGATCCGGCAAAAGGACGACGATGAAGCATTTGAGGCGAATGTCTCGGAAGAACAATAATACCCAGGAGGGGCCGATGAGTAAGGTTGCTGAGGATGTTTTGAAAAAGCCCTATCATTGGGTTGTTGTGCCTGATGAGTCAGGAGGGTTTTGTGCTAGTATTATGGAATTTCCAGGATGTCTTTGTGAGGGAGAATCTGGTGTAGAAGCTCTGGAGAAACTTCGTATAGTTGCTATTGCCTGGATTGATGCAGTAATTGAACAGGGATGGCGGATTCCTGAGCCAAGAAGTGATTCGTAGAGCAAGGTGTGATCCATGAAATCCTACCCAACCATCCCCCACGCCAGGGATGTTAGTCGCTCTGGCAGCTGGTATGTATTCGATAAGTTGGACGGGTCACTTATTCGAGTCGAGTGGATACCGAAGAGTGGGTTCTCCAAGTTTGGAAGAAAGAATGGTCTACTCGACGACTCGAATCCGTTCTTGCCAGAATCGAAAGACCTGATCCTGGCGTATCAGAAGCTGCTTGATGAGAAGTTCAGAGAACTCAAGTGGAAACACGTCATGATGTTCTTTGAATTCTTAGGAGAGCACTCGTTCGCTGGGACTCACCAGAAGGAGCCGCACGAGGTAGTCCTGGTTGATATTGCGGCTGATAAGAAAGGACTTATTGATCCGAAGATCTTTGTCACCGAATTTGTTCAGAGCGGCCCAGCTCCAACTGCGAAGCTGTTGCGCCGGTTGATAGGTGGTGATAGTGAGGTATTTGACACGATGTGCGCGATCGAGGATGGTATGCTCGAAGGGATGACCTTCGAGGGAGCGGTGTTCAAGCGGCAGGAACGAAACAAGCGGGTCATGTTCAAGCACAAGTCCTGGGCATGGCTTGACAAGCTCAAGAAAAAGTGCGATGGGGACGAGAAGCTCTTTGAGCAGTTGAGGTAGACGATGTACTACGTTCAGAACAAAGGGATCAAGGCAGTTCAGAAGGCACTCGGTGGAATATGGCGGTATCCAAAAGGGAGAACGTTTAGAAGAGCCGTGCTTTATCCAGGAGTGTATTTAACGCAATATGAGTGGTATAACGGAACTTGGAAGCTATCTTTTAGGAAAACAGACGATAGTTGTGTTGACAAGGAGCTGGAGTTCTCGATAGGACAGGCTAGCCCAGAGTTGGTTAGTTGGTTTTATCGGTGGTCCACGATGACCGATGGTGAGATTCCAGATCCTCCTGTTCACGTTGGCATAGGGGTTATGGGTGATACATTTAGTTATGCTGTTACTCTTGAATCGAGAGAGGAATACAACAGAAAAAACCCAGATCGTAAAATACGACCATGGGGAGGGGAGTTTGTTTTGCCTGTGCGGGGATCATCAACTAACGATTGAGGTAACGAAGTGTCTGGAACGTTTGAGGAATTTGCAAAAGAGATCTTCCCTGCGGTGCTTCTGCCTCAGATGGAGGTTGATTACAAGCTGGCGGAAATTGCTGGAAAAATGATCGGAATCTACGAGCAATCTGGGATTGCCAGTGTAAATGAAATGGAAATATCTGGTGGAAAGAAATCACTTGCAAAAGCAATATACGAAGGTGTATCATCCGGAGTAACCTTGAAAACTCTGGTGATGTTCGTTCAGTACCTTGGATACGAGCTTGTAGTGGAATTCAAGAAGAAAGAAGGTCGTTAGATGAACAGGCAGCGGGAGTATAAGTATGTTAGAACTCTGAAGGAGATCGCTAAAATACTAGAAATCGACGAGCAGCCCCTGGATAGCATTGAGGATTTGCCTCTGGTAGATCAGGCACTGGCTGAGTTCGTACAGCTAGTACGCGACAGGGTCTCCCCGATGCTGCGGGAAGAGGGTAAAGGATCATGAGAGATTGTCATGGTAGGTTGGTTCTGGATTGTTCATGCTATGAAGTAGGGCATGTGGTTAATTTCGATTCTATCGGGGAGGGGCAGGTGTGTGTGTACCCAAACCTGAATCATTACCTCCCGTGGCACAAGCGGCTCAAGGTGGCGGCGAAGTACGTTCTTGGGTGGGATCGTGGGGACAACTCAGATTACGACTCGATCGTTCTGGATGTCGACGAGGTCCGAGAGCTTGTGGAGTACTGCTCTGAAATGCTGGACAAGCTCAAGCGAGACCCAGCGTCGAAGAGATCTGTCATGGATCTTTTCAAGGATCCGGCGAGAAATATCCTGATTCGTTTGTATTGCAGCAGCGACAAGGTGAAGCGAGTTGCTGAAGCACTCCCTGATGCGATTCGTAGCGAAGACTATGCAGAAGTTAGGCGGCTCGCTGGGAGTCTGTTCGAGATTGCATCTAACCTGGTTTCGGATGTGTCGAAGAGTGAGATCCACGGGAGCTGTCAGTTCCACAAGCGTGCTCTGGGTCTTTGATGAGGGGTCTTCGAAATTTCCAGCAGGCCAGGAAGCTGAACCTGGAACGGCAGCGCTACTACGATGCCTTCAAGATCCTTCGCGCTGGCGAGTCGATTCCTGAATTTCACTTCACGCTCAACGGAAAGAAGCTCATCGCGAAGGACATCCGACCATTCGTTGGAGATGAGACTCTCTCTGCGATCTACTACGTAGGATGGTTCCTGTGTCACTTTGGAAGAGGCTCCGAGAGAGGACCTCGGATCTGCATGCTCGACTTCAAGGACACTGGAAATCCTCGTCCGTACTCTCCAAGCGAAGCAGGCTTCGGAAATTTCATGCGTCGGGATCAAATCACCTGCCCGCTCAAGCACGTCTTCGGGCTTGTATGGGGAGGGATCTGGCGGGAGGATGGGACGCAGGACCCTTGGGGGCCTCCGCTTCCGTATCAGATAGAAAGAAAAAATAGTGAAAACAATGGAACAGTTTGACATTTTGCGGCGGGTGCTAGGATACTTTCTGAGGTACTCTGATAGTGCCTCGTCGTTGCATAGCGCACATGCCTTCATTGACACGGAACATCCTACGTTGCGGTGGCTCGTCTCGGACGCTATTACGGTGCTCGTCGCGGAGGGTGTGCTCGGTGAGGTTCCAACGGCTGCCCGTGGGGACGAGACCGACAGGCCGCTCTCTCCGAGTTATCAACTCACGCCGAAGGTCTTAACCTGAAGGTTAGGTAACTGTTGGTTGTATGTTATCAGATGTTGACAAACGCACTGCTGTGGTGGTAACATAGAAATCTCAATGATGGCTCCTGTACCAAACAAAGACATTACTCCATACTGGAACGATGAGTGCGCTGATATTAGCGCTCGTTTGTCATCGCCGGATGAGATTGTCGATGCCGTTCAGTATTCCAACAAGACAGTGGAAGGTTCCTGGTTTTCTGCGGCACTGAAGGCTCTTCATCAGGAGGACTCGACTAAGCTGTTCTCTGCTGCATCTACAGAGAGCATATTTTCGGATATCTCCTCCAACGAAACAATCAGGAGATCGAGGAAAATCCGGATCTATCCAAAGGAGTGGACCAGAGAGGCGTTCAAGCGTTGGTTTGGGATTCAGCGGTATGTTTACAACCAGACCGTCGAGTATCTAAAAGGGATCGAAGGACCCAGGCCAGCGTGGATGGCTGTTGGAAAGATGATCCTGGATAAGCTGCCATCGTTCTGTGACACCGTACCATATCAGATCAAGAAGATTGCGGTCAAGGACGCCTGTACCGCACTGACCAACGGGAAGAAGAAGGCAAAGGCGACCGGAGAGCCATTTAAGCTGCACTTCAAGTCCAGAAAAGACCCGGTCCAGTCATGCTTTATCCCAAAGACGGCGATAAGTCAAAATGGTATTTATCCTGTTGTTTCAGGTCACGGACTTCGTTACTCCGAGTCCATTGATGTAGGGTGGGACGATGGTCGTCTGGTTCTGCACAATGGACGGTACTACTTGACCGTACCCCGGATGGTACAGACTGCTCGAACCGAGAACCAAGGGCGAGTGGTCGCGATTGATCCTGGGGTACGGTCGTTCTTGTCCTTCTACAGTGAAGACAGCATT
>Ga0172379_10010616_pt1 | contig 11111 bp, 12 predicted proteins | sample GrowelOW334metaG_FD_119756 | JGI IMG/M metagenome (GOLD analysis project Ga0172379, IMG submission 119756) | Groundwater microbial communities from an aquifer near a municipal landfill in Southern Ontario, Canada - Groundwater well OW334 metaG | ecosystem: Environmental > Aquatic > Deep... | reverse complement strand
GCGAATCACCATCTTGCCAGCATCCAATGCGTCCATGATCGGCTTCTTTAGCGTTCCATAATAATTATCATGATGCACAATCGCCCACTCCAAAAATTCACCGGCTGCAATTTTTCGCTCAAAATCTTCCTTGGTCAAAAAATTATAAACCTCACCATTTTTTTCACGAGGACGCGGCGTGCGAGTGGTGGCAGAAACCGGAAAAACGGCCTGCGAAAACTCCTTCTTTAAAAAATTCATAACAGTACCTTTGCCGGAACCGGACGGACCCAAAATCAGAAAAAATTTACCTTTTTGCATGCAAAAAGCATTATAGCAGAACTCCAAAATGCCCTCCCCCTTGGCCTTGTAGAAACCGCAAAAATAAGATATAATATGAAGATTTGCTCATTAAAAACTCTCTACCGTTAAAACGTTTGAAAAGTGGGGAAGAAAACGCTGGAAACCTCTAAACTAAGCACGTTTCTCGCTCTCTCCTCCCTACTTTTCAAGCGCGGACTGCCGACTACAGTCCCTCCACCTGAAAAGTTCCCTTTTCAAAGCTCTAAACAAGCTTTTCCAAGAGGGTTAAAACAAAAATAAACCAAAAAACTTCCTGGCGTCAAACGCCACGGCAAAACAAAAACAAATTAGACCAAGGTGGGCAAGGTCTATAAATTTCCACCCAAGAACGGTAGGGAGACTCTCCGCTTACGCAACGGAGAAAGAAATAGAAGCCGTAGTCGACCCTATTTCTCTACCGCACTTTCTCAAGTTGTCCTTCGCAGGCTTATCTCAAGTCGGCAAGGGCCTGAAAGAGCATTGCGTGGAGGCGGTGGCCTCACCTCTGTGATTTTCTAGCCTAGCTAGACCACATGTGCACTAGGTCACCGCCTCTTGAAAAAGTGCGAGTTTTGCGGTGCGTAGCGAAGTCCAGACGAAGGCTGGACGAAGCGAAGCAGGCCGTATCATAAAAATGTGCTCCCATGCGCAAAGCATGAGAAAGCTTTTTTATGATTAAGGCCAGCAAAACCCTCTTGAGAAAAAATGCCACAAAAAAACCGCCATAAAATTTCTCTTAGGCGGTTTTTTCTAAAATTAGATTAAAATGGCAAATCGTCGATGGAAATTTCCTCATCTTGGGCGGCTGCAGCCTGTTCTTTTGCAGGTTTTACAGCTCTTTGAGTTCTTGCACCGCTTGCAGCAGGAACAGAATCAGACTCCGGTTCCCCTTCCCCTTCCGATTGCTGCGCAGCAGCTCCTCCGGATGGAGCATCACCCTTTCTGTCTAACATGATCATGCTTTCGGCAATAATTTCTGTTTTATAGCGTTTTACGCCATCTTCTCCCTGCCAATCGCGAGTTTGCATGCGACCTTCGATGTATACTTTTGTGCCTTTTTTTAAATAAAGCTCACAAACTTCCGCCAATTTTCTCCATGCGACTACATTGTGAAATTCCACTTTGTCTTTGCGCTGACCGCTTGCCGTGTCCATCCAGCTAAAATTTGTGGCAACGCCGAATGTTGCGACCTTGGAGCCACCTGCGGACCTTACTTCCGGTGCTCTTGTTACATTTCCGATTAATTGTGCGCGATTGAGTGAGAATGCCATAATAGATTTAAGTTAATTATTAGCTACTAATCATTTACATAAAAAAGGTGCCGGATGGAAGTGTAAACCTATTTTTCCGTTTGTGCTTGAGTCCGGTTTGTGTCATTTTGGCACTTGTATGAAATTAGCGTTTGTACTCGGCAAAAATCCACAAATCTCACTGGCAGAACTTGGCGCAGTTCTGGGTAGCGGCATTACGCCCGCAAAGTTTGATAATCATTTGGCTTTTTTTGATGGAGAATTGCCGGCAAAAAAAATCGGGCTGCAAAAGTTTTTGGATAGACTTGGTGGCAGCACGGAAATTATAGAAATTTTTAAAAGTGATGTTCCAGCGGCGAATATTCAAAATGAAATTGAGAATTATTTAATTGGTCAGCATAAAAAAATAGTTGGCGAAAAATCAGCAGACGACAAATCAACTAAGAAATTTTCTTTTGCCATAAACACGTTGCCGGAAAGTAAAAAATCAAATTTGCTTCGCATGTTACTTCCACGAGTTAAAAAATCCCTGCGCGAAAAAGGCATTCATGCGAACTTTATGAATAATGAGATGCAAAACGTGAACTCTGTTTTTGCTTTTAAACAAGGCCTTGCGAGCAGAGGCACCAATATATATGTGATTGATATTGGCGAAAATAAAGTTGCAATTGGCGCATCACAGGCAATGCAGGATTTTGAAAAATACTCCAAGCGCGATTATTCCAAACCTTTCCGCGATGCGCGAGTTGGAATGTTGCCACCAAAACTTTCGCAAATACTTATAAATTTGGCAGTCGGGCAAAAATCAGAAAAAACATTTCTTTATGACCCTTTCTGCGGCACGGGCACAACTCCAATGGAAGCCTTATTAATGGGATTAAACGCAATTGGCTCCGACAAAAACGAAAGCTTGGTAAAAGGCGCAAACGAAAATTTGGAGTGGCTAAAAAAGAATTTTGCGATTGATGAAAAATTGGAATTTAAAGTTTTCGAAAAGGATGCGACACAAATTTCACGCAGCGATATTGATAGCGAAAAAATTGCGATTGCTTCGGAACCGAATTTGGGCCCACCACTTTCCATTTTCCCGGAGCAAAAAAATCTGGATAAAATTATTGCCGATTTAAGTGATCTATATTTGAGGTTTTTTGAGAATTTGGCGCGGGTTGTGCCAAGCGGTACGCCAATCGTTTTCATATTCCCCTTCTGGCGCAAAACAGGCATGCAGATCAAGATCTGCGACATGATTATTGATAAAATCGAAAGTTTTGGTTATAGTAGGACCACGTTCGTTCCTTTACAAAAAACCTCGCTTTACTATGACCGACCGGATCAGGTGGTCGGACGGGAAATAGTGAGGTTCGTGAAAAAGTAACAACTACTCATTCCGGAGTAGCTCAATGGTGGAGCAAGTCGCTGTGAACCAAAATTCTTGTAATCTGACTGTGCTATAATCACTCTTAATAGTTTATGGCTAAATCAGACAAAAGAACTTACGCCGACCGCGCCGAATACTTCAAAATGGCAGTTTCCAAAAGAAGGCGAAAAATAAAGGAAATGCTAATTGAATACAAGGGCGGCAAGTGTACAATCTGTGGTTACAACAAATACAATGGTGCTCTCGATTTACATCACGTAAATGGCTCAACAAAAGAATTCGGGTTGGGTTTAAACGGATTAACTAGATCGTGGGAACGGAGCAAAAAAGAAGCAGACAAATGCATCTTAATTTGCGCCAATTGTCACAGAGAAATACATGGCGGAATTACGCAGCTTCCTAAAGTAATTTAGGTTGAAACTCCTCGGGATAACGGTGAAGCCCTAACCTCGCTAAAACGAGACGGGTAATACCGTGGGAACCCTCGCGCAGTGCGTGGGGCGCCGTAGAGACTAGATACCGAGGCCTCCTTTTAGGAGGAAGATATAGTCCACCCCTCAAAGGAATTTGGGGATACGTGTAACGACAAGGTTGTCGGTTCGAGTCCGACCTCCGGAGCCAGTTTGTACTTTTAGCCGCTTCGACTATGCTCGCGAACGGCTTTTTGTAGTCTACAAGCACTTTTTTGCGATCCAGCACAAGGTTCGAAGATACGAATTTCAGAAGCTGCTGTTTTTCGTCGTGTGTTGCCGCTTCAAAGATTCTTTTGGCTTGCTGGCACAGCTTTAACAAGTTCGAAGATTCTTCCAGCCAATTCTTAGCGCCAGTTGCCATTTTAAGTAACTCATTCTCTGCATCCATAATTTTCTTGCCTAATTCAACCTCAAATTCTTTTAGCATAGGGTCGTCACTGTTGATCTTTCCTGAAATTATCTTCTCAAATAGTTGTTTCTTTTGAGTTTTGAGATCTGTGAGTTGGCGTTTAATATTACTTTCGCTATCCACCGAACATCTCACCTCTTCATCATACAAATTCCGCAATTGAACCTTCAAACTATCGATTCTTTCTTGTGGTATATAGAGTTGCTCAAAGATCGCTTCCAATTGCGGCTTAAGGTCTTTTTCCTGAATATATGGCTGATTACAACGTCCACGCGACTTAGAACAACGATAATAAACGATTCCTTTGGTTTTTTGAGCGGTAACTAAACAGCCACACTCCGCGCATCGTAAAACCCCTCTGTATTCATACACCAACGACCGTGGTTTAAGCGTGCATACGCTACGCCCTTCGAGCATGGCTTGTACCTGATCCCAAAGCTCCTTTGTAACTAATGGCTCATGTAATCCCTTAACAAGCCCCCCATTATTACGAAAATACCCATAATAAAACGGATTCTTCAAAATAGACTCAAGACTTGTTTTACTTAAAGAGGTGTCATCGCGCGTCTTAAATCCCTCTTTATTTAATAAATCTGACAAAGATGCCAGCGAGTAAAGTCCGGTAGCATAGAACTTAAAAGCTTTTTCAACACACGGTCCGCGCTCACTATCAATAATGATAATGTTCATGCGTGCTTTATTTTGCGTGTTCAAATACCCAGTTGGAGCATAGCCTGGGAACCACCCAAGTGCTGCTTTCTGCTTCATCCCGCGCTTTGTATCTTCAGAAAGGTCATCAACTTTCTTTTTTGCAACACACACATTGATCCCCAACGTAAAAAGATCTGTAGCATTATTTTTGATGAGCCCGCTGTCGGTCAAAATAATGGCCTTACCGCCATATTGAACTAAATCGCTCAAAGTACCCAAATCTGTAAAATTACGCGTCAAACGGTCCATTTTATAAGCAATAACGCCATCATAAACACGCGCATTAAGTAAATCCACCATCTCGTTAAAACCAGGCCTGCCAGTTCTTTTTGCAGACATGCTTTCCTCTATCGTTTTTGCAATCTGATATTGCTCCCCGTTCAAATTGGAATCACGAAGTCCCAAATATCGTTTAACCTCTTCCGTTTGTCCTTCCAAAGACAGTTGTTGTTTGTCTTCAGTATCGGTGGATTTACGCTTGTAAAAAATTAGTTTTTTCATCGCAATTTTACGTTACTTTGTAAAATCACAACCTTCGTTACATCTTTCTTGGGAGTCACTTAATGATGCAATTTCTCAAAAATATATTCATAAGTTTTCCGCTGAGCTTTCCGCGCAAAGTAATATTTTGTCCTTTTTGAAGTTGTGATGCTTTAGAAACTTCTGAATCAGCCAGCATGCACTGAACATCAGAGGAAAACAATTCACCTGTCTTGAAAGTAACGTAAGGTTCATCAGTAATATCCTTTCCGATATTGGCTATAACTCCTGAAATTTCCAAGATTTTATCTTTGTACCGTGCATCTGCATCAATCTCATTACGCTTATAAGCATTGTACAGTTCGCTTGCAGAAAGCTTTATAACTTCTTCCTCCTTAACTTGATCCAAATTTACTGGAGTGCTTGGCTTATAATTTTTTACCGTATTTATAAACGCTGGCAATAAAATGAACACCAACAGACAAGTTAGTATCCAATGCCTTCGCGGCCAGCTTTGCAGATGCCCCGCGCAATGCTGACATTTCTTAGCTTCATTCGGTACATCTCCCTTGCAGTGTTGGCATTTTTTCATAAATAAGAAATTAAGTTACATAAAGAGGACGAGCCTTGTCGCCCAATCCGGTTGCCCCAAAGGAGTAGCCTTATTGGAAGGCTCGCCCACCTCAGGTCAATAAGACCGAATGGACGAAGCCCCCTTTGGGTATTTAAACGGATATTAGGCGACATAGAGACTATATGACTTTAAGAGGATCAGATCAACCTATTAAGTGCCTTTTTTTAAGGGTTCGGATTATTAGGGTTTTTAGAACGGCAAATCGTCATTTCCAGCACTACTACGTTTTTCTGATATGGATTGCTCTCCTCTAGTCTGTGCTGATCTTCTCTGCTCTAGAGGTTTACTAGAGGAATTGTAAAATGATGAATTAGGATGCTTAGTTAGATTTTCAGGTCGTTGCATATAGTTTGGCGGTCTTGGATAAATTGTCTGCTTATATATCTTTTTATCTATAAACTGTTTGTTCCACCACGTGGATATTTGGATGTACCTATCTCCTTCTTGGCTTTCATAAATATGTATATAGCCAGCTATGTCTAAATCAGATAAATCCTGATGTAGCTCTTCAGGCGTTACACCGTCGTATTCAAAAAACATAATGCGATTTTGAATGAGATATACGGGTAATATTCCATCATCATCGGCAAATAATGTTAGCCCCATGTACAAATAACGTTGTTGTACACTTAATTTCAGCCATTGTGGTGATTCGAAATCGTTTTTTAGGATCATACGACGAGTTGCCATATTAGTCGTTAAATTAGTTGTGAATTATTAGCCAAACAAATCGACGGCTTTATTAATTATTCCCTCCGTTATTGCCATACAGGCTTCCTTTGTAATCGGATTAAAAATTGAGACATTCAAACTGCTACCAGCTTTCTTTGTCGGGAAAGTTATGCGGTATCCTCCGGCAAGTTTCGTATAGATACCAATCGACCCTAGAAAGAACTTACCGTCCAGAACACAGCTCGCAAAAGCGATTAAGCCATCTTGCGGACGAATCGGAACAATTTGAACTTCAGAAACTTTAGTTTGATTGACGGTTGTGTTCATCGTGGATTCGTTTGTTAATTCTTAATAGTAAACGAAAAAATCCAAGCAGATTTTTATCTTCCTCGGACAAGGGGGCTTCAAAACAGTCGTTGATTCGTTTGTTACTTCGGTAATTCATAAAAACTAAGTAGTACATCTTCAGACTACTCAGTCGTTTAAGGCTTATCAAAGCCAAAAGGTATCAGTTTGGCATGTTTTTACGACTTTTTACGCGATTTTGATGCGTTTCGTGAATTTAACATTCTTAAATACTCTTCACTCACCTGTATTCCGTGAACACTTTTCAAAAAATGCCTTAACTGCTTGTAACTTGTAAAAAGTCCATATCCTTTAATCTTCTGACTCTCCTTCTCGCCATCCATCTGCTTCAACAATTGCGTGATTAAATCAGTCTTTGTATAGTACTCTCCCCTTCTCGATTCAAATTCTCTATCAAGACGCAATTTAATTAAAGAAAGCTCGGCATGACTTGGTATGGCATTGAGTCCAGTTATGTTAAAACGCCATAAATCACTTCCGTCAGGCAAATCCCAAGTACAATCGCAATCTGTTGCTGGCGGATTGGTGGTTTGATTATATAAAACGTAATTCTCGACAAAAGTCGTCCATTTTTCTGAATACGCCAATTTAACAAGCACAGTAATCACGAATCGTTTTAATTTAAGCTCAAATTGCTCGCGTTTATCTTGGGCCAAACTTGCCATCCATCTATGCCTTCGCTCGGTATTCATAAGACCCTGCGGGGGGAAACCGTCTTTAAGAAACTTATATCTAAAATCTTTTACCTCCTTTAGAAACATCCGAGATTTGGCTAATAGACCCGCCCTTTTGTGTTGATAGGCAATAAGCTTCGCTTGTAATTTTACATATCGTGCTGAAAATTTCTTAGCATCCATACTTACATCGCTCATTAAATCCTTTTTGCCCTATTTACAGCCAAAATTTAACATCCTACCAGCAAATTATCAAACACCAGCCCCTAATTATGAGTGTAGTCAAAAGTTTACATTGAAAATGATTAACACCATGCAAGTTCAAAGTCTCCTTGTTTTATTTAAAGCCTAAATCTAATATTCAAATGATAAAGTTTTTATGACGACCAGAGAAGAAATACGTAACAAAATTTTTGAACACTTCAAGCAGCAGATTGAGTGGATAAAAGCCAATCCTGGCCGTACCCAGCAATTCCAAATGGGAAGTATTTATGCGCTCTTTCCTTATGATCCAGATCACAATGCAGAACACAATGGGACACTGTCTATTGCTCGTGAAATAATCCAAGAGCTAATAACGGCAGGATACCTATATCCAGGAACATCTGGTGACCAAAACAGTTCTTATCCTTGGCTAACAATTACATCACATGGACAGGACGCATTCCTTGAGGAGGATTGGCTACCCTATGATCCGGAAGGCTATTTAAAAGCGCTTAAGTCTAAAGTGCCAACTATCGACGATATAACACTCACTTACATAAGTGAGGCAGTAACAGCATATCATCGCCGTCAACTATTATCAGCTACAATAACAATAGGCGTGGCGTCTGAAAACCTCATGCTTTTGCTCATAGAGGCCTATACAAACTGGATACAGGATGCAACACGTAAAGCAAAGTTCCATAAAAAAGTTGAAGGACGATTCATATCTACGCAATATAAAGAGTTCAAGAAAGAGTTTATTCTAGATTTAAAAACTCTTCCAAATGAATTACAGTCTGATTGGGAAACTTATCTTGATGGCATTTTTAATTTTGTACGGTTAAACAGGAATGATGCTGGACATCCGACTGGAAAACAATTTGATGCAAAAGTTGTATATGCAAATCTACAAGTGTTTGCAGAATACGCCCAATTTATTTCAAAGCTGATACAACACTTCAAATAAAATTATGGTCCTCAAGGAACGCTGCATACATTGTTTGCGTAAATTCGACAAACTGACACGAGATCATATCCTGCCAAAGTCGTATTATACGAACTTAACCCCTTCTCAAACGGAGTTGTGGACTGCGCCCTCTTGCGAAAATTGCAACAGCCATCTCGGACGAATAGAACAAAATTGCTTGACCCCTTTAATACTTTCCATGAATTCAAAGGCCGATGCAGATTCACCAACATCCGCTATAAGGCAGCGGGTTTTACGTTCATTCAATGCAAATGCTGCCTCAAATGAACATGACAGGAAAGTACGTGCGGGACGAGTTAGAAAGTTTCTTAAGAGTATATTGCGTAGCGACGGCAGAACAGAAGGTGTTTTTCCTGGTTTCGGCTACCATCCAGAATGGAAGCCGGAAGAACAATACCTAATTCCAATACCGGCAGACGGATTAAACAAAATAGGACAAAAGATTATAAAGGGGATTGAATATAAACTTGAAAAAAGATACATAGACCAATCTTTTGAATTAAAAGTTTTCTTTTGTCATGAGAATAAAATAGGCGATGTTTTAAATCTGATCAGACAAAACGGACAACATCATGTCGTTGCTCCAGGCTTTGAGTTTTATAGGATGGCGCCATTTGATAAAAAATACTGCCTTTATGAAATTCGAATTTGGGACAAGCTTGTTATTTACGGAAGTTTAATGAAAAAGAGTTGGTGGCAACAGATATTCAGTTTGAATTTTATCCGATTCAAGCTTTTTGCATAATTTTGGCAATGAGCGACACATATTACTCATCCAAGATAATTGGCATGACTTTAAAGCCCATAACCCTGTAATCATTGTCAAAACTGAAAATATCTCCAATACCTAAATCCTTCATTATTGCAGCATTAATCGCATCGGTTAATGTAATTTTTATTCCACAAAAAATAAATTCTACATTATGGCGAGCATCCGTTTCGTTATCCTGGCTGAACGTTTTAACGTCGCAACTAATGTTAGGGATACTATTCAAAAAGGCGATTCCTTTTTCCCAACCCATTCGATGAATAACTAGACGGTACGTTTCAATGATGGTGGCGTTTGAAGTATAAATCTTTTGATATTGCACATTTAATGTTTCAAGAAAACCTTGTGCATCTTCGTGATATTGATCACCCTTGTCAATCAGTGCCACAAAAGCGCTACTATCAAGAAAAATTGCCGACTTCTGTTTTAAGGGCGTTTTAAAAGGCATTTATATAGAAACTAATTTTTCCAGCCCAAAAGATGATTTCTCTAATTGGCTCTCTTGAGACGGTTCAGACGGAGAAACAAAAAAAAGATCACTACCAATAAGTTGATATTCACCCCTTTCGAAATCTGGCATTACTGCTTCAGTAGTGTAAACAAACTGGGAATTTTCAATTTTCTCAAGATTAACGCCGTGTTTTTCATCGAGAAAAGAATAGTTACCATGTACGTAGCTAATTGTGGACTGTTGTATTGGTATCATATTCATAATGTTATTTTATAAGCCCGCTACGATCGGCTCAATTGGTGGAACCGGTAGCGCCGTTGAAACAACTGGCTGTACCGGAGAGGTTTCGTAAGCCTCTAAGTTAGTAGTGACCCAATCCGTCTTAATTAAATCAAGATTTATATTAGTTGGCAACCCCGGTATAAGCGGTATTTGTTGTCCGAGTTGAAGTGGAATCGTTATTCCCGGAGGTAATCTGCTCATTTGGCTTACTTTGCATTTTACAACGCGTTTATGAAGACCAACAGTACTTTCTATTATTGCCGTATCTACAGTCATCGAATCAGTAGTTTTCCCCTCCATGTGCTCCACCAAATTAAAGGGTGAATTTATTTTCATCTCCTCATAGTAAGCTTCTAACAAATTCCAAAGCAAATTATCCATTTCTTCATCAGCACTTTCAGTTTGAGCCCCCAGAAGTTTGGTTGCTTCAGCATAATTTATTGCATGGGAATGAGAATAAAATTCAACAGTGAGCGTATCAATAATTTTATTTCTCTCTTCTTTAGATTGAGATGCAATTCCTCTTAATTGCAAAATGGAATCTGCAAGTTTACGGATCTGCTTGTAGACTCTATGAACATTACCAAGAGCCAATGGATGTATTTCCTTAGCCAGCGTGTGAAATGCTTCGGATAAGACACCCTCTCCGCGCAACGTGAATTGATCTTTTACAAGAGACATGTAAGCGATAACATCCTCAACGCTAATTGGTTTTTTAGGAGCGGCCAAATTGTTCTGATCAAGTGAAGGATTAAAAAGATTTTGCGTACTTGGATCAATAGGGCTAAGCTGTGCCATTTTCCCCATTACAATTTTATTAGCCCCTAGTGCTATCAAAGTTCCGGCACTATGCGCTCGGTACGGGATTAACACATTAAATTCTGCACAAAAATTTTTTATTAAATTTATCAGTGGCCAAACTGAATCTAAATCTCCACCTCGCGTATATAAAAAGAGATCTATTTTCTGCTGTTTCCCGATCTTCTTTAGGTGATCATAAAATATATGCAAAGGCTCACCAGTAAGTTGGGATTGAAATAGTGGAGGAT
>Ga0172379_10010615_pt1 | contig 11111 bp, 9 predicted proteins | sample GrowelOW334metaG_FD_119756 | JGI IMG/M metagenome (GOLD analysis project Ga0172379, IMG submission 119756) | Groundwater microbial communities from an aquifer near a municipal landfill in Southern Ontario, Canada - Groundwater well OW334 metaG | ecosystem: Environmental > Aquatic > Deep... | reverse complement strand
CGCTTTGTTGCTAAAAATTTAGTGGCTTCCGGATATGGTAAAGAAATATTGGTATCTGTCGCTTATGCTATCGGTATGGCTGAACCTTTAATGATAGAAGCCATAAATGAAAAAGGGGAAGATCTATCAAAAATCGTCCGTCAAAATTTTGATTTTAAACCACTGGCTATAATAAAAAAACTGGGCCTCCAAAAACCAATCTATGAGCAAACTGCCACTTATGGGCATTTCGGCAAAAAAAATCTCCCTTGGGAAAAAATCAAAAAAATATAACTAGATATAATATTTGATTAAATCAATTACTGCTTTTTTTGACTAGAAGAGAGACGAAGGATAATTTCGTGCACAGTATTTTGTGAATTGGAGATGATAACAGAATTATCGTCTCCAAAGACATACATCAAGACTATCTGATCGTCTTTATCATAAAGAATACGAGCATTTTTGTTTTCAACAATCCCATCTTGAAATTCTTTCGTCAAAAGATAGTTCGTATCAGCTGAAAGACTCAATCCAAAAAATCCATTTAAATCAGAAAACATTTTCCCTTCCCACAAATGTAAAGCATCAAAAATATCAGTGATAGAACGTATTTTGAGTATTATAAAAAAGTTCCCGCCTGCTCCCGTAGGGCGGGCAGGTTTAGATTCAATATTTGCAACACCTAGTAAAAAATTATCATTAACAAAAAGCGTATTATCACCTGGAACAAAATTGCTCTTAATTAAAGTGAGAAATCTTCTGAGTCCTATAACTTGTTTATTTTCTGTAAGATATATTCCTTCTACTCCTCCTACTTTTAATTTAGTAGTATTAATTTCATTTAAAACAATACTGACTATCTCTTCTTTTTTTAATCCAAAAACTTCTAAAATGGTTCTTTGATCATTAAAAATAATTGGAACAAACTGCTTTTCAACTGAAAGTACATTATTTTCTTTTTTAAAAAGAAAAAAATATAAAATTATCAAAGCAAGAGATATAAACAAAAAACTAGCAAACATAAAAAATCTATTTTTCTTTGATTCTGGAGATAAATTTTTCTTTTCTTCTTCAAATTCTTTCTCTTTATGGATTATTTTTTTGACCAGCCCTTCTCTATCATTTTCAAGTACCTCCACCATGTCTCCAGCGTAGGTCTCAACAATTTTATTTTTTATTTCATTTTTTTCCATTGAAGAAATCTTTATCTGCTTCTTTGATAGATAAACTGATTTTCCCTCTCTCATTATCAATCTTTATTACCTTTACTGGCACAATAGTCCCTTCTTTTATTATATCTGATATTTTTTCTACACGAAATGGTGCCATTTCAGAAATATGCACCATACCATCAGTAAAAGGATTCAAGGCCACAAAGACTCCAAAATCAGCTATCTTTACAACTTCCCCTTTTAATATTTCGCCAATTTTAAATTCATGTGTCATTTCTTCTACGATCTCTTTCGCTTTTTCGGCTGCTCCATCTTTTCCAGTCAAATAAACTGTTCCATCGTCTTCTATGGTTATTTCTGCACCAGATTTTTCTTTAATTTCTTTTATGGTTTTTCCTCCGCCACCGATTACTAAACCAATTTTATTTGGATCAATTTTAATTATCAAAATTTTTGGTGCATTTGGAGAAATATCTGCACGTGGCTTTGGAATTTCTTTTTCAATTCTATCGATAATGGCCACTCGTGCTTTTTTAGATTGCATCATTGCTTCACCCAATATTTTTATGGGTACGCCTTCCACTTTCACATCGAGCTGGATAGCAGTCACTCCTTCTTTTGTTCCTGCAATTTTAAAATCCATATCCCCATGATGATCTTCAGGGCCTTGGATATCTGTCAAAATCTTGTACTCAAGATTTTGACCCCGAGCATCAGCGAGGGGTAAGGAATTCTCATATCCCTCGGTTCCTCGGGATCTCGCTACTCTCGACATGAGTCCCATAGCGATACCGGCGACAGGAGCCAAGATCGGCACTCCACCGTCCATCAAAGCAAGAACAGAAGCACAGATAGAAGCTTGGGATGTTGAACCATTTGAAGCCATAGATTCAGAAACCAAACGCATCGTATAAGGAAATTCTGTTACAGGTGGCAACACCATTGCGAGTGCTTTTTCGGCGAGCGCTCCATGTCCGACTTCTCGACGATTAGTAAAACCTGCTCTTCCCACTTCTCCAGCAGAGTATGGTGGAAAATTATAATGATGCATAAATCTTTTCTCTACTTTCAATTGCAAGCCATCAACCAAATTTCTATCTTCTGGTCCTCCTAAAGTTAAAACTGAAAGCACGTGCGTACCTCCACGATAGAAAATTCCTGATCCATGAAGTTGAGAGGAGAGACCTCCCGCTTGTGCATATAGATCACGAAGTTCATCCATCGCCCTGCCATCTGCTCGCTTGTTTTCTTCTATTGCTTTTTTATGCAAGATTTCATTTTCAGTATCATCAAATAAATTATCTTCTAAGCTAAAATCTACACGATCTTTAAAATTATCTTTCACCAACTTATTCCAAGTGGAATGAAGTACATCTATTTTTTCTTTTCCAACTCCAGCAAAAAGAGCACCTTCCATTTGAGGTAAAATATTTTCATTAAATAAAGCAACAGACTCCGGAGATATTTTTTCTTTTTCTATTATTCTTTTTTCTTTGCCGATTTCTCGAACAATATCTTTTTGGAAATTTTCCAATTTAGTTATTTCCTCACTAGCTCTTTGCAAAGCGAGTTCTATCTCTTCTTCTTTGGTCTGACGCGCAGAAGCTTCAATCATATTTATATTTCCGTCTTTACCGCAAACAGTCAGGTCAAATTTATATTGAGTGTCTTCATTAAGACGCAAACTCTGCGCCGGATTAATTTTCAGCTGATCGTCTCCTTCGTATTTACCAATACGCACACAACCGATGGGTCCACTCCATGGAATATTTGAAACAGAGAGAGCGAGTGATGCTGCATTCACCGCTAAAATAGTCGGATCATTATCATCAACAGAAAGCACCGTCACGATGACTTGCACCGCATGACGCATTGTCTGATCAAAAAGAGGTCGTAGGGTACGGTCTATTACTCGGCAAGCCAAGATAGCTTCCTCAGAGGGCTTACCTTCCCTGCGAACAAAACGAGAACCTAAAATTTTCCCAGCGGCATAAAATTTCTCTACATAATCAACCGTTAAATTAAAAAATCCCAAACCCTGTTGTTTATCCTTTGACATACAAACAGTAGCGAGGACAATAGTCTCTCCATATTTTAATATTACGGAACCATGCGCCTGTTCTGCTAAATCAGTAAAAATAGCAGTTAATGTTTTCCCTCCAATCTCTACACTATATTCTTTTTTTTGCATCTTTTATTTTACCCACCAGAGGCGGGCGGGGTTCGTGTCCAGACTACAGTGTTGTTTCACAACTAAACGATAGGTGGAAACACTACTTTGTGTCTAAACGCGAACCTGATTAACTAATAATAATTTTAATGAACTATTTTTATCCTAGCATTTTAAAGTTAAAAAGCAAAAACTCAAAAAAATTATTTAGTTCCCATTAAATATTTTCTAGGATTTTCAGACAAGTCCACAAAATCATCCACCACCTCGCGAAGTTTGCTAGAAGTTGATTTACCAAATGAAACGACTTCTACTTGTACACCATTCGTCTGTAAATATTCCACTAAGGGGATAAAGTCTCCATCACCAGAAATTATCACCACAGAGTCAAGGCGTGGTGACATTTTGATAGCATCCACGGCGAGGCCCACATCCCAATCCGCTTTCTTTGCGCCACCAGCAAATATTTGTAAATCTTTTGTTTTGGTTTCAATACCTAGTTTGGAAAGTGCTTCAAAAAAATTCTTTTCATCTCCTGCTTCGGTGGTAATAACATAAGCCACTGCTCGCACGAGTTTTCTCCCCGCAACTGCATCTTTTAAAACTGCACCGAAATTAACTCGTGCTTGATATAAATTGCGAGCGCTGTGATATAAATTTTGAGTATCGATAAAAACCCCCACTCTCTGTTCTTTATGTTTTATAACTGTCATATATATATTATAGCAAATTTTTTAAACTTGTCGCAGGTGTGCTTTTTAGAAAGCCTTGCGCAGGGCGACGGCCCGAGCAGAGCAAATTTTTAGTAAAAAATTATGTGTGCTTTATAAAAAGCATACCAAGAAAAAGTTTCAAAAAACTTCTTTACGCTAGGTCCATTTTCTTCATCAAGGCAGTATAACGAGGCTTGCTTTTGCGTTCCAAATATTTCAAATGAGTACGTCTATCAGCGACCATCTTGATCAACCCTCGACGAGAATGATTGTCTTTTTTATGTTTCTTTAGATGTTTTGCTAATTCAGAAATCTGAGTAGATAAAACAGCCACCTGCACTTCCGAAGATCCTGTATCTTTGTCATGTACTTGATTTTTCTTTATAACTGCTTGCTTTTTCTTTGTGGTTAACATATTCACGATATTACCACAAAACTGCTATAATTGCAATATGTCCTCCTTAAAACAGTTAAAAACTCAATTTTTGGAATATGTTGAAATAGAAAAAGGGCGAGCTTTAAAAACGGTGGAAAATTATGATCATTACCTTACTCGCTTTTTAGAATTTATAAAAAATGATGATCCAGAGAAAATAAACGACACTGTGGTGCGAGAATTTCGTCTTTGGCTCAACCGACAAACTTTGAAAAATTTAGGCAAGCCAAATGAAACATTGAGTAAAAAAACTCAAAATTATTATCTCATCGCTGTTCGCGCATTTCTTAAATATTTAGCCCGTCAAGATATAAAAACGCTGTCGCCTGAACGCATCGAACTGGCAAAGGTCAATGAAAGATCTTTAGATTTAATTACGGGGGCAGAACTTTCTAGACTTTTAGCTTCTCCAAATGGAAGTGATTTGAAAGATCTGCGCGACAAAGCCATCTTAGAATTATTATTTTCTACTGGTCTGCGTGTATCTGAACTATGCTCTCTAACTCGAGACATCGATCTGCATTCTGATGAGCTTTCTGTTCGTGGAAAAGGCGGAAAAGTGCGAGTTGTTTTTATTTCTGACACAGCTAAAAATGTTTTAAAAAAATATTTGTCGGAAAGAAAAGATATGGATGATGCTTTGTTTATAAAAATTGGAAAAAATATTTCTAAAACAATGAGCAAAAAAGAAGAAAATCTTGGTGTCACAAAGAGAACAATTGAAAGAGTCGTAAAACAGCTTGCCATCAAAGCTGGGATATCTAAAAAGGTTACTCCGCACGTTATGAGACATATGTTTGCTACTGATCTACTTAGCAACGGGGCAGATTTACGTTCTGTCCAAGCAATGCTAGGCCATGCCAATATAAACACCACTCAGATCTATACCCACGTCACCGACAAACACTTACGTGATATTCATAAGAAATTTCACAATCAAAAATAAAAACATGAAAATAATCAGCTGGAACACAAATGGATTGAGAGCGACGGCCAAGCAAGGATTTCTAGCTCCCCTATTTCAGAAATACAAACCTGATATTTTATGCTTGCAAGAAACAAAAGCAGAACCGGATCAGCTCCCAGAAGATGTGCGTAATATAAAAAATTATTATTCTTACTTTTCACATCCGAAAACTAAAAAAGGATATAGCGGTGTAGCCATTTATACTAAAGAAAAACCGCTAGAAGTTTTTTATGGTATGGGAATCAAAGAACTCGACGATGAAGGCAGGTTGCTGGGTATAAAATTAAAAAATTTCACAATTATAACTGGCTATTTCCCCAATGGTGGCCAAGGACCACATAGACTAAAATATAAATTGGAATTTTATGAAGTTTTTTTGAAATTTATCCTAAAGTTACGAAGGAATGGAGAGAATGTGATTTTCTGTGGAGACATAAACACGGCTCACACTCCGATAGATCTCGCTCGCCCAAAAGCCAATGAAGAAAATACCGGTTTCTTGCCTATCGAACGTGCTTGGATTGATAGGGTTATAAAAAATAAATTTATTGATGTATTTAGAAAGTTTTATCCCGAAAAAATAAATGCCTACACTTATTGGGATATCAAAACCAGCGCCCGAGACCGCAATGTCGGCTGGCGTCTAGATTATTTTTTTGCCGATGAAAAGATAGTGCTTGGCTCGACGAAGCAAGGCGGAGGTGGCCCAAAAATAAAAAGTACCGGAATGCTAAATGATTACCTAGGATCAGATCACTGCCCAATTTGGCTAGAAATGTAATTTCATGCTATTATTTCCACATGAACCACAGTAGATTAGATCAGCTTTCCGATGGCATCTTTGCCATCGTTATGACGATCCTTGTGTTTGAAATTAGAATACCCACTATTTGGGGACAAATAGACAACCTTACTCTCTGGTTCCAAATTAAACAATTGCTTCCGATTTTCCTTTCTTATATTTTAAGTTTTTCTTTACTCTTTACTTATTGGCGAGCACAACATTTTTTTATTTCTATATATGCAAAAAATATAGACTCCATGCTCACTAACATTAATGCATTATTTTTTATGCTTATAAGCGTGATTCCTTTTTCTGCAAATCTTCTTGGCCAATATAATAAAAATGAATTAGCTATTATTATTTTTAGTATTCATACAATTCTAATTAGTCTCACGATATATTGGATGCGTAGATATGTTTTGTTTTCTCCACATATAAAAAACCCAGAAATTACTAAAAGAGAAATTCGTGGTAGTACGATTCGCACTTTAGTACCTGTTTTTTTTGCCCTTATAGCTATTCCCTTTAGCTTTTTAAGCATAAAATTTGCACTCGTTTTATTTATTCTAGTAGTTATTTTTAATTTATCTTCTTACAGCACCGTTCTTTTTGAAAATATTCTAAAAACACTCCACCGTCTTTTATTTGGGGCTGATACCAAGGGTCATTTTACAGACTAGAAAATTTACTTGTCCCGTAATGGCTATCGCCTAATTTTTGATTACAGGGCACAAAGAACGCATGGGAAAAAGAAACCCACGCCAGCTTTGGCATCGTTCTTGTATGTGCGAATTAAAAAACCATACTCATGGCACAGAAAAATGCGCAGTAGAATTTGAAACTTCATACTCCCCTGACCGCCCAGAAATAGTCTATTGTGAGACTTGCTATCAGCAAGAGATTTATTAAAAATTTATTTTAAAAAATTTTTAATTTTATTTACACACTCCTTGAATATCTTTAAAAAGAGATTCTTCTACCCATTTAAAATTATGCCAACGCCTATATACTTTATCAGTAATATATATACACTTTCCGTTCTTTTTTCTTTTTTTAATTATAGGCGCATCATGTTCTTCTATTAATTCATTTTTAATTTCCTTTATACTTATCCCTGATTTAATATGGGCATCCTTAACAAATTCTTCAAATACATCTTCAGGGCACCCACCGTCTAGGCGTGTGCGAGCATTAACAAATTTCTTAACATCATATATAGCATGATGCATTCCCCCTTCTTCGTTTTTATTATCTGGATCTACGAGTTGCATCTCAAACTGCCCACCATAAGAATCATCATGCAATTTACCGGTGATTACCAATGCTTGAAATTTTTCATTTTTAGAACCATTTGATATTTTTATATTCCCAACCATTTTTTTTATTTGCGCCGTTGAAAAAAAAGATTTGTTTTCAATTTTTATATCAGTCGCTTTGATTGTTTTAGTGAGCCACTCATACAAAATAGGCAATAATTTTACTGCTTGATCCTTTTCTACAGTTACTCTAGATGCGATCCCGTCTTTCAATGCAGTTTTCGCATCTGAATCTGGCCTAGTAAGAAACTTAAGAATTATTTTTTCAAAATCTTTTGCTCGTGAATTAATGGTACCTTCTATCTTACTATCATTTATGGCACGGAATCCCTTACCTACTTCATTGTATTTGCCCGAAAAAACAAGAGGGGTGTCTATAGCAATATCCCCTTCTGCAGGAGAAGAAACGAGAGACCCTTCAAAGTCTGCAGTAATTTTACTTAATAATTTACTATCATTCTTTAATGCTTCATAAGTCGCTATCGTAGTTTTTACTATACGACAATACTTTATCGACTGGCTTAGGCCTTCTTTGTCGCCAACCAATTTTGTTTTTTCTAAAATGTTAAAAATGTCTTCTTTTGATTTTATTGAATCTATCTCTAAAAATATCTCCTTTTCGGAATATTTTAATGTATCCCTCAAGAAATTCTTTGCTTGTTGAAAAGCATAATTTAAAATAAAATATTTATTACGGGATTCTGGAGATTTTCCATTTTCTAAAATGATTTTAGGATCAATTCCTGTTTCTTTCTCAATCCATTTTAAAAAACCTTCTTTTGTTAAATCAGTAGGGAGTCCTGGAAAATCAACTGGTGTTGGTATAAATTCCTTGTCAACAGAGTCCAAAGACCCATTCATCACAGATTCCATTAAAGCAAATTTCTTTTCTGGATTTTCGTATATTTCTCTTACTGGTGCACCTTCTTTCATATTTGTTTTATTATAATTTTAATCTTTTAAACACACAAGTTTTATTTCGACTAGGTCCGCGACCTAGTTGTTTTTATTTCACTCCATGTCTAGTGTGTAACTTTTTTACCTCCTCTTCTTCCAATTCTTCTTTTTTTTCTTTTCCACGATCGCCTAGAGTTTTCAGCTCTGCATCACCCAGCATATTTAGCGATTGAACCAACTCCGACAAATGTTCCACAGTGTTTTTCTCTGGAGCGTCGAGTACTTCTTCAAGCAAGGCATGTAAAATCCACCCCATTCGTGGTCCGGGGGTAATTTTAAGTTCTTTTATCATAAACTCTCCGTTAATTTTTAACTGACCTACTGATATTGGATCACGAAGCGCTTCTTCAATCATGGCAAAATATTTTCTCAAACGATACGGGGTTTCTTTTTTCTTCATCCCTACCCTGTCACACTCACGGACATTCATTAATAACCAAATATTTTCTTTCCCGACTTTTGCAATAATTCTTCGCACCGCCGAAAGTGTAATTAATTCTGTGTCCGAAAAAAACATATGATTGCGTACTAATTTTTCTACCAATTCAATTTCTTTTTTGGGAAATTTTAATCTCTCCATTATTTTTTTTGCCATTCGGGTGCCGACAACTTCATGACCATAGAAAGTAAATTTCTTTTTTGCGGAGCGAATTGATGATTTTTCATGGTCTGGCTGGGATAGGGACCCAGAGAACCGAGGACCTGATAAATTATCAATTCGCTCCGCAAAACGCCTACTTCTAGGTTTCCCAATATCATGAAAAAGTGCTGCGAGTCTTATTTCTAAAGACCAATTCTTATTTGTCGCATGTTCTAATGCATGAAGTAAATGATTCCAAACATCATAAATATGCTCACCGGATTGTTCACAACCTATTCCCTCTTCTAGTTCTGGAATTATATTTTTTAATAAATTAAATTTTTGCAACATCATGATTCCGCTCGCGGAATTTTCTGACATAATTATTTTCACAAACTCATCACGAATTCGCTCGGAGGATATTTTTTTTATTAAATCTGAATTTTTTAAAATACTTTCCATGGTTTCAAACCCAACAGAAAAATTAAGCTGGCAAGCAAAACGCACAGCCCGCAACATTCTTAGGGCATCTTCAGCAAAACGGTCATCTGGATTCCCTACTGCTTTTAATGTTTTTTCTTTTATGTCCTTTATGCCATCAAATAAATCAACCAGATGTCCTTTAGAATCTAAGGCCAAGGCATTTATCGTAAAATCACGTCTTTTAAGGTCATCCTCTAATTTATCACTAAATTTAACCTCATCAGGGTGCCTAAAATCACTGTATTTTGCTTCAGTTCTATAAGGGGTAACTTCTATAATCATATATTCTGGTGTTTCACGAATAACATCTTGTATTTCCCCCTCTCCTTTGCAAGGAGAGGGTTGGGGTGAGGTTCTTAGTGTTTCACACGGAACACACACCCCTACCGTCCCAAACGTATTTTCATAAACCGTTTTTTCAAATAAACCTATAATTTGTTCTGGCCTAGCATTAGTTGTAACATCCCAATCATTTGGTTCTTTATCCATCAAAAGATCCCGAACGCACCCACCAACTAAATATGCCTCAAAGCCAGCTTTTTCGAGCGTATTAGTTACATGTGAAACCTCTTTAGGAATTTTTGATATTAGATTTTTAGTATCTTGTTCCATGGCATTGTTGTGGTCAGGCATAATTTTCCACTGAAAATTTGCACGACCCTGGCTCGCGCCATCGCGCTCCGCCTTGCACAAAGTGCCCCGCACTTTGTGCACCCGGAGGGATTCGAACCCCCAACGACAGTTCCGAAGACTGTTGTGATATCCATTTCACTACGGGTGCAAAATGATTTAATAATACTAATATTTTACACTATTTTAAAAAAATTGCATTAATATAAATATAATATTATAATTATATTTAGTTTTTTATAAAAAATAATATTATTGCGGTCATGGTTCAGTGGTAGAACACGTCCTTGCCAAGGATGAGACGAGAGTCCGATTCTCTCTGGCCGCACAGAAAAAAGATGTCCCTTATAAAATACCTTATAAATCAAGCCTTTTACTAAAACTGTGGATAACTATGTGGGTACTGTTTATAAAGGACATAACCAAAAATTGTCTTTTAATGTTACTTTTGACTATAATATCTTATTAAATAAGGATATTTTAGTAAAAGACAGAAAATTATAAAGATTTTCTTTGTATGTTTCACGTGAAACGAGTTACAGAAGAGTTACATGTGAAACTAAACTTTTTCTTGTAAAATAAAGGTTTTTATTTAATTAAACAAATAAAATGCCAAAAGTATTCACATCACAAACTCAAAAAACAGGAGAAATTGGGGAAAACATAGCCGTAAAGTTTCTCATGAAACATAATTTTCTAATAATAGACAGAAATTACACTAAAAAATGGGGAGAAATCGATATTGTAGCTAAAAAAGATAATAAACTATACTTTATTGAAGTAAAATCTGTTGCACGTGAAACCTTAGACAATGTTTTTAATGAAACATCTAACTACAGACCTGAAGACAATATGCATCCATGGAAATTAAAACGTTTATCACGGACAATCCAAACTTACCTTTTGTCTGAAAAGATATCG
>Ga0172379_10010614_pt1 | contig 11113 bp, 10 predicted proteins | sample GrowelOW334metaG_FD_119756 | JGI IMG/M metagenome (GOLD analysis project Ga0172379, IMG submission 119756) | Groundwater microbial communities from an aquifer near a municipal landfill in Southern Ontario, Canada - Groundwater well OW334 metaG | ecosystem: Environmental > Aquatic > Deep... | reverse complement strand
GAAGTTTTAGGAAGACTAATCTTCTTCAATTGTATATTTCCGCAACTCCTTTTTGTCTTTGAAATATTCTGCATTTTCATTCAAAAAAGCGTCATAGTCCTCGATGCTTTTAAAATGATCCAGTATTATATTCTTAGTGACCAAGTTGTCACTTCTTTTTCCAATATAATTTGGCAAGCTGGAATATTCCCAATTGTCATCGTCGCTGTATCCATGAATATAATTATTTTTGTTTACGTAAGCTGAAAGATATAACAGATATTCATTGGAATCTATGTGCGCGGATTTAAAAACACCTTGAAATAAGGATCCGCTCCTCTTGTGTTTGTCATTATAATATTTGGTATGGCTGATACCTATTTTATGAAGAAACTTTTCAATGCCTCTGTCCGAAACCTGCTTTAGAATGAAATGATAATGATTTGGATTAAGGCAATAAGCAACTATTTCGATAAGCGGAGCGCCATTCCTAAAACGAAGTTTTAGGAATGCATCGAGACTAGATGTAGGATTGCTTTTTATATAGTCGCGCCATTCGATCATTAGTCCATCATTTGTGTAATTCAACAACTTCATAGATAATAAAAATCTATCATAATCTTGCGTGTCTGAAAAAATGTCACGCTTATCTACACCTCGATTGAATACATGATAATGCTCGCCATTGGCGAATATTGTTTTTCTCATGGTTATATTATATCCTAAAACGAAGTTTTAGAAAACTTTTTCATGAAGGTAATGTAAATTGGCAGTGCGTGATCGTACTAAGTTGTCCGCCTTGGGCGGAAAGCGATCGCCGCACACACAAAACCCCCTCCGTTAATTTGGGGGCTTTGCTATTCCCGAGGGCAGATCTCGATATGTGCTATATAGTTGATTATGGGATGGGACGATTCTCCGAGTTTACACAGTGTAAACTCCACAATTTTATGTTTATGGTCTGGATTAAGGGATTGTCACGCTCTCTAAATAAAGAATTAGAAATTATCTATACTAAATACAAAATACTATATACTTTATACTATTAGGACTCAGATCGTATTTGTGATATAATAAAAACGTAAAGAATTTTATAACAAAGCTATGGGGGAAGCTATAAGCCAAATGGTGTTTATTGAGTACGTTTTTGCATTCACGAATTCAATGCTGGGGTTCGTAATGGTGGTCTATATCGCAAAAACGCTCAGGAAACACTCAAAAAATGAAAATAAGAAGCTTATCGCATATGTGAAGACGACGCTTTTTGCAATTATATTTCTGTCGGGATATTCACTGATCCACTTTATAAGAGAAGTGTTTGGGCTAAAAGAGAAATATGGACCGATTGTGGAATTGCCTGAATATATCGCCATATTTTTTGTCTATTTGTTGCTATTAGGACAGATTATATTCTATGACGCGCCCGATGATATGCTGAAATAGCAGATTATTTGTATTAGAAGAAACCGAGGTTCGCCTCGGTTTTGTGGTCTTTACGAATAGATACGTTGTGTTATGATAAGGCTATGTGATTAAGCTAAAATAATCAAATACATGACAAAAACAGCGCTTATTACGGGAATATTGGGCCAGGATGGAGGTTATCTCGCAAAACTATTATTGGAGAAGGATTACAAGGTTTATGGGCTGATCAGGCGATATACGAATCCGAATTTCGAAAATCTCGAATATCTTGGCATTGCAGATAAGATCGAATATGTTTCGGCTGATATGACCGATGAGGCGTCGCTTTTGAATGTTATAAAGAACATTGCTCCCGATGAGGTCTATAACCTTGCCGCACAGTCGTTTGTGGGCGCTTCGTGGGATCAGGCGAAACTTACAACAGAGGTGAATGCAATGGGAGTCCTTTTTATTTTGAACGCTATACGGTATTTTTCGCCCATGACCAGGTTCTATCAGGCATCCACAAGCGAAATGTTTGGAAATGCCAGTGAGAACGGAATTCAGACCGAAGAGACGCCATTTCATCCCAGAAGCCCCTATGCTATCTCAAAGCTTTATGCTCATTGGATGACGGTTAATTTCAAGGAAAGCTATGGGATGTTCTGTGCCAGCGGGATCCTTTTTAATCATGAGTCTCCGATCCGAGGGAAGGAATTTGTGACGAGGAAGATCACGGACGGAGTTGCGAGGATCAAACTGGGGCTGACTGATGAGATCAGGCTTGGCAATCTTGAAAGCAAGCGTGATTGGGGTTTTGCAGGGGACTATGTCGAGGCGATGTGGCTTATGCTCCAACAGGAAAAGCCGGACAACTATCTCATTTCAACCGGGGAAACCCATTCGATAAAGGACTTTTTGGATATCGCGTTCGAGCGCGTCGGGATCAATGATTGGAAGAAATATGTGAAGCTGGATCCGCGGTTCAAGCGTCCTGCGGAACTTTTTGAACTTAAGGGAAAATCGGATAAGGCTCGGAAGGTTCTTGGATGGTTCCCAAAGGTGAAATTTGAAGAGCTGGTGCAAATGATGGTCGATGCGGACCTGAAGAGGCTGGGAAATGGGAAAAGTATCTAGTATCTCGTATATAGTATTTGGTATGTAGTATAATGCAAATTGTTGGATTGCTAATAACATAAAAATATTCTAATTTCTAATTTTGAATTTCTAATCAACCTCAAATGACTAAATGGCTGAATGAAATGCATGATGTAAGTCATAAATGAGAGGACCTGTTATTGTATCAAGCTTAATACTTAATACTATATACAAAATACTATTTATTGCAGAATGCGTTTTTTCATGATAAAATTCATCAGTAAATTTACATAAAGGTTAATTATATTTTATGAATTCGAAAGATCTGATCAAGCGAAAAAAAGCATGCGTAGCGGTTATCGGTCTTGGGTATGTCGGGCTTCCAACGGCAGTTGAATTGGCAAGAGCCGGATTTAGGGTCTGCGGAATAGATGTGAACAAAGAGAAAGTCAAAAGTGTAAATAGCGGGAAAACATATATTACGGATATCACGAGCAAGGAATTGAAAGCTGTTATGAAAGCCGGTAATTTCAAAGCTTACAGTGATTTCTCGGCACTGAAAGACGCGGACGCGATTTTGATCTGTGTTCCAACGCCCTTGGACAAGAACAAGATCCCGGATGTTTCATATATAAGATCATCGTCTGAAGAGATCGCAAAGCATTTGAAAAAGGGCCAGCTTGTGATCCTGGAGAGCAGCACCTATCCCGGAACAACCCGAGAGGTTGTTCTTCCTATTTTGGAGAAAACGGGTCTCAAAGTCGGAAAGGATTTCTTTCTCGCATTTTGCCCCGAAAGGATCGATCCGGGAAATGAAAAATATAAGTCAAAAAATATCCCGCGCGTGGTCGGAGGGATCACAAAGGAGTGCACAAAGCTTGCAAAGGCGCTCTATGAGGGTTTCATAGATGCAAGTGTCATGCCGCTCAGTTCCGCGGAGGCTGCTGAAATGACCAAGATACTCGAAAACACTTTCAGGCTTATTAATATTTCAATGATAAACGAGCTGTCGCTTCTTTGCGGGAAAATGGGGATCGATATCTGGGAGGTTATCGAGGCTGCCAAGACGAAACCCTATGGATTCACGGCGTTCTATCCGTCCCCGAAGATCGGCGGGCATTGCATACCGCTTGATCCGTTCTATTTATCATGGAAAGCGAGAGAATATAACTTCTGGCTCCGTTTCATCGAACTTGCAGGAGAGATCAATGAACAGATGCCGCATTTCGTGGTAACAAAAGTGATCTCGGTTCTTAATAAGCAAAAAAAATCAGTTAATGGTTCGAAAATATTGATTTGGGGAGTGACATATAAAAAAGATATTGAAGACGCAAGAGAATCTGCCGCATATGATGTGATCATGGATCTGGTGAAAAAAGGCGCTGTTGTCGAATATTTTGATCCATACGCAAAGGAATTCAAGATTAAAAATGAGACATTGAAATCAGTAAGCTATAATGCGGAAAAATTAAAGAGTTACGATCTGGTGTTGATCCTTACGGATCATTCGGGATTCGACTATGACGAAATAGCAAAAAAATCCAAGATAGTTGTCGATACGCGAAATGCAATAAAAAAACGGACGCACGAAAATGTTTATTGGAAATATTGAAAAAAGGAAATAAATAATATTAATTATGTTTAGTTCAAAGGCGAAGTCTTTTGTCGTTCATATAAAAAATTTGCTGATACACAAAAAGCAGGGGCTGGCTGAGGCAACGATCCTGATAACAGTTATCAGTATATTAAGCAATGTTATAGGATATTTACGCGAAGTTCTGATCGCAAAAAATTTCGGTGCCAGCGGAGAGACAGACGCGTTTTTGGTCGCTATGATCATTCCTGCCATGCTGACCGGAGTTATTGCCAATGGGCTGAACACCTTGCTGGTTCCTTTCTATGTTGAAAAGAATGAAAAAGATCCGGGTGCGGCGAAGAGTTTTGTAAACCAGATGTTCTATCTTTCTGCCGGTTTGTTCCTGTTGATCTCTCTGGCTATTTTTGTTTTTGCCCCATTTTTTGTAAAGATAGTAGCTCCCGGATTTGAAGGAAACAATCTGGATCTGGCAGCAGAAATAACGCGTTATCTTGTGCCCATGGGTTTTGCGATGGTTTTTATCGGTTTTTTTACGGGCATCTATAGCGCTCAGAAAAACTTTTTATTTCCAGCAGCTGTTGCGGTTGTGGGCAATGGCGTAATAGTGTTGTCGATAATAATATTCACGCCGTATTTCGGGATTAACAGCTGGACAATAGGCCAGCTTGTTTATTCCATATCAAGCTTTTTTGTTCTTTTCGGAGTACTTTGGCACAAAGACAAATTATTCAGATCATTTTCATATAAGAGCATAGATTGGAATGAGATCCGAAGGTTCTCATGGCTGGTGTTGCCGCTGATGTTATCCAGCAGCATTATCATATTAAACCAGATCGCAGATAAGGTGGCAGGATCATTCCTCAAAGAAGGCTCGATCGCAATATTGAATTTTGCGCAGAGGGTATACGGAATACCATTAAATCTTTTGGCGATGCCGCTGATCACGGCTGTTTATCCTACGTTCTCTTCTTTAACCATAAACAATGACGAGAGCTATCTTGCAGTGCTGAAAAAAGCGCTGGTGCTTTCTTGGTATATGTTGATCCCAGTTTCCATGATCTTGATCGTAATGCCGGAACCGATAGTTAAGATCCTATTCGAGCGAGGAGCTTTCACTGCAGAAGAGACGAGGCTGACTGCGCTTTCCGTTTCGTACTATTCGATCGGACTGTTTGCCTATGCAACGAATTATTTTATGGTGTATCTGTTGTATTCCCTGAAAAATACCAAAGTGCCGTTAATCATCGGCTTTGTATGTGTTGCAGTGAATATAACTGGAAACCTGATCCTTTCCAGGATCATGGGCGTTGCTGGCATTGCATTGGCCACTGCCATTAGCTCGATTATAGGATTAGCCCTATATCGATTTTCTCCGCTTAGGAGATGTTTTAAAAAAGATTTCATCGGGATAATGGTCCGTGAATTGCTCAGAATAACACTGGCGTCGGCGCTTGTTGGCGCGCTGATCATGCCATTGAGATCGTTCTTGCTTCCGGATATCGATGCCGATATGCTTTTTTTCAGATTTGTCATTATAATATCTGTTTCGCTTGTATTTTATTTGGCATTGAGCCGGGTTTTGAAACTTGAAGGCTATGGAATATTGGCGGAATATGCCGCAAGGACGCTGAATCGCAGATAAAATGCGGCTTTTGTATAATAACTTTAGAAAGAATATATGAAAATAAAAGCTAGACACAAACACGACGCCATGAAGATCATTTGCGTGGTGGGTGCAAGGCCGAATTTCATTAAAATTGCGCCAATCATAGAGGAGATCAATAATAGCTCAAGGAACTCAGGTCGTCGACGTAATATTACCTGTAAAATAGTTCATACCGGACAGCATTATGATTATAAGATGTCCGGAGCTATTTTTAAGGAGCTGGAAATACCAAAGCCTGATTATAATCTGGGTATCGGATCGGGATCGCATGGTTTGCAGACGGGAAAGATAATGATCGAATTTGAGAAGGTATGCCTGAAAGAGGATCCGGATCTGGTCTTGGTGGTAGGTGATGTCAACTCAACGCTGGCCGCATCACTGGTGGCGGCCAAGATGAATATTAAAGTGGGTCATATCGAGGCGGGGCTCAGGAGCTTTGACCGGAATATGCCGGAGGAGATCAACAGGGTATTAACCGATCAGATCGCAGACTATTTGTTTGTTACGGAACCTTCTGCAATTAAAAATCTGCTGAATGAGGGCATTTCAAGGAAGAAAATATTTTATGTCGGGAACGTAATGATCGACACGCTGCTGAAGCATAAGTCTTCGATCAAGGATCAAAATTCTCAGATATTAAAAAAATTTGGCTTACGACCGAGAGAATATGCATTGCTAACTTTGCATCGGCCAAGCAATGTGGACGATGAGGAAAAAATTAAAAAACTTTTCAGCGTATTCGAAAGAATATCGCAAATAATACCCATTATCTTTCCCGCTCATCCCAGGACAATAGACCAGATCCGAAGAAGTGGTTTAAAGATAAAAACAAATAATCTGATAATTACAGAACCCCTCGGTTATCTTGATAATTTGAATTTGATAGCCAATAGCAAATTCGTAATGACGGACTCGGGAGGGATACAGGAGGAAACAACGGTTTTGGGGATTCCCTGTCTTACTCTCCGCACGAATACCGAACGGCCGGTTACCATAGATGTCGGGACGAACATTTTGGTAGGGCGGAATTCCGGTAAAATCACGAGAGAAGTTAAAAATATATTGGCGGGTAGGGCTAAAAAAAACAAAATCCCTAAATATTGGGATGGTAAAACCGCTAGAAGAATTATTGCAATTATCAATAAGCATTATTAAGACAATATTATTGTTGCTAATGAACCACTCTTTTAAAAAAAGAGTGATTCGTGGTATCTATGGATTGCGGCTGGTAAAATTGGGATTTCTGATAAGGCCCAGGAAAGCGGCCAGCACAAGATCATTCATGATGCCATAGCGGCTGAATGAATATATGATCGATACGACAAAAATAAGCAATACGATCTTGGAATAAAGCCTGTTCTCTTCATGTCCGGATCCGGAATATCTTTCATAGAGAAATATCAGCGCGAAAACCAAAAATGAAACAAAGCCGGCAAGTCCGATCAATCCGGTACGGAAAAACACGGACGCAGGTGTAAAATGTATCGAATGTACTTTGCCTTCTTCCAGCGATCCGCCGCTATCGTCAAATTGATAAACTGCCTCATAGCCCTCATCGTTGGTCATGTCTGCGATCGCACCATGTCCCATACCCCAAAAATAGCTCAAATCATCATTACTCATTGTGTTTAGGGCGCTTACTGTTTCAGTTACCCTGGCGTCTCTTTTGTCGGACCATTCGGGATTAAATAAGCTGTTGTAGTAATAAGTAAGGTCGTATCGTCCCATGATGGGCAGGATCTGTGCGAAATGCAGCGTAAGCAGTATGCTCAGCAAGAAAAGAATAATCCCCATAAATTTAAAGTAAGATCTTTTTAATCGCTTTCCCAATATGGGAGACAGTGCGACAACTGCGATCATTCCGAATGCGAGCGTTCTATAAAGCGTGAAGATGGTCGTGATCGCGCTGACGGTCAGCCTATAAAGCATCTTCTTTGAATTTTCCGACTCGTATCTGCAGAAAAAATATATGAAGGGCAGGAGATAGTAAAATAAACCGCTTGCGCCGAAAGTAGAAGTGCTGAAGTATTGGCTGAACTTGTAGATCGTTTCGGGGATCATTATGAATATAAAGATGAAATAGACAATAAAATCAATTATTTTGAAGATACCCTGTTTACTGACAAAGAAAGCGGATAGGAAGTATGTCAGGCCGAAGGAAAGATAGATATAGGCGTCGCCGATCGCATAAGACAATGAATTGCCGCGAATAAATCCGACAATAAATGCAAAACTTCCGATACCGAAGAAGAAAAAGATCACCAGAAGATCAAGAATATTAAATTCAAGCGGTCGTATAAGTTGTGATGCATTGTATCCTGCGTCGCTTGGCGTTTTTTGATTCTTATTCAGATGTAAAATTGCCGTCATGACGGCGAGTGCCAGGAGGATTCCTGCGATCATCGCATTTACTCTGGAAAAGAGCCATTGGATGCCCAGATCCGCATTTGTAATTGCTAAAACACTTCCCAAAATATGAGATGAAAAAGCCGATACGATCAGGATGAGAATTATTAATTTTTCTATTGTTCTCATGCTTTTATTTGTGATTTAATGACTTCGATCATTCTTTCTGCCGCGTGTCCGTCAATTTTCCCAATTGATTCATTTATGAAAATATCGCGTTTATGCATATAATCTTTTTGGAAGGGATCATCGAAGAATGCTTTATTGAAGGCGTCTAATAGTTCCTTTTTCGTGTTTACTTTCATGGTTGCATCGGTTCTCATATAATCAAGTTCCGCTACCCAGCTCAGCGCATAAGAATCGAGAAGTACGATAGGCAGTACGCCAAGAGTCAGAGCGTCGAGTATTGTCGTTGAACACCGGCTTAGAAGCGTTTCGGAGATCAGCATCAGGTCTATGACATCAATTTTCTGGATAATTTGCGCATTTATTCGGTCTTTTTTTATGGTATCCTGCCAGGCGACATAGTCTTCAAGGGGATCGCGCGGATGTAATTTGACTATAACGTAAATATCGGGATTAGATCCGGCGAAGTCGATTGCCAGACTTATCAATTCGTCATTCAATGGTTTCGATGTGAAATCCGTCGCTTGGGTGGTTACCAGAAGGATCCTTGCGCTATCGGGTATGCCGAGCTTCGATCTGGTTTTTGCACGGATCTGTTGCTTTGCCTCTTGTGAATATTTTCCATAGTTATCATATTTGGGTGCGCCCGTTGCTGATATCTTTTCCGGATCAGCTCCATTTTTGATCAGTCCATTTCTCATATCTTCTCCATATACAAGGAATCTGTTGGCATAGATCGGCGATGGCAGAGCATGAGTTTCCATGGCGGTGGTCTGGATCGATACAGTGGGAATCGAATACCGGTTCGAAAGCATGCTTGTAACTGCCACCCAGTGATCTATCATTCCCATACTGATAATGGCCTTTGGCTTGGTTTTGGCGATGAACTTATCCAGTTCTTTGATAAAGATCATGGTTTCAGGCCACACACCGCTCAATCCTCCGAATACTTCCTTGATGACGTAACCTTTATCAAGAAGATCGCCGCACAATTTCTCCTTGTCGGATCGGCCGGGATTGAATTCTCCAAGGTCAATTTTTTTCAGGATCAATTTGAATTTCAACTGGCGGATAAAACTATCTGCAAAACATTTGATACAATCCCAAAAAGAAGTCAGAGAGTATAGCGATATGAATTCTTCCCCGTAATTTCTCAGGGTCTTCCACGATTGCGGCTGAAGAAGCATATCGCCCTGCAAGATCACAGTTCTGATTGATGGATCTTTTGCCATTTCAGTGATCAGCGGTTTTACGGCGTAATATTCCGGATCGGCTCGTACTATAACGGCCACAATATTTTTATTGTCAGATTTTATCACTGTTTTTCTGTAGATCGGCAACCTCGCCAGAAGATGCCTTCCCAGGATCTTTGAAAATTTTACCAAAGAAAACAGGAAGTTTCTGGCCATCATTTTAAACGGTGAAAACAAAAAAATCGGCCGGGGAATAACGGTAAACTTTATGTTGAGCCTGCTGCAGACGTCTTTTGCCAGAGGCGCGTATAGGAATTCGTTGTCGAACAGGAGGGTAACGTCCGGTCTTTCCGGGGTGAAAAAGGCGGAAGAGCTTGGGCCATAAATAAGAATTTCCAGCGGCTTTTCTTGGGAGATCAAATGCGACAGTCTTTGCGTGAACAACAGCATGTCCCAATAATAACTTTCATACATGTCGTTTGCTGTGGCTGCAAGCATGTTAACGCCGCAAAAAGTTATATATTTTTTGACCTCATCATTACTGCACGCTTTGGACAAATAGTGTCTTATTATGTTCACCGGAATAGGGGACAGCTCCTGGCGGATCGACTGCTCAATGCCGAAATTCCGGTATGGTCCGGCCATGATCCCCATATCTTTGAAAAAATCAATGTCATTTTGGCCGATCTTTACTTTTTCACTCATTGGGATGATCTCGATGGTCCCATAGTTTTTCAGGAACTTTTTATCGATATTTTTTGCCCAATCTATCTGTCGCGGGCTGACCAATATAATTTTCAGGTTCATATCTCAGTAATATATAAATAGAAAAAATCAGCTCAGATGCTTTATGGTCTTTGCTGGTATTCCGACGGCCAAAGAGTTGTCGGGTATATCGTCGATCACTACGGCACCCATTCCGATAACGCATCCCGCGCCTATTTTTTGGCATTCTTTGACTTTTGCGCCCATGCCGACAAAGCTCAGTTTGCCGACTTCAACCTCGCCTGCAAGCATTGCTCCCGGCGCGATATGGACATTATCTTTTATGACATTATCATGTTCAATGATGGCGCCCGTGTTGATTATGACATTATTTCCAATTATTGCATCGGGATTGATGAGCGCTCCGGCCAGGACTGCAGTGCCTTTTCCGATCTTTGCGCTTGGTGCAATGATCGCCCTGGGGTGGATGGCGGTATATAATTTGAAGCCTAAATGTTCCACTCGCGCTGCCAGCTCCATCCGGATCTTATTGTCGCCTATAGCGATAATGCAGAGATCAATGCCTTGTTTTTTAAATTCGGGAAGCATACCCGGCAGTCCAAGGACTTTATGGCCGCAGATCGTTTTCCCGGTCAAACTGATATTTTGGTCGACAAAACCAACCAGTTCCACTCCTGTGTCATTAAGCACCGCATTCGCGATAACTTTGCCATGGCCTCCGGCCCCGTATATTATTAATTTGTGCATATATATTCATTTACGATTGAACAATATTTATCCAGCAAGGATGCGCTTGCGATCACATGCAATTGTTATTTTATCATAGAAATTCCGCTTTGATAATCCATTTGCCCTATGGTCCGTTTGAAGACCAAAAAATATTATAGAGATGATTTTTGTAAAAAATCCTTGTCCATT
>Ga0172379_10010613_pt1 | contig 11113 bp, 10 predicted proteins | sample GrowelOW334metaG_FD_119756 | JGI IMG/M metagenome (GOLD analysis project Ga0172379, IMG submission 119756) | Groundwater microbial communities from an aquifer near a municipal landfill in Southern Ontario, Canada - Groundwater well OW334 metaG | ecosystem: Environmental > Aquatic > Deep... | reverse complement strand
CGAGGACGACGTAGAACAGGCCACCGATCCCGGTGCCCGGCAGTCCGGCGTTCATCAGTGGCCCTTCTCGTAGACGAGCAGGGGCCTGCGCAGGACGACCTCGGTCCACAGGGCCTCGAGCATGAAGAAGCCGTTGACCGCCCGCAGCACGAAGAACGCTGGGAGCGACGCCAGGGCCCGTCCGACCTCCCCACGTCGCCAGGCGGCCACCATCACCGGGACCATGATCGCCGGCACGTCCACGAGGTAGACGAGCAGGACCAGCGGACTGCCGAGCACCACCGCGAGCACGGGCAGCACCAGCAGGTAGACCAGCGAGGCGACGACCGCGTCGAAGAGGCCGACACCGACGACCGTGCTGAGGAACGGCAGCGGGAGGATGCCTTTCCAGTGCAGCGCGACGTTCTGGACGAACCCGTGGGACCAGCGTTTGAGCTGCTTGCCCATGAAGTCGAGGTCGTGCGGCTCGATCGGGTAGCAGACCGCCTCGGGGATGAACCGCACCTTGTGCCCGAGCTGGTAGAAGGTCCAGGTCAGGTCCATGTCCTCGGCCCGCGTGCGCTCCGACCAGCCGCCGGCGTCACGCAGGACGGTGGTCCGGTAGGCCGAGAAGCACCCCGAGGAGATCAGCGGCTTGCCGTAGTAGTCCTGGGTGGGCTTGTAGAACGTGAAGGACAGCAGGTACTCGACGTAGCGTCCGCGCTCCCACAGGGTCGACACGTGGCGCGGTACGACGAACCCGCACGCCGCCACGACGGCCTCGTCGTCCTCTAGAGGCGCGAGCAGCAGCTCGAGCGCGTCGGGCGCCAGGGTGGTGTCGGCGTCGATCGCCATCGTGTACTTCGTGTCCACGTGAGCCAGCGCGAGGTTCTGGGCTCCGGCCTTCGACCCCGTGTTGCTCTCGGGCGAGACCACCTCCGCGCCGGCCCGCCGGGCCAGCTCGGCGGTCTCGTCGGTGGAGCAGTCGTCGACGACGACCACCCGCGCCGGGGGTGTCGTCTGCGTCAGGACGCTGCGCACGGTGTCGCCCACGGACGCCGCCTCGTTGAAGGCGGGGATGATCACGGTCAGGTCGTCGGCCGGGGTCCGGCGTGACGGCAGCTGCCGGGTCCGGGGGGCGCGCTCGGCCTCGGCGCGCATCAGGTCGGAAGGGACCACGCTGCTCCTCTGGTCGCGGCCGACGGGCGCCGGCACTGCCTCTCTCCTGTCACGAGAGGCCCGCAGCGTTACGTCCGGGAGGAGGTTGCCCTCCTAGACGTCCGCCTCAAGCGGGGCGACCTCCGCGCCGAGCAGCTCGATGCCGCGCAGCAGGTCGGCGTGGGCCAGGCGCGGGTTGGTCATCTGCAGCGACAGCCGGTCGACGCCGCCGAGCTGGTCGGCGACCCGGCGGATCTTGTCGGCGACCGTCTGCGGGTCGCCCATGAAGAAGGCGCCGTCGGGACCCGAGGTGGCGTCGAACTGGGCCCGGGTGGGCCGCGGGAAGCCGCGCTCGCGGGAGACCTTGGTGAACATCTCCTCCCAGCCGGGGTAGATCGTGTCGGCCGCAACCTGGGTGCTCTCGGCGACGAAGCCGAAGACGTGGAGCCCGACCTGCAGCTGCTCGGGCGGGTGACCGGCCTGGGCGCCGGCTCGCCGGTAGAGGTCGACGAGCGGCCCGAACTGGCGCGGCTCCCCGCCGATGATCGCGACCATGAGCGGCAGTCCCAGCAGCCCGGCGCGGGCGAACGACTCCGGCGTACCGCCGACCCCCACCCAGATCGGGAGCGGGTCCTGCAGCGGCCGCGGGTAGACCCGCTGGCGGACCAGGGCGGGCCGGTGCCGCCCCGACCAGGTGACCTCCTCGTGGTCGCGGATCTGCAGGAGCAGCTCGAGCTTCTCGGTGAAGAGCGAGTCGTAGTCGGCGAGGTCCAGCCCGAACAGCGGGAACGCCTCGGTGAACGACCCACGGCCCACGACCAGGTCGATCCGGCCCTTCGAGATCAGGTCGAGCGTGGCGAACTGCTGGAAGACCCGCACCGGGTCGGCCGCGCTGAGCACGGTCACCGCGCTGCCCAGCCGGATCCGCTCGGTCCGCGCGGCCGCGGCGGCGAGGATCACCGGCGGGGCGGAGTCGTAGTACTCGCTGCGGTGGTGCTCGCCGATCCCGAACGAGTAGAGCCCGACCCGGTCGGCGAGCGCGATCTCCTCCAGCAGGTGCTCCAGGCGTTCCGCCGGCCCGATCACCTGGCCGGTCGCCGGGTCGGTGACCGTGGAGACGAAGCTGTCGACGCCTACGTGCATCGTGTGCCTTCCGGCTTCAGTCCCCCGAGCACGGCCCGGGAGTACGAGCGAAGCGAGTACTCCCAAGGGAGTGACGAAGTCACTCCCCCAGGCCACTGAGGTCGGTGGGTACGTCGACGGCGTGCCGCTGCAGCACGTCGATGGGGACGATCGCGAGGACCGCCTCGTGGGTCGCGGCGAGGACCACGTGGGAGGCGTGGCCGGCGTCGTAGGCGCGGGCCCAGTTGACGGCGGTGACGCACCACCGGTCCCCCGGCTTCAGGCCCGGGAAGCCGTAGACCGGCATCGGCGTGGACAGGTCGTTGCCGATGCTGCGCTGGTGCTCGAGGAACTCGGCCGTCACCACCGCACAGATGGTGTGGCTGCCGAGGTCCTCCGGGCCGGTGCTGCAGAAGCCGTCCCGGTAGAAGCCGGTGAGCGGGTCGGTGCCGCACTCCTCCAGCGCACCCCCGAGAACGTTGCGGTCGACCACCCGGTCAGGCTAGTACCTCGGCGATGGTGCGCACCTCGGCGGCGTCGCGGCAGCTCAGCAGCAGCGTGGTCACGCCGGTCTCCTCCCACTGGGCGGCGCGCTCCTTGACCTCGGAGGCGGTCCCGATGATGTGCATGTCGTCGACGAGCGCGTCGGGGATCAGCGCGACGGCGCGGTCCTTCTCGCCCTCGAGGTAGAGCTTCTGCACCTCGTCGGCGAGCGCCTCGTGGCCCATCCGTTCGAAGACCTGCTTGTGGAAGTTCTGGTCCTTGGCCCCCATGCCGCCCATGTAGAGCGCGACGACCGGCTTCATGGCGTTGATGACCGCGGCCTTCTCCTCGGCTCCGGAGACGACCTGCACGTGGCAGGTCGCGGCGATCTCGAAGTCGTCACGGGTACGACGGGCGCCGGGGCGCGCGAAGCCCTCGTCGAGCCACGGCTGGTACATCGCCGCGGAGGCGGGCGTGTAGAAGATCGGGATCCAGCCGTCGGCGATCTCGGCGGTCTGGGCGACGTTCTTGGGGCCCTCGGCGCCGAGCCAGATCGGGATGTCGGCGCGCAACGGGTGCACGATCGGCTTGAGCGGCTTGCCCAGGCCGACCGAGCCGGGTCCGTTGAACGGCAGCGGGTAGTGCGGCCCGTCGTTGGTGACCTTCTCCTCGCGGGCGAGGACCTGGCGGATGATGTCGACGACCTCGCGGGTGCGGGCGAGCGGCTTGGAGAACGGCTGGCCGTACCAGCCCTCCACGACCTGCGGGCCGCTCACGCCCATGCCCAGCACCACGCGCCCGCCGCTCAGGTGGTCGAGGGTCAGCGCGTGCATCGCGATCGAGGTCGGGGTGCGCCCCGACATCTGCACGATCGAGGTGCCCAGACGGACCTTCGAGGTCTCCCGGCCCCACCAGGCCAGCGGCGTGAACGCGTCGGAGCCCCACGCCTCGGCGGTGAAGATGGCGTCGAAGCCCGCGTCCTCCGCGGCCGCGACCAGCTCCGCCGTACCCGTGGGGGGCTGCGCGCCCCAGTAGCCGAGCTGCAATCCAAGTTTCATGCGAACACCCTCCCAGACGGCTTGTCCCAAAATCTAGAACGTGTTTCACTTTCGCCCATGTCACGCACTTTGTCTGCGCCCGTCACGGTCGCCTTCGACTACACCAGATCGACCGGTCCGGTGCTCGGCCGGTTCCTGACCGGCCTTCGCGACGGCGTGCTCGTCGCGGGCCGCACCTCCGCCGGCGAGGTCGTCGTACCGCCGCTCGAGTACGACCCCGTGACCCACGCGCAGACCACCGACTTCGTCGAGGTCGCGCCGGTCGGCACGGTCACGTCGTGGTCGTGGGTGCCCGAGCCGGTCGACGGCCAGCCGTTCGACCGGCCGTTCGCGTTCGCCCTGGTCACGCTCGACGGCGCGACGAAGCCGCTGTTCCACGCGGTCGACGTCGCCTCCCCTGCCGAGATCAGCACCGGTATGCGGGTCCAGGTGCGCTGGGCCGACGAGCGGGTCGGCCACATCAACGACATCGCGTGCTTCGAGCCGCTCGGCGACGAGGCCTCGGCACGCCCCGCCGGTGGCGGCATCCTCGAGGACAACCTGGTCAGCGGCGTGGTCACCCCGGTCTCGCTCGACTACATGTACGCCGCCTCCCCCGAGGAGTCGACGTTCTACCGCGGCCTCGACGAGGGCCGCATCCTCGGCCAGCGCTGCCCCACCTGCGACAAGGTCTACGTGCCGCCGCGCAGCGCGTGCCCCTCGGACGGGACGCCCACCGAGGGCGAGATCGAGCTCAGCGGGCTCGGCACGATCACGACGTTCTGCATCGTCAACGTGCCGTTCCTCGGCCAGAAGATCAAGCCGCCCTACGTCTCGGCCTACGTGCTGCTCGACGGCGCCGACATCGCCCTGCTGCACCTGATCCTCGGCGTGCCCGCCGACGAGGTCCGGATGGGGATGCGCGTCAAGGCGGTCTGGAAGCCCCGCGAGGAATGGGCCTACTCGCTCGAGAACATCGACCACTTCGCGCCCACCGGTGACCCGGACGCGGACTACGACACCTACAAGCGCCACCTCTGAAGGACGAGAAGATGAGAGACGTTGCCGTCGTCGGGTTCGCCCAGCGACAGATGCCCGACTTCGACGGGTCGCCGACCTGCGTGGAGATGCTGGTCCCGATCCTCGGCGAGTGCTATGAGCAGACGGGCTGGACCCGCCACGACGTCGGCTTCTGGTGCTCGGGCTCCTCCGACTACCTCGCGGGCCGCTCGTTCTCGTTCGTGCAGGCCGTCGACGCCATCGGCGTGACCCCGCCGGTCAACGAGTCCCACGTCGAGATGGACCTGGCCTGGGCGATGTACGAGGCCTGGATCAAGATCCAGACCGGCGAGGTCGACACCGCCCTGGTCTACGCGTTCGGCAAGAGCTCCGCCGGCGTGCTGCGCCGCACGCTCGCGCTGCAGCTGGACCCCTACACGATGACGCCGCTCTGGCCGGACACCGTGTCCCTCGCTGGCCTCCAGGCCCGCGCCGGCATCGACGCCGGCCTCTGGGACGAGCGGGCGATGGCCGAGGTGGCCAACCGCTCGCTGACCGACGCCGAGAAGAACGAGCACTCGATCCGCAAGGGCGGCTCGTCGGTCGAGGAGCTGCTCGCCCGACCGATGTACGCCGACCCGTTGCGCAAGCACGACTGCGCACCCGTCACCGACGGTGCGGCCGCGATCGTGCTGGCCGCCGGCGACCGGGCCCGCGACGTGCGGGACCGGCCCGCCTGGATCAGCGGCCTCTCCCACTTCGTCGACGCCTCGAGCATCGCCAACCGCGACCTCACGCGGTCGCCGAGCACGGCCAAGGCCGCAGCCAAGGTCGACCTGCGAGGTGTCGAGGTGGCCGAGCTGCACGCGCCGTTCAGCCACCAGGAGCTGGTCCTGCGCCGCGAGCTCGGACTGGGCGACGACGTCCGGGTGAACCCCTCGGGTGGCGCCCTGACCAGCAACCCGATGTTCTCCGGCGGTGGCATCCGCATCGGCGAGACCGCGCAGCGGATCTGGTCGGGCGAGATCGAGAAGGGGGTCGGACACGCGACCTCCGGCGCCGCCCTGCAACAGAACCTTCTCTGTGTCCTCGAAGCCAGCACTGGAAAGGACGGGGCCTGATGGGCAAGCTGCCTGCCGCCGTTGTCGGGATCGGCCAGACCCACCACCGCGCCAAGCGCGAGGACCTCTCGATGGCCGGCCTGTGCCGCGAGGCGATCGACCGCGCGCTCCTCGACGCCAACATGAGCCTCGACGACATCGACGCGATCGTCGTCGGCAAGGCCCCCGACCTGTTCGAGGGCGTGATGATGCCCGAGCTGTTCCTCGCCGAGTCCCTCGGCGCGGCCGGCAAGCCGCTGCTGCGCGTGCACACGGCGGGCTCGGTGGGCGGCTCGACCGCGATCGTCGCCGCCTCCCTCGTGCAGTCCGGTGTGCACAAGCGGGTGCTGACCGTGGCCTACGAGAAGCAGTCGGAGTCCAACGCGATGTGGGCGCTCTCGGTCCCGCTGCCGTTCAACATGCCCGTCCACGCCGGCGCGGGCGGCTACTTCGCGCCGCACGTGCGCTCCTACATCCGCCGCTCCGGTGCACCGACCCACGTCGGCGCGATCGTGGCCGCCAAGGACCGCAACAACGCGCTGAAGAACCCCTACGCCCACCTGCACAACGAGGGCACCACCGTCGAGTCGGTGCTCGCCTCGACCATGCTCTGGGACCCGATCCGCTACGACGAGACCTGCCCGTCCTCCGACGGCGCCTGCGCGCTCGTGATCGTCGACGAGGACACCGCGGCCGCCTCCCCCAACCCGGCCTGGATCCACGGTCAGGCCATGCGCTCAGAGGCCACGTCGGCCGCCGAGCGCGACCAGGTCAACCCGCAGGCCTCGCGCGACGCCGCGGCGTACCTCTGGAAGCAGGCGGGGATCACCAACCCCTTCGAGGAGATCGACGCCGCCGAGCTCTACGTGCCGTTCTCGTGGTTCGAGCCGATGTGGCTGGAGAGCCTCGGCTTCGCCGCCGAGGGTGACGGCTGGAAGCTCAGCGAGTCCGGCGAGACCGCGATGACCGGGCGGCTCCCCGTCAACTGCTCCGGCGGCGTGCTGTCGTCCAACCCGATCGGCGCCTCCGGGATGCTTCGCTTCGGCGAAGCTGCGCTCCAGGTGCGCGGGGCGGCCGGGGAGCACCAGATCGACGGCGCCCGCAAGGCACTCGGTCACGCCTACGGCGGCGGGTCGCAGTTCTTCTCGATGTGGGTCGTCGGCGCGGACAAGCCGACCAGCTGAGGTCAGGGATTCCGCCCAGGGCGGTTCTGCCCGGAGCGGCAGGACTCCGTAGGCTTCACGAGTGATCGAGCTCCGCACCCCCGCCCAGATCGAGCAGATGCGCCCCGCCGGGCGCTTCGTCGCCTCGGTGATCTCCGCGCTGTCCGCCAAGGCCGATGTGGGGGTCAACCTGCTCGAGCTGGACGCGCTGGCCCACGACATGATCCGCGCCGAGGGTGCCGAGTCCTGCTACATCGACTACCACCCGTCGTTCGGTGCCATGCCGTTCGGCAAGGTGCTGTGCACCTCGGTCAACGACGCCGTGCTGCACGGTCTCCCCCACGACTACACGCTCCAGGACGGCGACCTGCTCTCGGTGGACTTCGCCGTGAGCGTCGACGGGTGGGTGGCGGACTCGGCGTACTCCCAGGTCGTCGGTACGCCGCGCCAGGAGGACCTCGACCTCATCGAGACCACCGACCGCGCCCTTGCCGCCGGCATCGCGGCCGCGACCGTCGGCAACCGGCTCGGCGACATCTCGGCGGCGATCGGCGACGTCGCGCGCGCCGCGGGCCTCGGGGTCAACCTGCAGTTCGGCGGCCACGGCGTCGGCCGCACGATGCACGGCGACCCCCACATCCCCAACGACGGCCGGGCCGGGCGCGGGCTCAAGCTGCGCCCCGGGCTCGTGATCGCGATCGAGCCGTGGTTCCTGCACACGACCGACGAGATCTACATCGACAAGGACGGCTGGACGATCAAGAGCCAGGACGGCTCCCGCGGCGCCCACATGGAGCACACGATCGCGATCACCGACGACGGACCGCTGGTCCTCACCGCCCGCGACTGACGCTGACCCGTCACTAACTCGCCGTAGACACCGCTGACCCGCCCGAAAGTTTCGGGCGGGTCAGCGGTGGAACGGTGGCTCAGGCGTACTTGACCTGCAGGTCCTTGAGGCCGTTGATCCACGAGTGGCGCAGTCGCGACGGCTCGGCCAGCTTGGTGATGTCGGGCGCGTGGTCGGCCAGCGCGTCGAAGATCACCCGGATCTCCTGGCGCGCGAGGTTGGCGCCGAGGCAGTAGTGGGCTCCGTGCCCACCGAAGCCGAGCTGGGTGTTGTTCTCACGCGTGATGTCGAACTTGAACGGGTCCTCGAAGACGGTCTCGTCGAAGTTCGCCGAGGCGTAGAAGAGCGCGGCGCGCTTGCCCTTCTCGATGGTCACGCCGTTGACCTCCATGTCCTTCAGCGCAGTGCGCTGGAACACGGTCACCGGCGTCGCCCAGCGGACGACCTCGTCGATCATGGTGGCGGGACGCTCGCGCTTCCACAGGTCCCACTGGTCGGGGTTGTCGAGGAACGCGTTCATGCCGTGCGAGATGGCGTTGCGGGTGGTCTCGTTGCCGGCGACCGCCAGCAGGATGACGAAGTAGCCGAACTCGTCGTCGGTGAGCCCGCGCTCGCCCTTGTGCGCGTTGATCAGCTTGGTGATCAGGTCGTCGCGCGGGTTGGCCTGCCGGTCGGCGGCGAGCATCATCGCGTAGCCGAGGATCTCGGCCGCGGCGACCTCCTGGTTGCCCGCGTAGTCGGGGTCCTCGCCGGCGAGCATCTGGTTGGACCAGTCGAAGAGCTTGTGCCGGTCCTCCTGGGGTACGCCGATCAGGTCGGCGATCGCCTGGAGCGGCAGCTCGGCGGCGACCTCCTCCACGAAGTTGCCCGTGCCGCGCGCGACCGCGGCCTTCACGATGCTCTCGCCGCGCGCGATCATCGTCGCCTCGAGCTCGTTGATCGAGCGAGGGGTGAAGCCGCGGGAGATGATCGCCCGGGTCGCCGTGTGCTCGGGCGGGTCCTGGTTGATCAGGATCACCCGCTGCAGCTCGATCTGCTCACGGTCCATGGCTGTGGGGAAGCGGATGATCGCGCCGTTCTCGGCGGTCGACCAGTTCTTGCTGTCCTTGGAGATCGCCGAGACGTCCGCGTGCCGGGTGACCGCGTAGTAGCCCGAGCCGGACTCCTCGGTGAAGCCGCTGGTGTTCACCTCGTCCTGCTCGATCCACGCCACCGGTGCGTTCTGGCGGGCCATCCGGAACTCGTCGTGCGGCACTGCCTGGTGGTTCACGTCCGGGTCGGTGAAGTCGAATCCCACGGGGAGGACGGTCGTTGAGCTCACAGTGTGTTTCCCTCTCGATCTGCAACACGTTCTAGTCGCAGACTACATACTCTCGGTATAACAAGAAAGTCTTTCGTCCCCGTTTCGTCACACATTCGTCACATCCGGGCGTCAGGTCTTGTCCGAAACGAGAACGTGTTCTAGTTTTCTCCCATGGGCACACCTGTGATCGTCGACGCCGTCCGCACTCCCCTTGGCAAGCGCAACGGCTGGCTGGCCGGGATCCACCCCGCCACGCTGCTGGGATTCGCGCAGGCGGAGGTGCTGCGCCGCGCCGGCGTGGACTCCGAGCTGGTCGACCAGGTGGTCGGCGGCTGCGTCACGCAGGCCGGCGAGCAGTCCAACGACATGGTGCGCCGCGCCTGGCTGCACGCAGGCCTGGCACAGCGCACGGGCGCGACGGCGGTCGACGCGCAGTGCGGGTCCGGCCAGCAGTCGGCCCACCTCGTGCACGACATGATCGCGGCCGGCACCATCGACGTCGGCATCGCCTGCGGCGTCGAGTCGATGTCGCGCATCCCCCTCGGCGCCAACGTGCCTGCCGGCATGGGCGACCCGCGCCCCGCCGACTGGACCATCGACCTGCCCAACCAGTTCGAGGCGGCCGACCGGATCGCCAACAACCGCGGCATCACCCGCGCCGACCTCGACGCGTTCGGCCTCGCCTCCCAGCAGAAGGCACGCGCCGCCACCGACGAGGGGCGCTTCAAGCGCGAGATCGCCCCGATCTCGGCGCCGGTGCTCGACGCCGAGGGTCAGCCCACCGGCGAGACCCGGGTCGTCGACACCGACCAGGGGCTCCGCGAGACCACGCTCGAGGGCCTCGCGTCCTTGCGGTCCGTGCTGCCCGAGGGGATGCACACCGCCGGCACCTCGTCGCAGATCTCCGACGGCGCCTCCGCCGTGCTCATCATGGACGAGGACAAGGCCCGCGCCCTCGGCCTCACCCCGCGCGCCCGGATCCTCAACCACTGCCTGGTCGGCTCCGACCCCTACTACCACCTCGACGGCCCGATCGACGCCACCCAGCGGATCCTCGACCGCACCGGCATGGCGATCTCCGACTTCGACCTGTTCGAGGTCAACGAGGCGTTCGCGTCCGTCGTACTGTCCTGGGCCGGCCAGCACGGCGTCGACATGGACCGGGTCAACGTCAACGGCGGCGCCATCGCCATCGGTCACCCCGTCGGCTCCACCGGCACCCGGCTGATCACCACCGCCCTGCACGAGCTCGAGCGCCGCGACCAGTCCACCGCCCTCATCTCCATGTGCGCCGGCGGCGCCATGGCCACCGGCACCGTCATCGAGCGGATCTAGCCCACCGCTAGGAGACGGCACGCACCTCGCGGAAGAACCGCTGGTACGCCGCGAACGCGGGGCCGCCATCGACCCGCAGCACCAGCTCGTCGTGGCCGCGCGATGGCGACCACCAGTTCTCCGAGCCGGTCCAGACCCGTGACCGCGGGCCGGCCGGGGTGTCGTAGCGGACGGCCATGAACTTCAGGTGGCTGTAGCGGCGCGGGCCCCACCACGCCGAGGCCACGGGTATGTCACCGGCACGCAGGACGGCGCGCACCTCGGGTCCCATCGGCTGGCTGGCCACGACACCGACGGTGGCGCCGGCACGACGGCGCGCCACGAGCGCCCGCGCGATGGCGACCCCGCGCCGGTCCTGCCAGTTGGACTGGGCGACCAGGATCGTCGTACCCGCACCCGGGAGTGCCCGGATCCGCTCGACGACCGGGTCCGCCTGCCCTGGGGAGTTCCACGGCAGGAAGGTCACAGCCAAGCCGCCCCCCACCTCGTAATGCCGGAACGGACGTGCGACGGCGCGGTCGCGGGCCTGCTGCTCGAAAACCTGGCCGAGCCGGCGGTAGAGCTCACGGTGGCCCACGACCTGG